>Ga0209755_10006798_pt1 | contig 12540 bp, 7 predicted proteins | sample TergutCo191P1_FD_187301 | JGI IMG/M metagenome (GOLD analysis project Ga0209755, IMG submission 187301) | Cornitermes sp. P1 segment gut microbial communities from Petit-Saut dam, French Guiana - Co191P1 (SPAdes) (version 2) | ecosystem: Host-associated > Arthropoda: Insects > Digestive system >... | reverse complement strand
TTGAAATTGTCCGCCCAATGGCTGATCCCACAAGACGGGCATGGAATGGGCCAGAATGTGGGGAGTGGCAGTCTTACAAAAATGTCGCATTTGGTTTACAAAATGATGTGAGTGACAACTGACTACAGTAGTTCAGTCAACACAGTTACTGGATTCTGGCCGAAAGAACAAAGATCTATTCTTTCTTGGATACAGATCAGTTGTGAAGTCCACTAAGCCTCCAAACCAGTGATTACCCATAACGTTTAACACATGGATAAATCGCCCAGAGGTTGAAGCTCACCACTTACTATCACACAGAGTCCGGACAAAGAACACGTGGAACTATACCAATACGACATTATGGCTCGGTGCTTAAATGAGCACAGGCAAAATTATACGTTTGAGCCGCACTGCGTAGAGAACACAACAAATATGCATTATAAAGACAACCAAATGATGGAGGATTCCATTCTTCTGGAATATCATGTTGTGCGTTTGGATGAGTGATTCCAGAAGTTTCGAAGGCACTTAGAGCCTTTAGAGAGGTCATCTCGTCGTGTCACGTTAACTTTCACCGCATATATATACCACGTCCTTCGCAACTCCAAACCTCCTTCTTATTCTGTAATCTACAAATATACTTGACATGAAGAACTCTTCACAACAGGCTTCTGTATCGAAGTTTTATGTACGCATGAGCCAGCGTCTAGTTACAAAAGTAAATTCAACGTGTTGCTTACACCAACTTCGTCGCAGTACAGGTATGCGCCACACAACTACGTCTCGGTCAACGACGGACCGCATATACGACGGTGGTCCCACAAGATTATAATATTATAACACAGTATTATTATACTTACCATTGTGTTACAATTGCCTACAGTATTCAGTACAGTAACATGTTGTAGAGGTCTGTAGCCTAGGAGCAACAGACTATACCACATAGCCTAGGTGTGTAGTAGGCTATACTACCTAGGTTTGTTTAAGTACACTCTATGATGTTCGCACAACGACGAAATCGCCCAGCGACACATTTCTCAGAATGTATCCCTGTCGTTAAGCGATGCATATCTGTTTATCAAGAGACTAAAGGATTCCCCATCACCATTACAATATATTACCTCTACATTTCAATTTAAGAAGCTGTAACATTCGCTAACACTGAAGCTACTCAAGGAGGCACCGCATGACACTCTATATCTTTCAAAGCGAACATTTTTAAGAAAAAGATCTCTTTCATTCATAGCGTTGCCTTCATTTGTGTAGATTTTTGTATCATCTCGCCTGAAGATGGCTTTTTACGGGCAGAAATATGTGGCCAGCTTATACACTTAATATTTTACTTACAAAAAACGGGCTGTGTTTGACTCCAATCACGACAATTCAACTTAACTGTCTTCACATTCAAGGGACAATCAATGCCGCTCTAAGAACCTCGAATCCCATATAAGCTAAAAAGTTTCCGGAAAATCGTCGGTGTTTAGCGGCAAGAGTATGAAGATGACGGCTCACCTCCATCTAATGCCTATATTACAAATGAATGGGGTAACGCTTTCAATCTCCCAAACTTCTTCACGAATTGCACAACGACGCTTTTAATTAATGCTCATTCTGAGACCCAATCGAAACTAACAGATTCTCAGAAGACAAGACATGGAGTCTTTTAACGTCAAAGACAATGGTACACATGAGTACCATCTCTTACTGGAATGTTAATAACCAACACTAATATGGACACAGGGGTGCACATAAGTGGTGCAGCCCTTCTAAGCGACAATGTGCGTCCAACCACGCCGAGGGACATTGTAAGACATCTGTAACGTACTGTACAATGGAAACTTACTTGTAATTGGAGCTAAATATTTTAACATAATGTTGCTAATTCCGGTGACATCGCGTAGGTCATTTTTCTTTGTCCACACATGTCTGTTTCCATCAGCAGAGGACATCTCCTACTAAAAGGAATGTGTCGTAAACAATGAACGAAATATAAAGTCAGTTTTACAGGGAGACCACAGGAAAACATTCCCCGGTACTGCGCGAGCAGGATTCTGTGTGGACTCCAGAGCCGATCTAGACGCCGTGAAGGACACGATGTCCTGATTTCCCTTCTAGGTATCGATCTCCGAACACTCTGCTGCGCACCTCGTACCACGGTTACTATACTGACTGGTGTCAACTCAGCGACTCTTGCAAGGAATGTTTGTTTGTTTTTGGCGCGACAACCTTCCAGTGGACCATGGCCTCCTCATTTACGAGGTTTCCAGATCATACACAACGACGCACCACAGTCGGTAGGACTCCTCTGGACGAGTGATCAGCTCGTCGCAGAGATCTCTACCTGACAACACAAACGAGACAACAGATGAACGCCCATGCCGCCTGTGGGATTCGAACCCACAATCTCAGCAAGCGAGCGACCACAGACCTACGCCTCATGCTGCGCGGCCACTGGGACCGGCTGCAAGAAATGTGCTGCTTCCACATTCAGGGTGCAGAAGTGAGGTTCTGTTTGCTGTCCGGCAGATTGTGTCCAGCTCGTATAACAGGTTGCTCAGCGCTGCGCCCGTTATCTGGACATTTGTTCGGGCAATGTTAAAGCCGGACTGGACCCACAGCCCCAGGGGATGATCCGACTTGTAGCAGGAACCAAACTTGACATTCCGTTTCTATGACGTTAAAAGTGATCGTTCTGATGCCGCAGTGTATGGTGATGATTCAAGGGAATGTCTCAAATTTCGGTGAATTGGTGATCAAAGATGTGAGGCTGTCCAGGCGATGAGTGTGAAGACTACGACCTTCTGGAACGTGACGCCGTGTAGTGTGGCAGTAGGCTATCAACGTTCTGAAGCTACTTGCTGTCTCGATCTTTATGACAAAAGATGGGTAGGGCAGGTTCCTCCGAAACGTCGTTACCAAGCTACAAAACACGAGGAAGAGTCGAGAAGGATTAGTCAATCCAGTGAATATGCCCCAGGCTGGACGATCAGGGGCTCGAATTCTGGGAGGGACAAAGTCTATCTTTTCCGCAGCTCGTCGAGGCCGGCTCCGTGGTCCACGCAGCCTGCTATTCAAATGGTATCGGCTTTCTTTCCCGAGAGTAAGGAGGCTGGGGCATGAATTTGACCGCTCACCTCCACCTAGTGCTAAGTTTAATACAGAATGGAGCTATGCCTCTTCTCCCCCATATGCCTTCATGTCGCAGATAGGGACGCCTTTACTTTTAACTACACAATACATGACGTCACATCTCATAAGATGGCAATCCTGATGACCCAACTTGACATGCACTGCCATTGCGTTTTTGTGTCTCGGTGTTGACAGCGTGACCTCTATCATCGCTAGCTAAACGTGACTCATAAGAAACTGTCAAGAAAACTGAATTATTAAAATATGCCAATGTCATTAGAGTCGTTTGCAAGTCACCAGATGTGTGACCTTGGGGTCAACTGACCCTTGTTTGCTCCACAATACATACGCATCTGACAGTGGCTTTTTGTAATTGGAGCACTTGGAATGTTTAAAGAACAAAATAGATTTTATTGACCATCTGGAAGCTTAAATTAGTTATAAATGAAACAGGTGTTTTGTGTCATCTTAGTAGACAGACAGAAAGCCACAAATTGCCTCGTGAATTATTAAAATATGGCATAAATAAAAACTGTTACTTATAGATAGATGTTTGTAAGCAGTTTAGCCTATTCGTAAGGTGGGAAAGGTTAAACACATAAATATTCGTGTCCTAACCGTCACCATTTGTAATAAGATTTCTGTAAGTGTCTGATGCGAATCCGAGACAGAAAGTTGTTTAAAATTACTTTAATTTCAAGGTAGGGAAAAAAGAACATCTATCAAAGAACGTCGACACTTGGCTGAATAAAACTACGCTGTGTTCTGTTCATTTATTCACCTACCTTTTATTCGATGACGCCTTTAATAAACCACAACTTATACCACCGAATGACAAGATGATATGATTCTTGAATAATGAATTAAGAATTTTGTGGAAGGAAGCTATAGCCGTCCAGTTTCATACGTTGTCCCGAAATTTACCTCGAAAGTGTCTATGCAGTTTCGTCAGCTTCATGGCTTGAACTTCTCACCAAATATTATTCGGGAGGTCAAGTCAAAGGAAAAACCGAGATCAAGATGGGAGGAAGTCGTCCAGAGGGATGCATTACAGGTCTCAGGAATACGAGGATGGAGGAAACGAGCTGGGGATAGAGAAAAATGGGGGCATCTTTTGAGGGATGAATGGATGGTCAAGGCAAAGAGGAAGACACTGGTGGGGCATGTTGCACGTATGGGGGAGAAAACAAATTTGGTGGGAAAACCCGAAGGAAAGAAACTGATGGGAAAACCAAGAAATGGAAGGTGAGAACAATACTAACAGAGGCATTAAAGTAACAAAGTGGAGGACGTAAGTGTATTGATCTGACTTAGTAAACGGACAAGTGGCCGGCTGTTGTGATAGCGGTTATGAGCTGTCGGATTCCATAGAATGTAGGAAATTTCTCTACTAGCTGAGGCAGTATTGGCTTCCACAAAGAGACTATACTCAGTGCTGTTAGATAGCGAAGACTTTGAGACGATATTCTTTTCCGAAGCTCTTTCCCTTTCCTGCTCTGTTCATTTTACTCAACATATTTTGACCTCCCAGCCAAGCCAAGCTTAACTAACCACACAACAAGCTAACCACAAAACAACAACAAGCTAACCACACAACAACAACAAGCTAACCACACAACAACAACAAGCTAACCACGCTCCTACCGCATACAACGAGTTCACTCAAGTTCTTCATAGTTCCAGTTAATTTTATTACTACAAAACAAGAAACTACTTCCTTTGTAAGGACAGTTTCGTGCTCGGAAAAATAATTGCTCGAAAGCTTCTGGTTTGGACAGTCAGAAAAAGTGAAGTAATTCCGTATACACAACAGCTGCTACATAGGAAAGTTTAAAATTGGAACTGTAGGCTACAAACTAAATGCAGAAGACGTTACGAGGCTGCAGCTGATGAACGTCTAAGGAGCTAAACTGACACACATCGCGAACACAGACACGCTGACAGAATCACAGACTACAGTAACGAACAGTGGGTTCACTGGCAAACACAAGTCGTAACCTTACTGGCGTAATGACAATGGAATTCCATGGAGAACTGAGAAAAACAAAGACATTCTTCGTCGGATTTAGTGCCCTCCCCGCCTTAGACTCGAAGAAACCATACGAATGAGTGCCCTGCCTTAGATTCGAGACAGAAACCTTCCGAAAGCGTGCCCTGCCTTAAATTCGAGATGTAAACTTTACGAGAACAGTTCAGAAGCGTAACTGTTTATGCCATCTTGCTCGATAAGGCGCCAATCCGAAATGAGAGTAATTTAAAACAAATTTCAGCCCATATTAATTTAATGCCAAAACATGAAACCTTACGAAGACAAACAAAACAAAGAAATCGACATAAACCCTTTGAAGAGAGACGTTAAAGTAGGCGTTCGATGACCCACCACTGTCATGCCCTACTAGAGAACATCGCTTTGTTTGACGGTTCCTCGGGTTTCGCCCGCTTGTCCTTCTGAGGAAAGTAATATAAGACAAAGGTGAATATGGAGCACTGGGGAAATGATACTGAAAGGGGAAAACAGAAGTACTCGAAGCACGGACGGATACAGGTTTTGTGGGTCCTGAAGCTTATACCTTTTGGGGGTCCTGTTTATGAAAAAGAATAAAGAATTACTAATATAAAATTACGTACTAAATGGTCCCTGTCAGTCCCTTGGAAGAGGTAAGTGTATGTGAGTGGCCCTGAAACTTAAGCTTCGTCAGCTTCACGGTAAATCCACCCTTAACTATGAGAGAAACCAGTCCCAGAGCCACTTTTTCCAAAACAAATCCCACTGGCTAAATTGGGATCGAACCCGGCTCTCCTAGGTGAGAGGCCAGAAACTAACCCCCACAGAAAACACTTTCCGTCTGCATTAAAAGCCCGACAAGTTATTGCTGTACGGAGAAATAATCAATGTTTATCATACAAAACATACAAATAAAGGACTTGATATAAATACACTGTGTGTGTGTGTGTGTAGGTGGTGTATGTAATTAGCGTTCGGTTAATAATTTAGAAATGCTACAGTAATGAAAGGGGGACAAAAAACGAAAGACAATCTTAGGGGGAGAAAAAAAGATTTGAACACAAAATTTAGTAATAGATGTGAAACAACTCAATGGATTGTCCAGCAGTAAAAAATGGGAAGAAGAAGGTCACCGAGATAGGCCTAGGGAGGGCCAAGAGCACAGCGTTAGGGCAAGAAACTGCAAGACATGGGGGAAAAGAAACACCTGGAGAGATTCGAGATTTTTTCTCCTTGGACTCATATGAAAATTAAACGGTGACATAATAATAATAATAATAATAATAATATCAGTAGTAGTGGTTGCAGTATTGAAGATTTCAGGGAGGAGGGGCAAGGAAAGTGTATTCCTAGTAAACTTCACTCCACAAGTCGCAGAGATTTCAACAGCCGAACAAGCCACAAACCTTTACATATGCATATGGGGTCAGCTGCAGACGCATGCTATGCCATAAATCTTTCACTTCATTAGTTTGAATATGACGTAATAAAGCAATCTCTACAAATAAAATTCGCACAACCAACACAGAAGTGGTAATATTGTGACGAAATTCAATGATGCCACCATGTCAAAGGGCAGTAAGGTTAGCAAGTATGTACGTAAGTGGCCGGTAAAGTCGAAGACTCACCGCCAAAGATACAAATATTTGCAGCACGTGGATAGAAGCACTTTATTTTGGTGGAATGTATGATTTCTGATGCAGAAGTGAACACACAATCGCAAAACGATGGCAACACGCGCGCGCGCTTGCACTTTTCTGTTTCTTCATCTCGCTCTTCTTGAACTACTTCGATATAAAACACTTGGCTCCACCAGCTCCCATCCAAGAATTGGTCTGTCCTTCTCATTCTGGGAGGACCAGTGTTTCTTTTCCTAGTAGGCTTATTACAAATGTTAAACTCCAAACAACGATCTCACGCGTTGTACGGTTCATACGATTTTAACAAAAGTCACTCCTGTTTGGCTGTGTTTCCCTTACACTAATATCCGTAGTCTCTGGGCGGTCCGTATTCCAAAATACACAAAGAATCTCACAGCGTTTCAACCTGTGGTGCTTACAAACTTTGGTTTTTGCTCAAATTAGAAGTTCATATCCAGAACAACAATAGAGAAAAAATGCCGTCTATCACAACAAAGCATGTTGTTTATCTATACGAGAATTTTGCTTAAAAGATTCGGCCGAAATGGGCAACCGTCTCGCAACACACAATACAAAAAAAATAAGAATTATTGCACGGTAACTTAAGACCATATCTTAAATCCTAGACACAACATAAAGACAAAGTTTGGAAAGGAAATGTTTGAAACTTGAAGTACTTCACAACAAGAAGCAGGCAGACGACGGCCACTAGAATAACATAGTGCGAATTCCCGTGTGTCATTGCAGACTCCAGTTCTAATGTGATGGCACATGGTGACGCACAGGAGTGGAAGTGAAGGGGAAACTGGCGAATGGATGGGTAGCCAGTACCCTTCATATTACCTCGGAACATGGTGTATCCAGCATTACTACCAACAATAAAAGCTGATGCGCACAACTCGGGTGCCAGTATTCGACTGAACTGACGCCCCCGCCGATTTTAGTGGACTCTTCCGTTTCGCCGAAAGACGAAAACTGGTTTCTGGGCTTGTGCCATCGCATTTCAGCTGGCCTCTAATAAGGGTCAAAAGCATGTCGCAATATTCGTCGTATGTGAATTCTACGGTCACTCAGTCACAACGGAGACCTCCTGAGTAAACCTAACAGCTCGTTTTATAGTTGTGACAAATAACACTGCTGAGAAGTGTGTTACTCATTGGACGGTCGCATGTATCTCGAAAAATAAACATCCAAGGATATGTTCTGTAGACCGTGCTTGGGGTGTTTAACAATAACTTCTACTACGCAGAGCTCAGGCGAGAATTCAGCACGTACCGTAGAGTAAATATTTACATTTTCCATTAACGAGAAAACTCGGTTATGTTGCTTAGGGAAATAATTACTTTGGATTCTGAGAATGATAACAAACTACAGTAACGTAATATGTGTGTAAAACCCTGAGGTTTCCACTCGTAAGATAGACGGTAAATACAGCTGATATTTTGTATGTTTAAACACAGGTGAGAAGGAAAAAATGCGGGAAAATAGACAGAGGAAAGATACAAAGAAAAGCAAAAACTTGGAGACAGAATGAATAATATATATTCGAAAAACTAAACATTGGCAGAGAAGAACTTGACGGCGTCTGAACCTGATGAAAATGCTTAAACGATTGACGGTTGGACTTTGAATAACTGAGGTTTTGCACAGTCATTTTACTGCCTCGAGAAATCCCGTACAACTTCAACACCGAAATCAGACAAAATAATATTTGAATGTGGACATAAATTTTGTCAGACGTTACAGATTACGGGCTTTCCGGCTTATGTCGTTGCGCAGTTCTGAAGACAGGTACTGAGTTTCAAGGTTGAGAATGGAGAGAGCAATACCTTGCAACATGCTAGTACTTACCTGACAAATTACGCTACGTTATAACCTAGTACAAAAGCACGTTGTTACGGGCTGGACGGTCCGCGTATCGAATCCCGGTGGGGGGGCCAGAATTTCTGCACTTGTCCAGACCGGCCCTGGGGCCCACCTAGCTTTCTATACAACGGGTACCGGGTCTTTCTCGGGGGTAAAGCGGCCGGGGCGTGGCGTTGACCACCCAATCCCATCTGGCGCAGAGGTTAAAGAAAGAGTACAGCCATACCTCTACTCCCCCTCTGGGCCTTCGTGGACTGTTATAGGGTGAACTTTGCCTTTAAAAGCACGTTACAGATGTCAAGTTCACTTCTAAAAGAGCAACACAATACCAAACTTAGCTCTCGGTCCAGAAACATCTTCGTCTTCATTAAACGTAAATTAAAACCTTTTATAAAATATGGTATGAGAGTGAAGTGTTACTTAGAGTGAAATTGTTAGAAATTGTTCCAAGATGCTATTTTTAACCAATTAAAGCACATAAAAAAGTACTTTCTTGTTCAATAATTTCTCATACAACACAGGGCATTGCTTTGTTTGAAGGTTGTCAGGCTTTGCCCGCTTGTCCTTCTGATAAGAGTAAAATTAAGATCAGAAGCACTGGTGGAATGTTAGCTGACAAAGAAAAACTGAAGTACTCTGACAAAAGCATGTCACAGTACTACTTTTTCGACTATCATGTCATAGAAACTGGCCTGGGATCGAAGGTGAAGCGGTAAGCTGAAAGCCCGGATACTAAACAGTCTGATCCAAGGCATGGCCTGTCAGCCAGTGATATTTAACACTTCACAGAAAGCACTGCTGTTCTATTACAAAAACTAAATGTTTCAGAAAATAACTGCTGTTTACTTCGGAAATACACAAAGCCCATAAACACCATTAGTGAGAAAAACGCAGGGTATTTAATTTTACAAAAGGTGATATACGAGAACACAGTTATCATTGCTTTTGGGAAAGATCACTAAAGCAAGAAAGACAGCGGAAAAAGTAGTAGGCTTACACTTACCTAATACAAGCTGTTTTCTGATCACATTTTCTTCTCTTTCGTCATTCTGATACTCCAGGGAACTAGCGGAATTCCTTATCATTCTCTGTCACCTCAGCAAATTCTTCAGTGGACTAAACAACACTGTTTATGCTCTAAAACCAAAAAGACAAACTATTGCTTATGTTACACTGAAAGTTTAAACGCTATGAAAATTAGAATGTGACCATCTCGTTTATGACATTGAAAGCCTTGTAGATTTTATTTGTTATAGTTTTTATAGTTTATATAGTTATTTTATTTATTCATTCACTATTTACGACAGTAACTACATCATGTCAGAACCCACAAGATCACTATCTATATCAACTAGTTGTGTTATTATTTCCCATTAAATGGGGAGGAAGGGAGCACACAAGAATTAAATGGATGCTAAAAATGATAAAATATTGGGAAAGTCAAAACTGTCACAAAATATTCTAGGCTCGAACAAAGAAGCGGGTTTAAAAATATGCGAAGAGATTATTATATGCTCATATTTTGTTACCAGAAGGAACGAAAAAAACACAAAACAAAATGCAAAATAAAATCCATAGCTTCAAATTTAATGTATGCTCCTTCTTAGAAGAGATAAAAACCTTTTCGGAACTCACTACAGAAACACAGCTCTGAAAATCTGAAAGGTTTTCACATCTCCATTACAATTACGTTTCAGAAATTAGTTTTCTTATGTAAGTTACAATTAGTTTCGCCTCTACGCAAAAGTGCCTCATAAAATCAAATAAACTACGATATACTGAGATATGAAACTGTACACATCTGAAAATTCCAGTCCCAGTGGCCGTGCGGTCTAAGAAGTAGGTCTGCGGTCACTCGCCTGCTGAGATTGTGGGTTACAATGCCGCCTGGGACATGGATGTCTGTTGTGATTGTTGGGTGTTGTCAGGTAGAGGTCTCTGCGACGAGCCGATCACTTGTCCAGAGGAGTTCTACCGACTGTTGTGCGTCGTTGTGTGTGATCTAGAAGCCTCGTGAATGTGGAGGCCCTGACCCACTGGGGAAGGGGTGCTGTTGCGCCACAAACAAACAAACACATCTGAAGATAAAAAAAACAAAATTTCGGAGGAAACCCTTGTCTTCATCTTTAATCTTGAAAACAGAGGCAGCAGGTTGCTCCGAAACGTCAGAACTTCTCTACTGCAGTAAATAGTGCCACAGCCTAAGGAGGCCGTACTCGTTTGTCAAGCAATCTGGGGTCCCTCATACTGACTATTTTTACAAAGACATCAAAGTTCGTCTTACCCAACTGTATTGTTTACTGATTCCTTCCGGCGCTGCTCTGCCCTCTACACAAAGTGATACGAACAACCAAACCAAACACATAAACAGAAGGAACAAGTGTAACTTGAAATATAGCGTGTCCAAGACGGTGAGATCAATGGTGGGGTGGGAGATGAACCTAACTGTACACGGCACAGCGGGGGCCAAATGTCCCATCAAGATCAAGGCTGAAACACCTCATCCCCCTTCTGTACTCCACCCTAGAACTAAAATTTTCACTTTCTTCTTGTAGTTTACTATCACACTTTCACCCTAGCTTTTTCCCCTCTTCATATTTTCATTGTGCTTTTCTTTTCTTTCGTACTATCTAACAAAGGATCAACAGGTCACTTTCCCCGTCTACGATACACGCATAAAGAAAACTTTTACTTTAAAATTAAACCTCCTTCTTCCTTTTCAGAATAAGAACGAGAGAGGAAACAAAATTATAACGTAATACTGAGGCGCTTTCATATCGTTGCAATCTGGACACTCCTCAGATGGTCATAATATTTATACCACTGAGGCCGCACTTTCTGTTGCTACTCAGACTAGAACACAATTTACTGTAGAATTCAGCTACTATGGTCTGGTTTTATATTGTTTGAACAACATTTATATATATTTGAAATTTTTATACAGTATACACACTGATTTCGATATTTTCGTCCAATTTTAGCTAAACTTGCACTCAGTGGCCAGATGTTATCAAAGATTTCCATCATATTTCACTAAAATCAGTCCAATTATAGCAAAGTCGTTGCACGCGGACATATGGGCATACAGACAGAAAATCTACAGACACAACAACGAATATAACATTCACCTTTAGTGACACTTGTTCAAAAAGTGCTTAGACAGTATTGCCGGAGAAGAATGGACAACCAATGGAACATTATTGAATATAATTTATTGTACAGACATATTGAATTATTCGTATACATTTTATCCATATGCTTGCCACTCATATATTTACTTATTCTAAGTTTATTTAACGATGCTGACAGGACCACTAATGAATAATGAATTGGACAGAAAGGTCAAGTGGTTTGGCTTATTTTAAATAATGCTCTGCTTATGCCTGGAGGGGCTGACGCAAATGAGAAAAAAATCAGAGTAACCCGACATTCCAGACAAGACTTGAACCAGCAACCTCCTACGAATGTGCGGTACACACTGTACTGTGACGCTCGCTAATAGTGCGTCTTGTCGTTACGTTACGAAACACGTGCAATACTAGCGAATGCTAAAAGTCTGTAACAACGGTCTGTTTATTAGACCAGCATTATGCTCTGCCGTATAATACCCCGTCCTCAATAGACAGTCCTTTTCAGACACACGACCCGTCCGATATGTTGGTAATCACCTACCAGACTGCACGGTGTTATACCTCCAGAGTTCAGAACTTACACTTTCATAGCCTTGGAAAAACTTTAAATTTCGTATGAGCAACCGCTGTTCTTAACAGCAATGCAAACACACAGTATTTCGAAACAGGTGCTTCAGTGAAAGCAACTGTATTGTCCTTGACCCTCCACCAGGCTGCAGAGTGGACAACGGTACTTCGCTTCCCCCCCTCCCCCTCCCCGCCGACTAGCAGTAGACTTGGTAATGAA
>Ga0209755_10006797_pt1 | contig 12540 bp, 5 predicted proteins | sample TergutCo191P1_FD_187301 | JGI IMG/M metagenome (GOLD analysis project Ga0209755, IMG submission 187301) | Cornitermes sp. P1 segment gut microbial communities from Petit-Saut dam, French Guiana - Co191P1 (SPAdes) (version 2) | ecosystem: Host-associated > Arthropoda: Insects > Digestive system >... | reverse complement strand
GGAGGGTAAGAGTGGGCCAAACTAAGAAGTGGAAGTGGGCGATACATACTTGGGCTGCTTACAGGTTGCACAAGTCATGTGCTGGGATTCGTGGTTATTGTCCAGACAGGCATGGTGTGTTGGATCAGGCAAGTCCATCATTATGTCTGAAGGAAGTTGTGCTTCATGACATAAAGTATAGCAGACAGCTGTGAAGTCCTGTTTGGTGTGATGTTAGTGAATAAGCTGTCACAGACAACTGAATTTAAATACAAATACTGGTATGACAGATGCTGTATGGTTCTGAGGTTGTAAGAAGAACTTACCAGAACATAATTTTGCCAACCCCAGACATAATACACATTTCTGTCCCTTCTGAGCATCTCATGACTACAGATCCGAACTGCATACAGTTCTCATTTCAGTGTGATTCTGTAATGAAAGACATTGTATATCCCCTGCATTTACAGAAAGTGGTCAGTGATATGCCCAAAACTGTGATCCAAATATCTTTCCACTAAAATAAATTAAGACCACAACTCAGTAACACATTAACTGTAAGGGCATGAGCAGTGAATGTGCATAGCCAGAAAGGTTACCTTGTTAGCATTTATTTTTATAAAATGTATACACTATACATGTTACTAGTCAGTCCAACAGGCAATGTTCATTCCTCTCCCATTTCTTACAATAATACTGATACATAAACACCAATTGTGAACATCACAACACATGACAGTGTCAACACACTTTCTCAGTGATGCTTAATTAGCTCCAAATACATACCACCTAGTTCAGTTAAACACTCTTTTCTCTCATTCCAATTTTGTTTAATACTATCTTATAATTATGACATAAAATTATGGAAAACACAACCATCTATGCTAGCCACGTTTTCATTCCAAAACTCAGCAGTCAAGAACAAAAGCAATATGCTTTAAACAATGAAACTGTTGTATAAGGTACTCCTGTTTTGTGCAAACAAGAATATACATTAATATTAGAAGGTACACAGATACATGATACAAAACAGTATTAAAATTTAACACATATTTGTATATTACATATATAAACTTGCAATATGAAAATATAAGTGTACAAAAAACTGCAGATACGGAGATTAAATGAACAAACCATAACAACAGGAAATCAAGGACACAAACAAAATGTTTTACTTTATAGAGAAGACTCCACCTGCAAAGGTTCTTACAGGAAATTGCTCTAATACTGAGAAAAGTCTGCACTTTGGTGAAGTGTTTTCTCACTTTGCACTTGAAGGTTTCAGCATTCTGGAACATTCTTCTGGTACATAATTCTTTAACCTAATGCTACAATATTTACATCACTTAAACAGGTGTTATCACTTCACATACTGTCTTTAGTTGCAAAATGTTTGCGAGGTTATTGCAACTCTCAGTTACTTTAGGAACAGGAGTCTTTTCATGGTAGTTGATAATAAGCCTATCTTCTATAAAATAGATAAACCTATAATTAATCCACTGTGCCCTTCATTAACCCTTTGTTGTACCTTTCACAGCAAAATTAAATGTATCCTACCACACTTGACACAATAGACTAGTATATGGAAGTTATTTAAATTAACAAAACTGATAGTGTCAGGATACTGTCCATTAAAATGGCACAGCAAAAGGTTACATAACACAAACATAAATGATTACATAGCTAAGACTACGTACAAAATGACAGCCACCACAGGCATTGCCATTTCCTGTGATAATCAGTTGGTCTTGATCTCAAGACACAAGGAAGTCATGCAGTGCAACTTGTTATGATGCTCCATTCTTTTAGAGGATTTAAACACTTAGTAATTGATCTACACATTGCTTGGATTTAGCAACAAAACAGTCTTGTGAATACACAACTCAGTGGTAATATTTCAACTGTCAGGTCCAGTTCAAGTCATTGTGATGCCATGTGTTTGCAGCCCCTTTTAAACAAAACATTATTGAATTCATCAGAGTACAAGTGATATTTCAGTCACTTATAGAGTATTTGCGTTTCAAAATAGTTAGCAAAGACTTTGCAAGTCATACATTGTATTTCATTATGTCATACATTATTCAATGGTAGCATATCAGCTTTCACAGAATGAGTGATAGGTACTGCTCTATTGTGGTATTTGTGTGAACAAACCAAGTACAACCATGAAGTGCCCTACCATTATTCAAATTATATAGTTCAAAGGTTTTATGTCTTGTTACTGATGACCTAGCTTGTTCAGTTTGAGCTTCACTGATCTCCACAAAAAGTTTCAAGCTCTTTAACTGAAAAGTGAAGACTAATTACAATGAAGGGGATACTGCAGGGCCTAATAACCTCATGAGCCTACTGCTGCTGTATACTGAATATGACAAATTAACTGACATGAACATTTGTTCCAGCTATCATCTTAATTTTTATTGCAACCCCATGGATCATAAACTGATAATATGTTGCTGATAATTTCTAGTTTATTATTATTATTGTGTCAACCAACCTAAAACATGCCAGTCAACTCTGGCAGCCACCAAAATTACCTACATTATCTGGTTGACCTTCTCACCTAATACACCTGAGTAAATTCACTGGAAACATCTAACACATTTAAGTGCAGACACTACAAATAATACCTGCATCTGCAGATGGAACAGATTCCTCTACAAATTAACAAATGAGAAAGCTACAACTACCAACAATCTGTATTAGCATATCACTGTCTTAAAATGGAATCCATATGGAAGTAAAGAAAAATGCACATGTAAATAATATGTTGAAAGGAACACAACAAGCATCAGTACCAAATATACAGTATTTAAAGTAGAGTATAAAGTAAAAATTACAGTGTCTTAAATATGAAGACCAACATGCTAAGTTGAAAATGTAACAGGCTTTTTCTAAAACATATCTGAGGGAACATCACACTTTAGGCAGGCAACTGCAAGGAATAAAAGTTTTTTTGACATCTCGTGTCTTGGTGATACTGGAAACAACTGTTTCTGTGTTTCACAATTAATACAAACCTTCATGAAATTAGTAATAAATTTATGCCTGTCAATAATGTTGTCAGACACTGCCTCACAAAGATGAAACAACAAAAAATTATATAAGTAATCTTGGATAAAATAACAAAGTATGTGTCATTTTTGTTAATTTTTTATGATTATACCCTATTCCTGTGATTTTTCTTTCCTCTGTTACTGTGGCAGTAACATAACCAACCCCAGCCAATTCTTCTGGTGGCCCATGGAAATTTAGGAAGCAGGCCAGTTTTAGGAAACATAGTAGTTCCTACTCAGGTATTAATTCACCATTTGAAATTCCCACTGACATATGGATACTGGAAGTATGGTCAAAATATAATCTATGACCTTGATAATGATGACACAGTGATCTATGTCACTGTCTAATAATCACATACCATTAAAGAAACTTTAGACAAAGTTTAGCATAAACAGTAGAATCTTCACACAAGACAAAACTGCATACTTCCACATTACAGGCAAATAATTTTAGTAACCTTCTTTATTTATACCCCTGGACATAAATACTTAAAAGTCACAAATATTTAATTGTGACAATACACTGGGATCCCCCTGCTCTCTACGTCCTTCACTTCACAACTACATCTTACTACAATATTTAACAACTTGTTTAAAAACAGCTTATACTGGTTTTTTTAAGGGGGCCATCCCGTCGTGTATCGTCAAATATTTATTGTATTAATACTGTCAATACACAACATATGTTTACATTCAAACTTGAAACATTATGAAGTAGTTAGTTATGATTTTAATCATAACTAAGGACTTCACAATAATCAGTTAAATATTTTAATCATACCTAAGTACTTCATAATGTTTCAAGTTTTAATGTAAACAATGGGATCCCATTGGACAAACAATTTGACTGTACCTTAACATTACTATTTTTTGTTGGCCTGAGGATGGCCATTTAACAGCCAAAACATGTCGCCAGATATAACCCAGTTGTACTAATACATATGGTCTTTGCATATGTTGTGTATTGATGGTATTAATACAATAAATAGCTTATACTGTGTTTGTGTCAATGACAAATTAGATAATGACAATTAGCATTACATGTTGGTAAGTTTACAAAATGCATATTCTGAAATGTTCTAATACTAGCTTCCTACACACCTTATAAAAAGTTCACATATCAAATATATGTCATTAATTATCATCAACTACATTAACATACTAATATATCAGGACTTTTTTAGAAAGAGCCCTAAAACTGCACACTATTTTTATTGCTGAACTCTTTAAAAGGCATGAACCACTAATTTAGCTCTTAATACTGTATCACAGCAGTTTTATTCCTGAATTTCATTTAGTTCTCACAATAAACAGTTTATTTGACATAAACAATCTACTTTTTGGAACATAGGTATATTCCATTTTCTTGGAAGAAGAAACAGAATCCAAAGAGGGTTATTTACATGAGTCTTGTATTTTGGGTTCCAATGTACACTCAAATTATCTCAGAGCATGAATTTCAAAGTTAAAATAATATTGTTTACTTCCGCTGCACCTTATGTATTCTTGGCATATAGTTCATCCATTTTTAATCATGTATACAAATATACTGTACTTAAATATATATGGGGTATTATCTCGGAAACAAGGATAATTTCTCTGCAATTCTGCATTACACAGTTATAAATTTGTATCTGAAAAGAATCTCCATATAATAAAATCTTCTTACACCTTTACTGTGATTTTATAATAAACACATTTTATCACCTTAGTAATTGCAAAATTAAGATCAATTATATAAAAGAGGAGTTTTATTTGTGACAAAATGTATACAACCCTGCAAGCCAGTATTAAAATAGTGTTCAATCATTAACCCCAGTGGCACGTAAATTGACTTCCTGGCTTAGGGAACGTAACACAGACACCACACCTCCTGTGGTGGTAAGCTGTTCAAGAATGTACCTGTGTACACTGAACCAGCTTGAAGGGTTCATTATATCATGTGGAAAAGATCCCATGAACTACAATACTGAACAGACTCTAATATAATATTTCTACTGGTGATTACTGCTAAAAACCATGTTTACTTATAGAATGTATTATTTGCATATGAATCAAAGTCTCATGGTAATCACCTTATTGATACTGACTGAGGCTCTCCACTGCTGTCCTTCCTTCTTATCCGTAGACATTAAATCTCTGACTTGCATTGTGATGGTAGTTCTCTTTTCCTCCTGCCCTCATGCCACATCACCCCTTTCCAACAGGCACATAATTTAACTGACTGTGTCTGGACTGTATTATGTTTATGCTGAGCATAATGGGCTGACATGGGAGTCAAATAGATTGTTGAAAATTATGTTTGGCTGTTGGTCTTTAAACTTGGTTATGACATAAATTATGAGACCACTCTCAGGTTCCAGAGTTGGGTTAAGATGGCAAGTGGTGACTGTCTGCTATGTTTTTGTTTACTGTGTATGTTCTTTCAACCCACACAGTTTGGTCTGCTAGCATGTTACTGGTGCAAAAAGAAGGCCAAGGGTCTATATTCTTTATTAAGTTGTTTGTTCGTGGTTTGTATCACATTACCAATTTTAATTATACAGCCCTAATTATATATATTGTGTGTGTGTGTAAGACTGACTGACAGACAGACAGAGTTTGTGTGTTCTTGTTATATGGTGAGGCACAGTTCTAGGGTTTCCTTTCAGGTGTCACATATGACCAAGAAGCATCACCCACTCATTTAATGTCACCATCAAACACCTAACTGGTATCCAACCTCTTCCTCATCAAACAAAGGACAGGGGATCTGATGAACTTCATACAACTCCATAACTTCTGTCTACGCTTTTAAATGACCAACAGACGACCTTCAGAACAAGTGGCTAGTGGTTTAGAAATTGCTTGTTTCAATTCGTATGATGTAAACAATATTAAGACACTGGATACAAATCTTTACTTGGAGCAACCTCATGTTCCTGTTAACTGTGTGTCTTTATGCTACATGCTTTGATTCTCACAATTTCTTAATCACAGGTAAGAAAAACAACTTTTAAACCAACCATGAAAACTGACTACTAGTTGTACAGGAACTTGTCATGTAATTCCCACATACTATTGAGTCACCTTAGATAAATATCTGGCACACAAAATTTGGTACATTAGGTGGTCAACTAATGTCCCAACAATGGCAACAACCACATTCAATAAACCTTACATCACTTTGTAACATAGCATGTCCCTATGCTAGGTTATAGTCTTCTAGATTAATTTGCAATATCGTGTCTCTCACTACCAGGAACACAAACCTCATATTTTCTGTGTCTGAAATAACACAAATAAAACAGAATTATTATTCACTTTCATAGAAGCTGACAGAACTTCTTCAATCATTCTGACTTCTCTCACTCACACCACATAACCTCAGCAGTATATACAACAATACAGCAGTGTATGTCTTAAATAAGAGAAAACAAGCATGTACGACATAATTTTGTAACACTGTACAACAAATTTGCTTTCACAGCAGATTTAATATTTTGTGACCCAACAAGAAGTCAATAAGACTTGATTAAATTCTGAAACCAGTTCAAATTTTGAACTGGTAACATACTCCAAGTAAAGACCTACTTGGAGGAATCATCTGCACACTTCCTGTAAGGACTCAGGAGGACAACCAAAACATCAACATTGGAATGCCTGCGCTAGATAGGAATTTAAATGGGCTACTGTGAAATATGAAACAGGCATGGTTAAAAACAACACGTATGCTCAGATGTCTGATGTGAAATGAATCATTTTCAGCAGTGTCCAATCTGAAGCAAAGTATTTTCAGTACTTTCTTCCAACTAAACCTTGCTGCTATCATGGTCCACTGCCTTGTACTTAACAGTATTTTGTGTCTGCATAAAGGTTTTGACACTAGGGCAGAAACACGTAACAGGATCATGCCATGTGTCTTGTAGATCCAAAGCCCTCAGGCTCAAAGTGAAAGGTCTTTAAGTTCATAAAAAACTACTACCAGCAGACGAAAGATTGGAAGAATGGTTGTTGCAATTATTCTTACTTTATTTAATGACACTCTTTTAATTGCTGAAGCTAGGTAGTCCCACTGCTTGAAAGTTTTCAGAACTACAATGAAGTGGTGATAAATAAGTCTTCATGCCTGCTGTGGTTTCAGCTGTGGCCACAAATTTCATAGGTAAAGTGGACAGCAATTTTAAAGTATTACATCCCATTGTGTACTGTAATTTAATTAATTAAATTAAATAATTAGCACTGCTGACACAACTATCATTTAATATACCTTAACATAGCTACATATTTCAACTTTGCAAGGTTGTCATCAGACTAACATAAGAACATTTGAAAAGATATAAAACTGCATGGGAAATATAAGACACAATTTGTAAAAATGAGATCTCACTTCTAGCATTTGCAATTGTATATCTTTTTTAAATGTTCTAATATTAGTGTGATTAAGACCTTGCAATGCTATGTTACAGTATATTATTGGTTAGTTGTGTCAATGGTGTTAAATTATTTCATTGAATTTATTGGATAGCATTATTTTAGGGCTAAGGACTGCCTCCCTCTAGCCTACACATGATATCAATACGTTCCTTAGGAACACTGGTACTCATCCACCAGGTTACACAGCAGCATAACCAGGAGACTCAGTGTGAATTCATAGACACTGATTTTCAGAACCCCGTAACAACAGAAATGTAAACTATATCTGTTTATTTTAAGTGGTGAGTAATATTTTGTATTCAGTTCACTGACTTATTAGTTCTTAAGTTATAAGGCTTAATACCGCATACAAGCTATTTCATAGTCATGTTTCACATTTAACCTTTTAAGTTTTCAGATTTCCATGATGGTTCTTGATCAAATGATGGTCTTCTTTTGGGTTTTTGTATGAAGTGTTGTTTAAATGTTCTGATGTTTCTGAGGAACTTAATGTCTCCATCTTCAGGGTGACTGAACTGGTTGATGTGGATGCTGAAGTGATATGGAAGAGGACATGTCCAACTCAATAAGACTATAACAATGGTAGATGACTTACTGACGTAATTAGACAATGAACTTTGTTCATTGCCTGATTTTTTAAATGAAGGATTAAGTTTCAGAGGCTAGCTCTGCTTCTGTCTTCAGGTAAATGAAAGCATCTTATCTGGTGGACTCCTTACATGGAGTTATTCTCACTCACTCAGTCATAGCTCTAACAAAGGGGTCTACCAGATTAGGCACAAGGTAAAAAGTAGAATAAGCCATAAAGGTCCAGACAGGGAGTAGAGATACAGCTCTACTCTTTCTTTAACCTCGGTATTAGGTCAGGGTGGGTGGTCAACGCCATGACCCAGCCGCCTTTGACCCCAGGAAGCAACCTGCTACTCACTGTACAGGAGGCTGGGTGGGCCCCAGGGCCGGTCTGCATGGAACAGTGAAGTGTCGCCCCCCCTCCCCCACTGAGGTTCGATCTCCAGACCACAACCTGTAGTAAGTTGCTATACTGACTAGACTATCCCGGCCAACCTACCAGATTAGGTGCTTTTGTTTACCTTCAGATGGAAGTACAGTGTTAAGGGCCCAGTGACTACAGATAGATTAGGCACTTTAATTTTCCTAAAGACAGGAAGTAAAGCTCGCCTGTGAAATGCGGTACTTCATTAACAACCCTGTGACTGAGAACAGCTCTTTCTAAGGGGTCCACCAGATTAGGTGCTTTCCTTTACCTAAAGATGGAAGCAGAGTTAGCTTCCAAAATGTACTGCTTCATTAAAAAATCGGATGATAAAACTCCAAAGAAAGAGATTACTTCAGCAGAAGGAATTGTGTTGGTAAAAGACAACAGTGGGAGTGTGCTTGGTGAGTCACAGCTCTAGAAGGCAGAGAGAAGGTACAAGATTGTTCCAAGCCAATAGGAGTTAAAGATTTCCTCCATAACACTTCGGTAGGCACTTTAACCAATAATTCACTCACCCTGAAGACGAAGTACATTTCTCCGAAATGTATGAACACTCAAACACCACACAACGCAGAAACCCAAAGACTATCATTTGATGCTTAACCTTACTTGTCTAGGAGCAAGAGATAATTATAATCCCCTGATATTACAGAGTTGGTGGCTCAATTTTAACTGAGTAATAAAACAAAAATGCTCTACTCCACCAGCTAGAACATACAAATGCAATATCACTATAATGCAACACAGTAACAGTTAATGTCACATTGAAGGCAACTGTGGAAGTGCAAGGCTTAAAATGTAAGTATTTATGCACACTAGTCACACAATACTGAAGGCCATGGAAAGAATTCTCATTGATGTTACGGATGACTCAACTCTTCCTGCTGGTAGATTCCACTCCACTGCCCTCTAGCATATATAAATGTGCCTAAGATGGTTGTTACTAGCAAAGCATATCACAGACATCATTCATGTAAAAAGAATGGTCAGGCATCTGTAGCAGGCATCATAACAGTTAATGGCAGGTGTAAAAGAAGCCAATCTATGGGACTCCTCCCTGTGGTCCCAGTCAAGGGGTACACACCTATTATATTTAAATCTGGAAGCCACATCAAAAGTCTAGGCGCCAGAAGGGTGCCATGAAGCAAGCTATACTCTGAGAACCCACAAATATTAGGTACCACAATATAATGTTTAGTTATCTGGGTGAAATTATGCTCAGGATAGGTGCACCACTGGTCTCAATATAGTCAGCAATACACAAATTTTCATATTCTGGTCTATGAAAGTACTCCTGCTTCCAAACAAGTAACTCACTTACCAGTAGCACATGTGTAGTGAGCATATATAGTCTTCTTTTTATCTGGATTCAGAGAATGGAACAAATCCAGAATAAATTTTTGAGCAGCTTCAGCATCCCGTTGAGGACCTGGTAACACACCCAGTTCTTCATTAGAGACAAAGCTATTACAAATTATTTAATAATATTATCTCAGCTACAGAAGTTATTTTGTACCTAGAGAGATGATAGGATTGTTACAGATGGTGAATTGTGAAGAATGGAAGAGAAAGTGGTTCAAAGTTCTGGCTTGGCATCTCAATGCACACACTGAGAAAAACAAGCAAAACATAATGAAGGATAGAAATTCCCCCGCCGGGATCTAAACCACATACAGTTTTTGCCACATAACAAGCGTCAAACCTCGGGATACTTTTAAATGAGTCACTTTGAGTGAAAATGCTAGATACACATATACACGATTATCAATCATTACATCGCTATGAGTATTTTAATTTTTCTAAATACCGTACGATAATGCATTTTGTCTCTTCTTATGAACCACCTTCATGCTTACTCCTACCTGTTGTAAACACTGCTTCCTCATACCTTGTACTCATATTTGGTCCACAGGCTTGGCCTGCAAGGACACCAGATCTAACATCCTTTGAGTAGTACTGATGGGGTCATATGTAAGACAAGGTCTGCTGGCAAAAATTGCAGGGAAGAGAACTCTTGCAGTGAATCATGGAGACTGATAACTGCACAAGGGGAAATGATGAAGTTACAAGAAAGGCAACAAATTCTCTTTTGAGATGCACAGAATATGGAATGTAGAATGGTGGATGTCATTTTGAACAGTAATCAGTGTAACACAACTGAAAATTGACATTCTTTGATACTACATAACCCACACTAGTGTTTTCTTCCATGTTTTAATGTAACTACATAATCAAATATAACTAACTTAGTAACATGTCTAAAAATTGATGTCTTTTGTTTCTGGTGTTACCTGACACATATTTTTGTTACTGTATAAATAGTAGAGCATGGCTTAATTGTTTCGTGGTATTATAGGACATATGTTACACAGTAGGTTAAGACTTAATGGAGATCTTTGTTCTGCGGTTTCTTTTGACACACAATTTTCTTTTTATTTGTAAAGTATGATAAAACAAATCTATTGTAAAGTTTTTTATTACAGCCATGGACATGTGTTAAAATGCTTGCAACAATGTAACAGTTGATTGAGCATATGTTGATGTAGCATTTATTACCAATACCAATTACCAGAATCAAACTGCAGGTACATTCATTTAGTGTATGACATGACACTACCATGACCATGCTGAAAACAAACATTTCCCTCGATTTCCATTCGAAACGCCAAATAATCCACAAGCTCTGTTGCACAACCATTATAGTTGACTAAAATTCACTTGTAAATATTAATTAAATACAGTTAATATATATTCATTCAATATAGAGTCTTGCACAACACAATCACGCCATTTAGATTACTAGTTTCAACCCACTAGCAAAACTGTACATTCAATAAATATACATACTGACTAAAGCGCAGCAGCAATGTGTTACCTACAGATGAAATACAGTTAATTACTGGTGTCTACAAATGTAACACTGTTACTGCAGCACAAGAATAACCAAAGGGAATGCTTCTGAGTTCTAATACCATCATGACATTTCTCCATCCACCAGGAGCAAGAAACACAAGAAACTCTGTTGTGGACTGGTGGACACACTGTTCAGTAATTTTAATCACAGCTCTGCTAGAGGATATCCCACTACAGACAACAGCATGCATGTGTTTCATGCCCAACGATGCTCCACCTCATCTTACAGTTGCTACCAGAACATAGCAGAAGAACACACACAGTATTCAGAATAATGATTAAGGCTGGATGACCAACTGCAAGGCCCACAAGTGTCACTTAAATGTGCTGAACATTTTTATGGGGCCACATTAAAAGGTCTGTGCATGGCACAGCAGTTAATAACAAAGCAAAACTACAACAAAGGGTAGAACATGCAAGTGAGTGAATCTGTAATACACCTGGACCTTCTGAGCATGTGCAGTAGTCCTTAATGTGGTAGCACACTGACAACACTTTAAACATTATCTGTAATTATTTGCTACCAAAGGAGTAATCTCTAACAGAATCAGCAATTTAAACACTTTCTCATGAATGGGTTTACATATCCATTGTGTACTTCTCCCACCACAATACAGGTGCTGTAACTCAAGAGACAAATCATCCAATAGACTTTTTTGTTGTTACAGCATGCTGCTATACTGGTACTACATATTTTAGAAACTTCCTTTATATTCATATAGCTATAGCTTGTCTGTTAGTGACCAGCTCTATCTCAGACAAAGAAGGCAATTCCACTATTCACTCTTTACTGCCATAATGATCATACCTGAATGACAGCACACATATGATGGTGTTTCCTGCAGAAAGAGAGAAAGTGAAGAATGTCTCCTCTATATGATATCAAGTTTACAGAACTGAACACAAGAATCCATTAGCACTCCAAAGAAGAGTGTACATGACCACAGTATAATAGACATATTTTTGGGCTCCTTAAACCTTCTAATATTTGTACCAGTCTTGCAAATGAAGTGAAGTCTGATGTATCTGTACCAAAAATTTCATGGGACGACTTAGCCCTTCATCATCCTCACAGCCAGTGGGTAAACAGGGAGCAGTGGTTGTTGTTTGGCTTGTTGTGGATTGTTTCTGAGATTTGACAGAGATGGAACCGGCAGGGTCAAATGTAATGATACT
>Ga0209755_10006796_pt1 | contig 12540 bp, 14 predicted proteins | sample TergutCo191P1_FD_187301 | JGI IMG/M metagenome (GOLD analysis project Ga0209755, IMG submission 187301) | Cornitermes sp. P1 segment gut microbial communities from Petit-Saut dam, French Guiana - Co191P1 (SPAdes) (version 2) | ecosystem: Host-associated > Arthropoda: Insects > Digestive system... | reverse complement strand
AATGGGAATGGAGCAGCAGAAATGTATGCTTGTTTCAGCATCAGACAGCAGGAAGAAGTTTTCATGGACTCTCATGCAGTAGAATGAGGGAAAGAACAGGTAGCCAGTTGTGGATAATGTGTTCAGAAAATATTTCATGTTGATGTCCCTACATATGCTCTTTGTATCATTTTGGAATGCTGTGTGCTACAAGTGAGAAACTGTAATATTTGTTAAATTATATTCTTACACAACACATATACAAGTTTTCAAGGTTACTAGCTTTGGCTTTGTTAACAAGTCATTATCAGACTTTTTTTTATCAAGACCATCCAGCGAAACTTATCATTGCATGTGGGATTGAGATGTAATTCTTTTACGGATGTCACAAAATTTATTAAAATAAGAAGGCACTTGTACCTGATACCACACACACACACACACACACCAAACTTCAATCTTGAAACATTTATGAAACATTGACCTTCCACATACACAAAGATGTGGTAAAAACATCAGCATTGTATAACATAACTCTAACTGCCAAATTACACAACTTTTTAAGGACTTTTCTTGCATAAAAACTAGAATTACTTTAAAGATGGAGTTACACATAAAATGGGATACTCATAGTGCCTTGGAAGAAAAAGATAGACATGTGCTTCAACACATCAGTTGTAACGCCAACCATTTTTATTCATTTTTCTTTATTTTTATTATATCTAAAATTATATTAGTAAAATACCTTTCTACACTCCATATTTTACCCCTGTTTTATAAATAAAAAAAAAGGTCTGGTAGTGCTGTGTTAACAGAGGCAAAACTGGTAGCCTAGGAAACTTGTATATTTGTTGTGTAAGACTGTATTTTAACAAACATTTGGCTTAAGCACAATGGGGATGAATCACCTTAAGAGGAACTGTAAGCTGGATATAATTTCAGTATATAATTAGATTCTTGTGGTATGTATGTGACACATAGACGTAATACATACAAAGGTTTAGGAAGAGAAGAGAACACTTGGGAAACAGAAACATATAGAAGTAAGAATAATATTAACCCTTTGGTGCCAGAATTAAATGCGCTGTGTGATGTGCAGGAGACCGGAATTTAAATGCAGTTGCATAAGGAAGGCCATTTTTTAAGTGTCCATCATATGTACCTGACATTCAGCATTTTGAGTAGCACACTGTGCAATGGTTATACTTGATGTTAGGTGCCATATGGTTAAAATGGATCTTAAAAAAGTACACTGTGGCCTCAGTGTAAAGTAATTTTAAAAATTTATAACAGTACTTGTTCTAACTTATACCATCCAGAAATGGCCAAAATACATTATCGTGAAACATTTCCTTGATCTTCAAATTATAGATTGTCTGTCACATCCAGAGAATCAAAAGACATACATCTTTTGATTCTCTGGATGTGACAGACAGTACCCTCCCCATACAGGGAGTTCTGCTTTTTCAATTCAAAGGCTTTTGAATCATTGTACATGACATAGAATAGCCTAGTCTTAGGTGCTTGACCCTTGAAAATGGGACTGACAGGCTGTCCTGAAATGTCTGTCACTAACTACCAATCAATGCTGCTAACATGCCAGAAGAGCAAAGAGTTTATTTACACCATGGTAGAACCCTGAAGACATAGATCAATCCAGTCTATGCCCTTCCAACCATATTCTTTAAGATCATTTCTAATATCTTCCCATTTACACCTAGGTTTTCCAAGTAGTCTCCTTGCTTTATCTTTCTACACCAACACCACGTATCCATTGCTCATCTCCACCATGTCTGCTACATTCCCATTAATCTTATTCTACTTGGTTTGATCACCCAAGTAATATTTGGTAAGAAGTACAATTCTTGAAGCTTTTCAAGATGCTGTTTTCTCCATCTCCTGTTACTTCTTCGCTTGAGGCCAAAATATATTCCTCAACACCATGTTTTTCCCTGTCCTCAAACTGTTCTTCCCATAAACTGTAGAAGCTTAATTGGAAAAAGCTCTTCCATTAAATCCCACTGAAATAAATGTCCTAGCACAAAAATTAAAAAAAAAACTACATGCTATGCCATTATGTTTTTAGAATTCTCTGTGTCTGTAAAAAGAGGTTTTTTAAACCATATTTGTTTAAAAGCCTTGTGTAAATACAAAATATTGTCATACTTTTATTTCTAGTTTAAATGTTCATTTATGTGGCTTAATTTTTCTTACTAACTCCTGTACAATATTTGCCATAGTCACAAATTATTGACTGATGTTTCCAAGCAGTCATTCTTATTTTCTTTTTTCTTAAAATGGCAGAACCAAACAGATACATGTATAAAGGCCCTTCTCACAAATCTGTTTGTTTATGAAGCCTTTTGTAAAATGTGTCTTTCTTCTGATATTGTAGTAAGCAATTCAGTAAACATGTTCTTTTCCTTTCTGATTGATTGCAAGTAGGCACATGAACCCACCACACACGTAAGCAAAGTGTATCAAGAAATCTAAACATCAACACAAGATTGAAATGTGAAGAAGTTCCTGATGAAATATGAAGACATATTCTGTTACAGTTGTCTGCAAATTTTGTTGCATGGTCTGCCCCGTTTATACTTGCACATATCTGAAATGAGTTGTTCGAGACTGTAAAACGTAAAGTGACAGTGAACACCAGCGAAAACGATCCTCAACTAGGCTACTGAAAAATAGGTGAATTTTTTCAAAACTTTGGGAATGGGTAGATGGATACGTTATTAAGAGTTTACTTTCTCTTTGATATTGTTAGGTTTAAAAGTGTATGAAATATAATGGATAATGTCTGGCCATCAGTGTCTGTGTTGGCTTTTAAACCCCCTTTACATTAAGATTAATGCAGCCTTAAAAGCGTTATATCCTACTTTGGCTATGTAAGATTTTGACAACTTCCTGTGTTTTTCAGTCCCATACTAGAGTGGCTCTGTGGCTGCTCTCTAAACACTTCTGTCTCAATATCAAGTAATTTTTTATCCACATGGTAGTACTCATATTCTGGAATTCAGGCTTTCTTCTCATAGACATGGGATGTCAGATCGACTTGATGGCAGTGGGAGGGAGGAGGTGGCTTGTATGAAACCTTGTGATGGGAGTAGCATTATCATCATTTGATGTTTACACTAGAGTAAATTATCTTAATGCTTAACCTTTCTTCCTTCTTCTTTCTTCTCACCACACATGAGTCCTTCTCTACTGTTTTGCTCCTCCTTACAATGTTTTTTACATCTTCCCCCAAAATAATCTCTGCGTATTGTCTTTGGTCTCTCTGTGTCATTTCTTTGGCATATTTATTCTTGAAACTTTCACTTAAAACCTGTTGTGATTTGTATAGTTGAAGCACTGTGTACAGGATGACATGTAAATGCATGGCAGCAAATGCGGTGTAGAATTTATTGTGTTATGATGCAGGGGAAGCTGTTCACATCAATTGAAGCTGCTGCAGACTTTAATGGTCTCTGTCTGGTTCCGAACACTGGCATGATTTTTGCTGCCAATGAGGACACAAAAATACAAACATATTACATTCCTGTAAGTACTTCATGCAGTTAAATTTAAAATGTTGTGTGAGTTTACATTTTTGGCTAAAATGCAGTGGTTACAGGATCCAAACCAAAGTAATGTAGGTAATGTGATCAGTGTGAGATTTGAAGCTGGTAGACATTCTAGAACCAAAAGGGGGATTATTTTAAAGTTAAAATGAATGAACTTGAAACAAACAAAAAAAATCAGGGACTTGTACAGGAGTATCAGTGGATTTATGAAGGGCTGCCAGCCCGGAACTAGTATTGTAAAGGATGAGAAGATTGATCAGGTTGCTGACCCCCATAGTATTTTGGCTAGGCAGAGGAACCATTTCTCTCAGCTATTGAATGTACATGGGGATAATGATATTAGGCAGATAAAATATGTACAGCAGAGCCACTAGTGACCAAGCACAGTTCCTTTGAATTTAACATAGCTCTTAAAAAGGTATAAGGTCACAAATCACCAATTATTGACCAGTTCCACCAGAACTGATTAAATCAGATGGTACGATAATTCATTCTTAGATCCGCATGCTTATTAATTTTATTTGAAATAAGGAGGAATTGCCTGAGCAGTGGGAGGAGTCAATCATTGTACCTATTTATAAGAAGGGTGATTAAACAGATTGTAGTAATTACACTGGTTGGCAGGAAAAAAAAAGCTCTCAGTTAAAATTCAGTGTGTTTCTGACAATTTTACATTGTTGATCTGAATATGACAACCGAATTACCCCTTCGCCCACCAACGTTAAGGAGACTGGATTAAATTCAAAAACTATATTTATAGTAAAACAGTACTGTATGTGTTTTAATTACACTATATGGTGTCAAATAATGAACATTGTGTCTTTATATGGTATCCTAACAAAAAATTTGTCTGCAGACACTCACTTCACCTTCTCTTGCCTCTTAGATTCATAAGTTGGTGCCTCCTTTATAAGACTCCAGGAGTAGTCAGCTAACGTATGTGGACTCTAGTTTCCAGTGTACCTTCTTTCCATTTGTGAAATGTCCTGATGGAACCTTTGCCACATTCATCCATATGGGAATGCAAAAAATGAAGTTTCAATGACATATTTCACCCTGTAGCACTGTATGAAGAAATTGGCTCTTACACAATTTCACTATAATTTTCTGCTTTTTCATTGTCTAGAAAGTTTCTGCAGATATTTTAAGATGCCTCCCAGTTTTTTCTTTTGTAACACTTAATTTGGGGCTGACATTGATGTCTTCAGATAGCTGTTTAATTTGTAGTTCAACAACAGTTCTTTAATTCAACTTGGCCTCACTTTTTTATGGAAATTTTTGCCTTAAATAGCAAAATCTCTTTTGCTTTCTTTATGCATTGCCTGCCAAAGTCCATGAACATGAGCTCCAGCAAATATTTGTAGTGCAAACTTTCTCTTGATGGCTGACCTTACAGCTAAAATGCAGTTCATATGCTATACTCACGAGTTTTGATAGTGGCTTTCTTTGCAATTTTAATACCACGTTGCCCCAAATGTAGTAAAAGCTGTTTGACTTATTTTGGCAAGAATGTGACGTGTTTCGGTATGGGAACATCGTGCTCTTGATTTTTTGTTGTGGCAAAGTTTACTGTTCTAACACCATTATCACTATCCTGTTATAGACTCTCATTCCAATTTTTCAGCTTGAAAGTATTCTCTCTCTCCACTTCTGCATTGAAATCTCCTAACAGAATTTTTCATGTGGTACTTAGGAGAATGGTTGAAAACCTGCTCTAATTCTTCATAAAACTGTATTTTGAATCATCACTTTTCTCCTCATTTAGTGCATGCATATTCAAAACAATATTACACCAGTGACCCCTTAGAACTATATGTGACATCCTGTCACTAACAAACTCTAATTAACTGCTGACAGTTTAATCACATTTGTTTGAAGGGACTATCTTGCATATAACTAATAGCAATTAAGATACTTATAGTTTCATACACAGGTTAGTTACATTGCAGTGTTTAAAAATTCATGAAATAAATGTACATAGCTGATATTGTCAGTTGATGTTTATGCCTTGGTGGACTACTGTACTGCTTCTGTGTTAGTGCCACTAGGTGTGGTTGTCATGAAGTTTGTGTAGATGGATGATGGCCTTGTAAAGGCTGAAACATGTGGGAGGGACATCATATATGACAGGTGATTATTTGTTATTGATTGTGCATATTGTTGGATTAAATGCTGTATATTCAGCATGTTTATATGGAATAAGGACTACATTAAATAATGGGTACTTTACATACAGAGCTATGTACATTCAATGATAGTATCATGCTGAAATCTTCTTGGAATGAGAAATGTTTCAGACAAAAGTTGTAGAGCAAATCAAAACATATTTTATGTTCAGTAACTTTCTTTAAATTGTGCCATTTATGAGATAATGTGAAAAATACACTACAGCCGGACAGGCTGCAGGTGACATTATAATGTGAGGCATACACTTTACTTGCTTGAAGAGTAGGGCTATAAACACATTCAAAATGTGTAATATTTGTTGCTTTTCCATGGCTGCAGTGGTTACATGAATGCCCCTCACTGTTATGGTATATATCCTTAGCCTCTCTTGTTGTTTCTCTCCCCACTCTGTGAAGAGTGGAATAAACATCTCGTATTTTACATGCTTGGATGGTTGTAATGATGTTTCACTTTGATTCATTTTGTTTTGTTATGTAAATGATTGCAGAGCCTGGGTCCAGCGCCCAAGTGGTGCAGCTTTCTAGATAGTCTTACAGAAGAACTGGAGGAGAAACACATGGACACTCTGTATGATGATTACAAGTTTGTAACAAGAAAAGAATTACAAGATTTGGGATTGGATCATCTCATGGGTATGACTTTTTCTCGTTTCAGCACTGTGTAAAAAGTTACAGAGCATATGTAGGGTGACCATATGCCCCAGTTTCCCCAGGGCAGTCTTGGTTTGTGCCGGTTGTTCCAGCGTTATGTCTGGTTTGGCATTTGTCCTTGATTTTTCATTTTTTTAATGAAGCAGTATTATTAATTGTTGCATTAAAACAAGCTGGGATGGATTTGGTAGACCTCCATTTTGTACATCTTGTTTCTGCCATGGTCTCATCTAGTAGTGTGTGAGATGCATGTGCAGTAAACAATTCTCCTAACTCCTTCCGGTCTTGGGTGGTAGTGATGGAGAATTATTTTATGCTGCTGCCCCTGCTGGCAACTTGGTGTACCAGCCAGTTGGCAGGGTCAGTGGGAAACATGGGAAATTATAGATGGTTCATGTGAAATATGTGTGGGAAATATCACTGACCACATGTAAACCAGAAAAAACATATCTGCTGAAGAAGCTTCAGCATCTATTTCAAAAGTTAATAGCTGTTTTAACACAATGGTGCCCGAAGATGATGTTTCTAACATGTGCAGATGCAGAAGGTGCATTGACATCATCCTGTGAATCATGACTGTTCATTTCAGGCAAGTGACTGTTCTTCTAAATTAATTTCATTTATTTTGGATTCCGAGTTTTCTGTGCACATACAAAAAGTGAAACAGTAACTATTAATGCGTTGGTTCCATTTGCAGAAGAGGAACTTAAATGATGCCAGTTTTATCTCAATGTCATCACATGCTTCAAATGGAAAGTCATTTAAGTTCATTCAAATAAGGGTTTGATTTTTTCATCAAATTCATGCAATCGTAGTAAAACTTTTGAAAGTTTATTCATTGAAGGTGAAACATCTGACATTATTGTGAATGCTGATGTAAATGCAGTTAAGAAGTTCAACATTGAAGATAACATTATCTGTTTTGCAGTGATAATATGAATACAAATTTTGTTGGAGCACAGCACCATGGTAAAAACATTTCATAGCATAAGGATGGCTAAATAGTGAATGAGATAGCCAAATAAGAGACACTGACCTTTTAGTACAGAACTGGCAATCAAAATCCATGCACACATTGGAGAGGAATCATAAGTATACCACCACTTGACCCTTGATAGATTTTTCCCAAATTTAATACACACATACTGGAGTCAGGCTTATTAATTTGCAGTAGCAGAAGTCTCCCATGGTCTACAAAAACAGGAGACTGAAAATGGAACTTCAGAACACTGTTCAGGAATCATCAAATGAGAAACTGTTCAGCAATTTAGCTACAGCTGGTTCTGTACTACTGAAGTCTATGAATAATTGTATAATAGGCACAAACACGCACACACACGCCCACGCTTGCACGTGCACATGCACGTACATACATACGTAGACACACACACACACACATATATATATGTCTTATATTATAACAAATATCATTTCATAAAACATGCTTGTGAACTTTCTAAACCATTATTTTATAAATATTATTGTAACTTAAAACTGTGTGTATACAGTTTTACAAATAATGTTGCTGGTATATGTGGACAAGATTTCTGCATTGATTAGAACTAGCATGTCCATAATATCATTTTTTATTTTTTATTTTTTTTTTAAAGAAAGTTCATAACTCATGAAGTTAACATTAAAGGTCTTTACAATTGTAAGAGCTAGTACCTGGTGGATGACTTGAAAGTGGCCCAATTAGGCCAGAACATGTATTCAGCTATACAAATTTTTTAAATTGAATTAGCTGTTTGGGAAGGATTATTGTATCATATTTAATCTGTAAAAACATTAGTATATTGTAGGGGCATAAAGTTGTGTATGACAGTCCTTGGAAAGTTTGTGATTTTAGGCAACTTTTGAAATAATTGAAGAATGGCAACTGTTTGTTCTGTCATTCAGCATTGCATTGTCTTAGGTACATTATTATTAATGAAATTGTATGTAAATACACCAAGGCCTTGTTTTATGCCAAATTATGTTCTGAAAATGTGTGCATAAATCAGAAAGATCTAAATAAAAATGATATTTCCATAAGAAATAATGGAATAGGTAGGGGCTTTGGGCAGTCAAGCCAGTGACAACCTTTGCATGTACATTATTAGATATATTTTATGTTTTTAGCACTGTGCATTGTAATATAATTATACCTACAAGACTGCTTATACTGATGCATGTTAAACATTCTATACCATACCTGTTTGTACAACCATCTGCCTGAAGACAAATCCTCTGGTTTGAAACATATAGAAGACATCATAAATTAAAATAATAGTTTAGAAAAAGTACATTTTGTTGGTTTATATTGTATAAACATATTATATTTTTATTGTTTTACTGATGTTACTAAAGAAGTAAAGAGTATTAATTTTTAGCCTATGTTAATTGAAAAAAAGTCAGAAGCAAGATGCATAAGTTATGTGAAATGCTAGATGAGATGATTTGAGGTAGCAGGCAGTGCAGGTGGTAGCTGTGTTAGAGATGGTGGGTAAGGAGGTGGTATGGGTCAGGTGAGGATGAGGTGAGCAATGGTGGCGGTCACTGGGTTAGAGTTGCAGGAACGGGGGGGGGTTCATCTGGTTAGATGATGAAGTAGGTGATGGTTGTGGTGATAATGCAAGGGAGGGGGACAGTTTTGCCCTCACATCAGATAGCTGCTCAAGTGATGGTTTGCCAGAGGTTGATGGCTGAGGTTGAGGTGTTAAACACTTCCTTCTGTCATTTTAAAGTAAGAATCCAATGATGTCTGAGGACTTTTTTTCAGTATATTAGACAAACTTCTCACTTATGCCATAACATCTCTTTTTACTTTAGAACTTCTTTCTGTGTTTGGATCCTCTTCTTCAAAAATCGCTAGAGCTTTGTCAATGATTTTCAGGGCTTTGGACAGCCTTTTGCTTGTGAGCTTACTGACAAATTCATCTTCTTTCATACTCAACTCCCCTGCTTCCTCTCTACTTTCTTTTTCTAGTTCAATTTAATCTTCATCAGATGATTACTCTTTTTTGGACATCAGGAAATTGGTGACATCTAAACTGAGCTTGTTAAACTCAACTACATTTGCTTGTTGTACCATTATTTTTCTCAATGGATTCAAATCCTCATCAACACTGCAACCTTTACAATCATACATCCAATAAGAGCACATTGTTTTCCAGTCTTCACAAATAAACGAACATATAATTTCAGCCCAAACTCAGAAAGCATTATTGCATCTCTAAGATGGTGAAACTTCTGCAAAATTATTTTATAGTCATGTTTTTATCGCCCACCATCTTTACCAGCATTTCAATTGGTTTCTTCAAATAATAGGTCTTAATTATTGATATCACTTTTTGATCCATCCGTGGTATTAGAGACCTTTAGTTTGGAGGGATAAACACCATTTTATGTTCCCACACATTTCTTGAATTGTTGTAGGATGACTAGGGGTATTGTTGACAATGAGGAGAATTTTAAAGTCAAGTATTTTTAATGTTCTCTATTGCATCCATTCTTTATTTTGGCAAACATCTTTTTAATTATACCAACTAAATGCACCATCTCTAATTAATACATAGATTAGATGACTTTCTCCTACGTATTTTGATACTTATGTACCATCTTAGGGGAGAAACAGTGCCAGTTTTTTTAGAACCATAGGCCATTATAAAGCTGTTATCTGTGGGTTCTTTTTGCTGTAGCAGTTTTGTCGTAAACATAGATACACTATCAAAACTATAACTGTGGTTTTAAAAGCTTAATAGTTACTCCATGGTTAAAAACATGTAAATGGTTCAACTTTACAGGTTTTAAATCTTTGTGGTTACCCTAGGGTTAAAACCTTCCTTAACATTAAATAAGGTATGTATACACTGGCGAATACTAATGCTGGTAATGGAGTGTTGAACCAGAAAGGCATAAAACAAGGCCTGGGTGTACATGAATATTGCAGTTCATGATTTTGTAGGTAGTGGTGCAGTGTGAACTGATGTACTGTGATCCTGTAGTCAGAAACATATAAAATGCAGTTAATTTATCCATAAATACAGAGACTTCCAAAAGTTTAAGATTCATAGTGGGAATTTAGCTCTATAATGTGAATTTAACATTCTGAAATCATTTGTTGACTACATTTTAGTTAATTTTGCTAAGGTTAAATATGTACTGACTGTTGACCTTGCATCATGTGTGAGTGTGTGGGGGTAGGAGAGTGTATTTCTTGGTCCCTCATTGTGGTAATTTATGTTAATGTGATGTATCTGCAGTGATTAATAATTTAATGTTTCAGGAACAAATCTCCTGCGAGCCTACATGCATGGATTCTTCGTGGATATACGACTGTACAGGAAAGCAAAGTCTGTAGCAGAACCATTTGCATTTGAAGAATACAAAAGGAAGAAAGTGAGGGAAAAAATTGAAGAGGACAGAACAAACCGAGTAAAAGTGCAGGTGAGGAAATGCAGGAGAGAGGATGAAGTGGAAATCTGTTCCAAACTTGTATTGTGTTAGGCTTGCTATATATCCATCATAAGAAAAGAGGAAATTTACCATTTATCAAACATAAAAAAGAGGATGTATCAGCAAAAAAAAAAAGAAGAAGAAGAAGAAGAAGGAAGTTAGAAAACAAGGTGTATAAATATTCAAAATTTTATAAAATGAAATCAGCATTGTCATTTCCAAAATAATACATAAAATTAAAAACAAAAACCCTTCAAATTTGTGTGCAGTATACAGTATGTTCTGTGTTGCCAGTTCTCTGTTCATTTTATTTCTTATTTGCCCATTCATACTTCTGTGTAGGGTCCCCATTAAAGAAATTTCTGCCCTGTATTAATGAGACCAAGACTCGCCACGAGTCCTAAATTGTACACTGCACTTCATGAGGTTATGTAAATTTGTACATTAGGTTTATTTGAAATTGTATTGTGGGAATAAGAGCCCTCTGATTGATTCAACGTTCAGTATGTTCCTATTGTTTGTCCACCTGGCTAGCATCGATGAGAAAACTATTTCTTTGTTTGTATCATGAGTGGGAATGGCAAAGAAGACCTGTGAAATCTTCAACAATTTTGTGGCAATTGCTGTTTTTAAAATATTTGGTTGACTTCTGGTGTGCTTGCAAACTGGTGAACCTATCATTGTTCAGAAACAACAGATAGTAAAAAACCCAGAAATATCAGAACATATAAAAGAATCATGCCCGGATGGAAATTTTCATGTCAGAAAAGAGGATATACCCAGGGAAAGGAAGACTGTAATCCTGTATTTTGATCTTAAATTAATCTTGTCTTCCAAGTACAGTAAGTTATTACCAGAAAAAACCACCAGCACATATCTTCAGCACTTTTTAAACTTTAACATATAAGAGATTTGAATCCAAAAGTAGCTACTGACGGCTGGGGTACTTTTTATTTAAATGCCCATTTTTGCACTTGCTGATATTATCTGTTGTATTTCGTATATTTTTAAAGTTAATTTGTTCAAATAAATAGGACACGCTTAACAGTGAATCCATCTACTCTTTCTGCTAGTTGAAAGAAAATCCACCTATTTTTATGAAGCATAGTTGAGGGCCATGTATATTTTGTTTATTTCTCACTCAAATTTTCATTTTATGGATTGAGTCTTTTCAAATTGCTTCTGCTGTATGTTGAGACTCTGTGCTATAAAATTTGGAGCTAACTGTACATGTCTTCATATATCCTCAGTTGTTGTTTAGGCTGAATTCTTATAATGATGTTTCGGTTTCGTGGTTGTGCCGTCTTATCTGTGTGCTGTGGTGAATGAGTTCATTTGCATTCATGGGAGAGGAAAGGAAAGAATATAGATGCTTATTTCTCTGGTTAGTGCAATACTGGACCAGAGGCAAATAACTTTATTCTGCTGTAGGGATTTCTTCGTGACTTTTGTGAACTGTAGGTTCATATTTATGTTTGTCTTCAACTGAACACTTCAGTATGTTCCCTCTCAGAGCAGTAACATTTGACAGGCCAGGCATTGTTGATGCTTGAATCACAGAGTTGGAAGGTGCTTGGTTTGTTGTGTGAGGAATTGTGTCACAGAGCATTTAGCAGTATGGCTATAAAGAGAAAATATTACAGACTAAGATGTCACAGAACTGTTATTAGAATCAGACTCTGATACAAATTTATTGGAAGACTAAGTTATTTCTGCTC
>Ga0209755_10006794_pt1 | contig 12544 bp, 11 predicted proteins | sample TergutCo191P1_FD_187301 | JGI IMG/M metagenome (GOLD analysis project Ga0209755, IMG submission 187301) | Cornitermes sp. P1 segment gut microbial communities from Petit-Saut dam, French Guiana - Co191P1 (SPAdes) (version 2) | ecosystem: Host-associated > Arthropoda: Insects > Digestive system... | reverse complement strand
ACAAAGATGATTGTATATTTGAAGAAGAGTTGCATTTGGTCATATATAAAATACGCGAACCTTTTGTCCATGACGAGAAAAATCAGGATAGAATGGGATTTTGGGATCACGAACATATTGATGGAGAGAATCTACCTGATATAAAGCAAGGGAATATGCAGTGGCTTGATATTTAGCAAAATAGCGACAATGACTGGCGTTGTTGGTTTGTATATTTTCTTTTAACATCAACAAGTGAGGTTAAATTATGATAGAAAATAACCAAAGTTTATTCGAACTCTTTGGCTCAAAGGTATTCAGGATACCTGATTACCAAAGAGGTTATGCTTGGGGCGAAAAACAACTATCCGCACTATGGGAAGACCTAGAAGATATTCCCGAAGATAATGGAGAATACAAGAAACATTATACTGGGACTATTTTTCTCAAAGAAACAGCAAAGATAGAAAGATGGTGTAAAGATACATTTTATGATGTAATAGACGGACAGCAACTTTTAACAACAATCAGTATATTATTGTATGAACTGTTAAAATCATCTCCTAACGGTCTTTCAAGTACTAGTAGAGAAGATCTATTTAAAAGATATATTGCCATATCAAACAGTACAAATGATTGTAAAGTTTACAGATTAAGTTATTCAAGGGGACCAAAAAATCAAAATTATGAATTTTTACTTAGTAAAATTTTTGAAGATGAAAAAATAATACTTCCATCTGAATGCCAAAATAGTTATACAAAGAATCTAGAAAATGCTAAAAACTTTTTTAGAGTAAAAATAAGTACCTTATCACATGAAGAAAAAGAAGTTTTGTACAATAAACTTACGACTTCGTTGATATTTGATCTTCGAATAAGTGAGGTGAAAGATGAACAAACTTGAGCTATCAAGAACTGCTCTTAAAATGTTAGTGCAGGCAGCCAGAAAAACCTGGCCTAAAGCAAATGAGTGCTTAAAAATAGAAAGTCTTTCGGAAGAAAACATAAAAAAGCTATGCTTTCAAGCTGTGCAACATGATCGTGGTTTTTCTCATATTGAGGGTAATCTTGCTCTTTATTGGATTCCCGAAAAATTTAAAACGCCAGAATTGTGCTTGGAAGCTGTGAAAAATATTGCTCTTGCACTTAAATATGTTCCTGAAAGCTTAAAAACATCGGAAATGTGTTTGGAGGCAGTGAAAAAGTTTGGTTCTGCCTTAGTATATGTTCCCGAAGAACTAAGAACTTTGGAAATTTGTTTAACGGCTATGAAATCCGATAAATCTCTTATTTGTTATGTACCAGAAAATTTGATAACACAGGAGATGTGTTTGGAAGTTGTGGAAAAAGATTCTATGTGCCTTAAATGGATTCCTGAAAATTTTATAACATCGGAATTATGTTTAATGGCAGTGAAAAAATATGGCTATGTTATTCAATATGTCCCTGAAAATTTAAGAACACAAGAACTGTATTTGACAGCACTGCAAAGCAACGGCAATGCTCTTTATTTTTTTCCAGAAAATTTACGAACTCCAGAATTATGTTTGGCTGCTGTGAAAAGGACTGGTTGTGCTTTAAAATATGTGCCAGAGGATTTGAAAACACAGGAGATGTGTTCGATCGCAGTGAAAAAAGATTACAACGCTCTTGAATATGTCCCAGAAAGCTTGAAGACTTTTGAATTGTGTTTAATGACCGGGGAAGATTGCTACGAAATGAATGATATACCGGAAGAGCCTATGGATATGGTAGAAAGTGAAGTTTTACCGTTTGTTCCTGAGAATTTACGAGAAAATGTTATGGATAAGTTGAGGGAGAAGTTTTAATATAAATTTTTGTATATTTGCGTTTAACATCAACAAGTGAGGTAAAAAATGACTATTCACAAATTAAAAAAGGAAAGCTCAAAATTAGGTGAGTTACTTAAAGTTTTGTATAAATTTGGTATAGGAAGATGTTGGTGAACCTGTGGGGTGTGGCATGGGAGAAGTGAAGGTTAACTTGATGACATTTTATATATTTCACTTGAATATACAATGGATATTGAGCGTTGGTATAAAATTTTGAGGATTAATAATATGAAAGAGTTGAAAACATTAAAAGAGTATCTTTATCCAGAAGGCAAAAAGTTCACAATACCTAATTATCAGCGTGGCTATAAATGGGCTATAAAAGAAAGTGAACAAGAACCTTCTGCAGTTGAAAAATTAGTAAGCAATTTAATTTCTGCCTTTGAAAAATCTGAACAAAATTATTTTTTGCAAGGTGTTACTGTTAATGATGAATCCAATAACATTACACTGATTGACGGGCAGCAACGTACCACAACCTTATATCTATTACTATGGTCAATTGATAAAGAATATATTAAAGATATTAATATTAACTATGAAATAAGAGAAGATTCAAGTGAATTTCTCAATGATTTAAAAAAAATTGATTCAATTCCTAAGAATGAAAATCTAGACAATCAAGACATCCATTATTTTAAAGAGGCAATTAAACAGATCAAGCAAATGTTAGGTAACAAAATAAATAACAAGAAAGATTTTTATGAATTTATATGCAATAAAACAAACATCTTATACATAGATATCCCTAAAAGCAAAGCCACAAAAATTTTTACAATGATGAATGGTAACAAGGCGGAAATGTTACCAGAAGAATTGATAAAAGCGGAAATGTTACGGGTAATATCTGATAGTCCTGATTTTGTAGATATTTCAGAAGAGCAAGATATAAATAAACTCCATCATCATTACGCTAACGAATGGAAATTAAATGCGCTTCGTAGCCGTTACGCTCGCGAATGGGATAAATGGCTTTATTGGTGGAATAAAAAAGATGTACAAAATTTCTTTGACATATCTTCTCCCATGGGTTTGTTATTAGAATATTATTATAAAAGAAACACGAAAAAAAATGATTTTAATTTTAATAATTTTAGAATATTAATTGACGAAAATTCGGAAAAAACAAAGCTACATTTTAAAAAGCTACGCGATTTACAAAAATCTTTTGAAGATATTTTTGACATTCCGAATATTTTTAACTGTCTTGGATTAGTCTTGAAGGGAGATGGTAAAAAACTTAAAGAAGACCGCAAATTCGAAGTAATCAATTATTTTATTGATAAATACAAAGAACAGTCAGAAAATTTAGAAAAATATGCTAAATGGAGCTTGATTGAAGCTAATCATTCAGACATAATAAGTCCTGAAAGCGATAAATTAACCACAATAGCATATACCGCATTAGACTATTTATCTGGAAATTGTTACTTCGTTCCTGAAGCAAAAGAATTGGCATTTAAACAATTGCTTCGCTTAAATGTTAAAGAAGATGATAATTTGAAGCGAAAATTTGATTTTAATGTATGTGAAATCGGAAATAGATCTTTAGAACATATACATGCAAAATCAAAAGAAGACATGTTAGAATTATCGCAAGATGATGAATGGACAATACATAGTATTGGAAATTTATTATTATTATATTATGATGATAACAGGGACTTTGGTACCAAACCATTTAAAGATAAAAGAAAGCTCTATTTTGACCTAAAGGGAAAGTTAAAGAGCAGGAATTTACTACATACAATTTCTGTATTTGCAAATGAAACTTGGGAAAAGAAGGATATAGAGCAAAATAAGACAAAATTTATTACCAGATTTAAAGAAGATTATAATTTGGAAGGCCGTTAATTATGAATAAAAGTTTCAAAAGCAACGAAGAATACACTTTAATGGAGATATTTTCACCAAACAATAAAATCATAATCCCAGATTTACAGCGAGATTATTGCTGGGGCGGCAATAAGGAAAAATTAGTTCCAAAGTTTATTGAGAATATAATAGAAATCTTTTCAAAAAGAAAAGACGAGGGAATTACTTTAGGTTTACTTTATGGTTATGAAGAACCTAAAAATCATATTCAACTATGTGATGGACAACAACGCATAACTACATTATTTCTTTTGTTAGGAATGCTAAATAGAAAAACTGGCTATCTTTTTAAGAATTACTTAATGTCTGAAGAAGGGGATAAAGAGCCTCGTCTTCAATATGCTATTAGAGAAAGCACTTTGTATTTTATGAGCGATTTGGTACATGATTTTTTTTGTAAAGATGGTATTTTTGACATAGATGAAATTAAAAAACAAAATTGGTATTTTGAAGAATATAATTTAGACGCTTCCATAAAAAGCATAATTTACGCTCTAAAAGAAATATATAATATCCTTGAAGAGAAAAAAATTCTCTACCAAGATTATGAAAACTTTGGTAATTTTATTTTACGAAACCTCAAAATGATTTACTATGATATGATAAATAGAAAACAAGGTGAAAAAACGTTTGTAATTATAAATACAACAGGCGAGCCATTGACCGTAACGGAAAATTTAAAGCCTATCCTTATAGGGAATATAAATGACGAAGAAATGCGTAAACTATATTCAAATATCTGGGAATACCGGGAGAAATGGTTTTGGGAAAGGAAAGGTGAGAAAAATAAAACTGCAGACAATGGGATAAAAGAATTTTTTCTTTGGATTAGACTTTTGGAATTAAATAATGATGAATGGAAATCAAAAGATAATTATTCTTGGAATGACTGGATAAATACACTACGCTTACCCAAACAAGATACTCCTGAAACTCTAGAAACTCTCAAAATTCTTGATAAGTATTTTAATGTGGTAAAATTTTTGTTTGAAAAAGATCTTCTTGAGAAAAACTTTATAGCACCTCCTAAGGATGGAAATACACAAATAGCCTTATTTGAATTATTACCTTTAATCAAATACGTAGAAAAATTTGGACTGAACATAGAAGAAGAAGAAATCATACGAGTTAAACATTTTTTCAAAAACTTGGCAAAAATTGAAAATGTAAGCAGAGCGGCAAACGAGTTGTTGCCCAAAGCCATAGAAATAATAAATAAGTTACCAAGCAGTGATATAGCTTCTATTCTTGATGTTGAAGATGCGGTATCAAAACAAATATTAACCGATGAAGAGAAAGAAAAATTTAAATTGTATCGTGATTCTCATAATAGAGAAGACTTAGAAAGAAAATTCTGGAACGCTGAAAAACATGACATTTGGAACGCAGAAATACATCCTTTAATTAAATGGGCAGAAACTAGGGGTCAATTTAGCGTCAGTGAATTTGACAAGTATAATGCTACATTTAATGAATTATTTTGCGATACTGGTGATGAAATAAAAAAACAACCATGCGATAAACTTGATTTAATTCGCAGAGCATTATTAATAACAGAATTGAAAGACTACCCTCGTATATTTAAAGGAGCTAAGCATAGCTTTTGCTTTAAATCTTCTGATTGGAAAAAACTAATAAGCGATAAAGATAATATAGACACTTTCAAAAAATTCTTGGATATTATTATTCTAAATAAGAATAATATAAATTACATGGACGCAATAGACGAAATGATAGAAAAATACAAAAAAGAAAACAACCGTAAAGTATACCCTTATCATGATTTTATATCTAATAAAGATCTGTTAGGGTTCTGCCATGAAAAAAAAGTACAATATGATGGTTATGATTGGATTTTATTCCAAAAAGGAAGCAAAAATTCAAAATATATTTATTTAAAAACATATCTATTATTTTTAGATTTAGAAAAAGAGAAAAAAGAAGAGGATTATATTTTTAATGAATGGAATATTAACATTCATAACTATAATACAGGTATTCTTTTGGAGAAAAAGTCTACTCTCATTAATGTAGGATATTATGCAAAAGAATTTCGATTGCAGCTTGAATCATCAGATGCTAATATCGTAAATATTGCTAAATCATATTTATCATTGAACCGTGAGGAAAAATATGAATCCGCAGGAATGAATGAAAATGAAATTTTATCTTTGCTAAAAAAAATACTAATTGCAATAAATAAACTTCCTTAATGAGATAAATTTGACAAAATCGCGACACTCACTGTCGCAACGCATTTGTACATTATAAATCATGAACCAATGCACCAAATGCAACCGCTCGCTAAAACCCGCCGCAAAGTTCTGCTCCGCTTGCGGCACGGCTGTACAACCCACCCCACAATGTGCAAAATGCGGAACTCATTGCGAAAAAGACGCTAAATTCTGCTCAGAATGCGGAAGCGTTGTTGGGATAGATGCAGCTTTGTTTGGGGAATTCGTTGATGATAGAGACGGCACTCGATACAGAACCGTGAAAATAGACGGCAAAATCTGGATGGCAGAAAACTTGAACTATGATGGAAAAAGCGTCTATGACTGGGCTAACGCCCGAAACGCTTGCCCAGACGGATGGCACCTGCCCAGCTTTAGAGAATGGTACGAACTCCTGAACTCTAACTGCGAAAACAGCGAATTTTACAGGATTTTCGGCATTGGCAAACACGACCACTGGTGGTGTGCAGAAGAAGATAGCAAAGAAAGAAGCCTCTCCTGGCACATATCGCATAATAATGGCTTTTTTTATAACAATTCACACAAATTATGCCTTTTAGAAGTCCGTTGCATAAAAAACTTAGATTTTTCACTATAATATATATACAACCAAGGAGAACCCCATGCTAGACTTTTCTGACTTCTTCACCCGAGACGACGAATGGAGCCCATACTACAGGGGCAACCGTGATCTGGAATTGGATTACTATACTAGCAACTATTTAATCACAATGCACAAGCAGAAAAAAAACTTTCTGCTGAGCGAACGATTTTTCTACGGAGTGCTGAATTCCATAAGTTTAAATGACTTGAAAGCAGAATATGCCAAAATTAAGAAAACTCCGCCACCCCCTGCGGCAAAAACAAAAAATGGCAAAGATGAAGATAAATTATATTCAACCTGGAAAAACATATATAAAACCTTGACCGCTAAACAGTGGAATACTATGCTATCCTCTGCACTGAAAGCAAATGCGCAGAAAAGGCAGTTTCCGGCAAAAGCAGTTTTTGAAAAACGATTGAACGCACTATGCAAAACCCTGGATTTATGCAAAGTGAACAAAGAGATTTTGAGATTTTTGTACCTGTGGGATTACAATGAAACAGTAAAAGATTTGCTGGGCGAACTGAGCGAAGCGCTGAACACTTCCAGGCAAAGAATAAGCTACGCTGCAATAGGCGTACTCATAAACATTTCCGAAGAAGAAGTTCTGAATGCATTATCAAACGAACGTGGGTTGATAAATTTGAATATTTTTTGCTCAGACAGAGATGGGCTTGGAATTCCTCTTGAAATAAGAAAATACCTGAAAGGATTGGGCGTTGATAATTTTATGGATATGTACGCAGTCAGCGACAACAAAGAGGCTTTGTCGCTTGAGAAATTTGACTGCCAAAAAGAAGCGAAATTCGCAACGGATTTAATATCCATGCATAAAAACGAAAAGCCATTGCACATTTTATTCTATGGAACGGAAGGCACCGGCAAAACAGAACTCGCCAGAGCAATAGCCGCAAATGCAAAGTGCGAGATATTGGACATCGGACGAGGAATAAAAAAGCAAACTTTGGAAAGTGATGGAAATGTATCTAATGCGCTGACAAAATTTCGCATACGGGCACTGACCATCGCAGAAACTGCGCTGAGAAACAAACGCAATCTGATTCTGCTTGTAGATGAAGCGGATCAAGTGCTGAACTGCTTTGAAAAGGGTGCTTTGAATCAATTGATGGAAGATACTCGGCTGCCAATAATTTGGATCAGCAATAGCCTGTATTTTGTTGAAAAATCCAGTTTGCGGCGTTTTAATTTCAGCATAAAATTCAAAACCAACAGCGAAAGCATGAGGCTCAAAATTTGGGAAAATGTGGTGGAGAAAAACCAGGCAGAAGATATTTTCACAACCGAGCGCATAAGAACACTTGCGCAAAAATACGATGCTAACCCAGGGGGAATAGAGCTTGCGGTTTCCAGCGAAATGCAGTTTGCGAAAAACGGCAAACAAGAGCAGGTTGCAGAACTCGTGCTAAAACAGCATTTGGAGCTTTTGTGCGCAAAAAGCAGCTATAAAAATACGCTGAGCCGTGCTCCGAAATATGATGAAAGTGTTTTGAATGTGGAGGGAATGGAAAACGCTCTGCATGCCGCAAAATGCTATGCGCAGTATCTGAAAAATCAGGAAACAGACGGCAATTGCACTATGCTTTTGTATGGTCCTCCGGGAACGGGAAAAACGGAATTCGCAAAATATTTGGCGAGAATGAGCGAACTGCCTTTTAAGGAAATAAGCTATGGCAAAATATCTTCTTGCTATGTTGGAGAAACGGAAAAACGCCTAGCAGAAGCATTTGAAGAGGCAACCAAAGAAGGTGCGCTGCTCTTTATAGACGAGGCAGACAGCCTGATCTCCGACCGCAGAGGCGCAACGCATTCATGGGAAACAACGCAGGTAAATGAATTTTTGGTTCAGTTGGAAAACAGCAAGTGCCTTGTTATTTGCTCCACAAATTTTCAGGGCAAATTGGACGGAGCAAGCAATCGCAGGTTTCATTTTCATTTGAAGTTTGATTACCTGAAAAAAGACGGTATTCTGAAAATGGCGCAAAACTTTTTCCCAGAATTTGAAGAGGAAACCTGGCACGAGCTTTGCGGCTTGGAATGCCTGACTCCCGGCGATTTTTACGCTGTGTACAAACGCCTGCAATGGATGCCGAAAACAGAACTCTCGGTTTCAATGGTGACAAAGGAGCTTAGCAAAGTGGCCCTCGCAAAAGAACCTTATGGAAACAGGCGCATTGGGTTTTGATTTTTCTATGTTCCCAATATGGGCTCAGATATATTACAATGGCAGAGGATGCTCTCCATATATCAGTTTCTCTGCCGCAAAAAAGGCAGGGAATATACGGTTAACGAGGTTAGAACCGCATTGCTGCAAATTGGGATGGAACTCAACATTAGAAACACGCAGCGTGACTTGGCAGATCTGGCAGAGGCCGGTTATTTGACTGCGGTCAATTCCGGCAAAAATTTGCGTTACAGAGTTCCTAAAGAACAAGCAATAGATTTTTACGGCGAGTTAACCGAAAACGATACATTTTCCTTTTTGCTTATATCCAGAATTTTGCATTGGATGTTCGGCGAAAATATTGATATGGAATCTTTGAAAAAAGCTGTTGAAGGCAGCTCTAAAAAGAATATCGGTCTTTACGGAAAAGATTTGTACGAGCATCTGTCTTTGAAAATGAGCGGATTGCTTGAATATGTAGGTGAAGAGAGCGTGAAAACAGGAAAACAGGAATTTTTGCCTGTTTTTATAAAAGGATTGCTTGAACAGAAAAAAATACAGGTTGAATATTGCGGCACAACGGATGAAACCCCGAAAAAAATAATTTTGGAACCCTGGGCATTGATTGTGTATAAATCTGCGTTGTATATTCTATGCCCGAACAGAAAGGTGAAATCTCGCTGGAATACTTTTAAGCTGTCTCGTTTTCAAAGCGTAAAAATTTTGCACGAAGATTTTGAGAAAAAATCCGATGTTTTGAAAAAAGAGCTGGAGCGGATGAAATATACCGGAACAATTTGGGATTCAAAAAACGAGCAGGAAGAGAATCCGGTTTTGATAAAGCTGAGGTTTGATTGGGAATGCCATTTGCTTTTGCAGGAACATTCATTTTTGCCGGATATGAAAATAATTGAGCATAAAAATGAAGGCTGGATAGAAGTTCGCATGAAAACCCCGATAAACAAAGATTTACTGGCGTGGATTCGCCGTTGGGGCACAAGCGTAAAAGTTATTGCTCCGGTGGAGTTGAAGGATGAGATGGTGAGTTATGGGAAGTGGCTCGTTTCGGGTTAGCCGGGAACCATCCTTTTTCAACACGTTTTTTCTGTTCAAAAAGCTCGTGAATTGTCCAGAACAGGGAAAAGCCGAGAACCGCCAGCAAAACGGATGCGATAAAATTGCCTACAAATAAAGAAGCAACGCAACTTGCCAAACCTGAAACCGCAAAAATCGGCCAGCATTTTGTTCCCAAATAATACTCGCTCTTAATCACCACAGGATGCAAAATCCCGATGATAAGAAAAGTACCCAAACCAACTATGATACCAGAAAATTCCATATTGCAATCCTCACTCCACCATTGTAGCTATACACTTTGTCTGCACAATTCAGTTCTTCCACAGACTCATTGGCCGGGCACACAATTGCACAAGAACACTCCTTAAAATCCTTTTCAATCTTTTTCACAATTTCACGATAAAGATTCTTCTCTTTGCCAAGCCTTTTGCCATAAGGCGGATTGAGAACAAGCAACGCATTTTGGCACGGAGGCAAAGAAAAAAAATCCGCTCGCATTATTTGCACAGGCAAGGAACCTACATTATGCTTTATGGTTTTCATCGCTTTTTCGCTTTTATCGCTGCACACAATTTCAAAATTTTCGCCATCCTTCAACGCAAAAGGTTGCCGAGCTTTTTGCAAAAAATTATTAAAAGCAGCTTCTCTAAAAGCTGGCATTTTTGCAAAGTCAAAAGTCCGGTTCAAAGTTATAGCAGAATTCGTGCACCACTTTGCCGCTTCCAAAGAAAACACGCCGCTGCCTGCCATAGGGTCTATCAACTTATTATGCTTCGCAAAGTTTGCGTGCAACAGAATACTCGCCGCCAAAGTCTCCTGCATAGGAGCATCTTCTACCCAACGCACTCCCCTTCTGTGCAATGCTTCACCGCACAGATCCAGCCACACTGCGCAAACATCTTCCTTGAATTTCACATTCAATTTCCCGCCGAAATTCACATTGCTTTTAATTCTCTCCTCAACAGCACCCTTATGATACAACCTGGACTTCTCGCACTTGACATCTACTTTCAGCTCGGAATTTTGCGGCAAATAAAGTTCCCAGGGAATGCCTTTTATCTTTTGCTCCAACTTACCAAAATTTTCGCAATGAAACTCCGCTATTTTCATTTCAAAACTTCTTGCGCAACGAGACAGTGCTATCACTTGCCAAACTTGTTCCAACTTCGCTTTTAAATATACCACGCCGTTTTGCGCTTCAAGTTCTTTAACGCCAAGCATTTCAAGTTCTTTTGCAAGAGTCTTTTCAAAACCTATATGCGCATTAGCTTTAAAACAATGAATCGGTGCCTTTACATGTCGTCGCATCCGCCCTTCCAAGCTCATACAACCTCTCTATTTTAGCGACATCGCTTTCTGTGCGTTTAACCTTTAGGTCCTTGCTCGGACAAATAAGAATCACATTTCCTTTTTCCGCTTCGCTTTCCACAAAATCCATGCTTTCATTATAGCGATCCACATAAGAATTTATTGCCTCAATGAACTTTGGATATTTGCGATAAAAAAACCACGATGGGTAAAAACTTTTTTTTCTGCGGAAGCCTGCTGGCTTAGTTAGAATCACAACATTTTTTGAAAAGCCGAGTTCTATGGATTTTTTCAGAGGGATTGCATCTGTTATCCCACCATCCAAAAACTTTTTGCCTTTGTGCTCTATAATTTTGCAAAGAAACGGAACTGCGGAAGATGCTTTTAAAATTTGCAGAATATCTTCACCTTTGTCAAGATATTCCGCTTCTCCTGTTTCCACATTTGAGCAAACCGATATAAAGCGAGTTGGTGATTCCAGAAGGGTTTTCATATCAAGCGGGTCGTGTTTTGTGACTTCGTCGTATATAAAGTCCAGTCCAAAATAGTTACCGGTTTTTATATAGCTCCAAAAAGACGAGTAGCGAGGGTCCGGCCTGAATTTTCTTACAACCCGCAAATTTCTGCCATGCTGTTTGGTGACCAAAGAAACACCGTAACCCACACCTGCAGAGACGCCAATCACAAGCGGAAACTCAACTCCTTTTTCCAAAAACGCATCTATAACGCCGGAGGAGTATAAGCCTCTCAGTCCGCCACCTTCCAAAACCAATCCGTAATTTAACATTTTTTGCTCTTTTCCTTTTGTCTGTGGTAATATAGAAATTTAGGGGAATTATAGCGATATGTACCCACACCTCTCTCGCCAACATATATAATATATAAACTCCTAGTCAATTTCAAAAAATCCATCAGGTTCGCCAAGTCGTTCTTTGGGTAATTTCCAATTTTCCTTGTTATAAACTGACATTTATGGCTTCAGAGAATTAATCCCAAGGATCCCATACCGTTGCTTTTTTCTTTTCGCCCCCTAAGCATGCATCTTCGAGCTGAGTTAGCAATCTCTTTCCAAGCACTATATCGTGAAGATTAATATTGTCAGTCGGTATGCCATAATAGGTCAAAGTTTCTTTCACATACTGCAAAGACTCGAAAGGAGGCTGAAAATGACCAGAATTATTGGATATGTCAGTTATTTTACCTTTTTTAATCCATAATTCCCCAGCACTCCAAACGGAATCCCAGGCATTGGTTTTTACGTCATAAAAAAAGTCCCTTTTAAAATCCATCGTAGCTTTAAAGTATGAACCATTCAATTGCGAATGACGAACATGTTTGGGTATATCTTTTTCTGTTATGCTAGTTTTGTTTCCGCTATCTAAATATTTGTCATAATCGCACTTGTCATAGTTGCTATTAGGGAAGATTTAGA
>Ga0209755_10006793_pt1 | contig 12545 bp, 6 predicted proteins | sample TergutCo191P1_FD_187301 | JGI IMG/M metagenome (GOLD analysis project Ga0209755, IMG submission 187301) | Cornitermes sp. P1 segment gut microbial communities from Petit-Saut dam, French Guiana - Co191P1 (SPAdes) (version 2) | ecosystem: Host-associated > Arthropoda: Insects > Digestive system >... | reverse complement strand
AGTGAGAAAAATATTTATGCATTGTAACACCACAGAAGTCAGCTGAGCCGGGGAAGCAGCAGAAGAATGTCAACCTGTCGGCAAAACACTTACTATCACATACACATGCCAAATATTTATATATGCAAAGTATGCAATTTAATAAATATAAATGTATAAATCAATTCTAAACACTAGTTCTGACACTAATATTTTTAATTTAAAAATGCAGCATTTTAACACAGCAATTACAACTTATTGAAAAAGTTAAACTTAATTTCTTTTATTAAAACTGATTTTTGAATGTTTTTAATTAGGCTAGTGAGATTTTTGTTGCTGTTTTCTGTCTGTTAGCATATTAATTCTGGGATGAATTGAAGTGATAGCCAAACGGAGACAGTCAGAAAGTTGCAGGCTTTTCCTCTGTTTGTTTTAAGCACAGTCATAGCAGAAAATGCAGTTTCACAAAGATATGTGGTGGAAAAACAAAGAAGAAATCTCATTGCTATTTCATGTAAATGTGGATGTTCATTTTTCATTCTTATCCAGAATTTCAAATTACTCATAAAATTAAAAGTAATTTACAGTCCTCTGTCCGATGATAACTCAATAGTTTGAACGGTTTCTTCGTAGGAAAGGATTGTCTCTTAGTGTTCAACAAAGGGTTCACAATCCAAATATTTTGCCTCCGGGGATCCTCATGTTCAGGATAATACTTTTCAAACGACATCATCATCAACATCAAGTGAGCTGCAATAATATCTGAAACTGAATTCTGTGAATAGAAATCGTCTGTTTCCATAATATGAGTACGACTGAAACATTTCATTGTTTCCTTCTGCTATCACATTAAGCCAGAGTTTGAGTTACTTTTTGAATTATTCGATCTTGTTCCAAGCATTAAATATTGTTGTATCTGGACCCTGAAGTTTTAAATTCAACTCATTTATGTAAGAAAATATGTCACTGAGATGTGCCAACCTGGCTACCCATTTCTTATCCTGGACATAATGGGACAGGTCACTTTTCTTATCAATTAGAAACAGCTCAACTTCCTTTCGGAGTTCATATAACCTCTTGAGAACTTCACTGCAGGACAGCCAACAAACTTCCAAATGGAAAAGAAGATTTTGATGATCAGAGCCCATTTCATTGCACAGTGCTTTTAACAGCCTTGTATTTAAAGCACTGTTTTTTATATAATTAATAATTTCAACAGATTGAGACAGGACTTCATTACACTCAGGTGCCATTTTTTTGGAGGCCGATTTTTGCCCACGAATGTAGCAATGCGTTGACAATAAGTTATTGCCCGCCTTATCCTTAATTTTCGTGACTGAACCTGAACTTCTACCTGTAAGACAGGCAGCACCATCATTACAAACTCCAATGCAATTTTTCCATTTGAGATCTCTCTCTTCAACGAAACCATTTAAAACTTTGAAAACTTCACTGTTGGTAGTGTGCTTAGGTAATTCAGAAGCACTTAAAATGTCTTCCTTCACATCACTTTCATCATGGGCAATATATCATACATATGTAAGTAAAATGCTGTTCTGATTATCTGTAAATTCGTCCAGCTGTAATACAAATAATTTCGACTTTTTAATTTTTTCAATGAGTTGCATTTCTGTATCTTCTGCCATATCAGATATCCGCCTTTCAACTGTATCATTCAACAATGGGATATTTTATATTACTTGCTGCAGACTGGCCTAATACTTCATTACAAGCAACAATCAAAGAAGGCTTAATGAGTTCCTCGCCAATGGAATATGGTTTTTTACATTTAGCTATCTGTGATGATATTAAATAGGATGCCGTCAGAAGTGAAGTGTCAGTGGTTGAAGCTTGGGAAATAAGTTTCTTTTTTATTTTAAATGCATATCTTTTATGCATAAAGAAATCAACGGGTTTGTTGAATAGATCGGAATGTTTTGTGTTGCGATTTCAGATAAGTTGCGACGGGTTCATAGCTTCATTTCGCAGAATGGTAACACAAATGACACAGAGGTCGAGGCAATTGGTGTCAAGGCACTGTAGGAAACCAAATTTTAAATAGCTGTCCATGTGCTTACGAGTGAATGCAGACTTTTTCTTCTGTGTGCTGGTAGTTTTCCCTCCTTTTATACATCTTGGAGATTGCTCTGTAGGCTTGAGGTGGATTAATCATTAATTGTTGCGTCACAAAACACCTTCAATACAAGATTTCTTAACACCAAAATTAAACAAAATCCCTTGTTTCTTATTCATATCAAAATTTAAATCTGTAGGCCTATTAAATTAAAAAATCATGCACTCGGGTTTTGAAACAAGCACTTACACATTGCAGTGCGAAACTGCAAAGAAACAGTATTCAGTATTACTAGATTTGAGAACCGTATACAGACTGCCTTGATCTTAAATTTCAGTGTAAAATTTTTCTTTTTAATTCCTTGCTGATTGGTCACTGACATTTGCAACACAGATGTTATTTCGTTCAGTTTTGAGAATAGAATATACGCCACCCATTGTTGTAATTGACTTGCATGCAATTTTTATGACTGGTCACAGACAGCGGTATTCCCTTTCCCGAATGTTGAAAGATTTCCATGTCTGAAAATTCCTATCATTCATGAATACTTCCATGTTTAAAAATACGCGGCTTGGTCACTGACATTTGCTACAAAGATGTTATTTAGGCGTTCTGGGTCTGAGCTTTTCGACACATTCACGAATATTATTCTCCTCAGAATATTTCCACTATAAAATATTTATTCATGAAAAATGCTTAGGAAAATAAAATGATAAATTTGAGGAGAACTTCTTGCAGCCCAGTATAAGTGATGCCAGGGCCTGGTACCGGGCCGCAGCCCAGTGGTTGAGAAACAATCCATTATAACATTATCTTCCCTTCTATGCCCAGGTCTTCCAAGTCATCTCTCTCTTCAGATTTACCCACCAAAACCCTGTATGCACCTTGCTTCTCCCTCAAACAAACCACATGCCTTGCCAAATTCATCTTCCTTGATTTGATCACCCAAACAATATTTGGTGAGGAGTACAGATCTTTAAGTTTCTCATTATGCAATTGTCTCCATTCTCCTGCTACTTCTCCCCTCGGAGGCCCAAGTATCTGCCTCAGCATCCTGTTCTCCAGCACCCTCCATGTGACAGACCAAGATTCAAATCTAAATCCATATCAAACAATAGAGTAATCACAGTTCTGCATATTTTCTTCCTCACATTTCTAGGTGGGGTACACAGTTGGTTCAGGCACCGTGCTACAAGCCAGAAGGTGGTGGGTTCAATTCCTGATGGGTCACAGATTTAAACCTTCTGACTGCACTATTGCCCTGGGGTTTACTTAGCCTCCAACAGAAATGAGTACCAGGAGTATCAGCAGCAGGTGCACAGGGCTGACCACTTTGCCACCTTCATGTAACGACTGTCTAACAATCCTGTGGGCCTCAACCTCCTTGAGCCCAAAGGGCCTAGTCAGACTTGTACTTGGATTGCTTTACATTTACCTTCACATTTCTAGGTTCCTAGGTAGACTACTGTAAGACTCACTCAAAATGCACTCAAAAAAACACATTTTTACAATAAAACTTTATCTACAATATTTCTTTAAGAAGTGACTCTTTCAAGAAAGAAATATTTCTGAATTCCTTTTGAGAACACTAATCTTTGCCCTTTTACCATTAAACCTACATAAAACAAACACTTTTGGGACAATGGCATAAAAGTACAACCGCTGTTGCAAATGGTCTGTCTGACTAGAGTTCTTGGTAACATTTTGTTACATATTTTGTGTTGACTGACATATATGTCCTTTAGTGTTAGCACATGTAAACTCCTGAATGCTGCACCAGTATGTAGTAATACTGCAACCTGCAGACCAGACACTTTACTGGTATTCTACTGATGTGTATTTTGAGCAAAAATATAATGTTGTATGTTTCCATTAAAAATGCCTAATGCCACATCAGAACTGAATTTACATTTCACGTTTTGCATTTATATTATTTTTTTAATTCTTTAATAATTTGAAAAATAATATAAATCTGAAACATGAAGTACTGGTTATTTTTAATAAACAACAAAATTTCATTACTGTGATTCGTACAGAACCAGACAGGTGCCAAATTATTAAATATTCTGGATTATTGGACAGTACCAGTATTTATCCGAGTTCTTACAGGTAATTTTTTGTTACTGCCCCTATATTTAGGCTGTAAAACTAATCAGAGTAGTATTTCATTTGGCTATCTCCTATATCTGCTGGTTCAGTCATCAGGGTCCACTTCTGTGCTTTCTGGAATCTTCATAGCTGAAGAAGTTGATGGAGTGGGAGACAAAAGGTCAGAAGACACCACAACAGTTGATGTACAGACACACTTGGAACTTTTCAACATGTCCCTGAGATCTGGCTGTTTAATTAATGAAGCAGTTTTCAGGTGAAAATGCAAAAACTTCCACTCTCTGATCACTCTACTCAAGTGCTGGATTATTAGAATTTCAGTATTATCAGATGTCACAATCAAGGAATTTTGCTGTATGTCACTATGCACAAAGCTGAAATTTCTTCAACCTGGCTGACAGATGTCCTGAGTGCATACCTACACACAACCTGAATGCATCAAAGCAGTGTGCTATGAAATAACTTAATTGTACTCATGGTCATTCAATGTCATTACCCCCTCCACAGAAAATACCCTAATCATCAAAGGTGTAAGTTAAAATTATCCCTGTTCATGCCATTCAGGTACACATGGGAAAAAAATATGTCCCCTTATTCTTAACCTTGGTACTAGATGAAGATGAGGGAAGGTCAACTTGTAACTGGGCTCCTTTATTCTCTGGGAAAATGCACCCTGGCTGGGTGCACCCTACATGGAGCCTTCATACTTGGGGTTAGAGGCAAATCTGTTATCTATACCAGAAATCAAATTGCAACTACTCCTACATCCAACCTGTAGACTAATCACTGTACTGAATGAGCTATCCCAGTTTCAGAATAAAGTAAGATAATACTGTGCCCCATAAAAGTGCCGTATTTTTTATCTTCTGTAGATCAGTATGTAGATACATACAAGATCCTTATTTTATCTAACAACTATAATTTGTATATTCATGTCACTACATTGGCGCAAGTTGGCAGTCAGCTGAGTGGACCAGATTAATATGATGAACTAGCTCACTGGACATGGCAATCAATAGCTGTCACATAAAATAATGACTTCAGATACAAGGACATACTGAAGTGATATCAAAACATTTAAGTAATAGCAATCTTCTGTGAAGCCTATGGCTTCTCATGAATTTTAAAAATGAGAAATCTAGAAGATAAATTAAGTTACTGCTCTAGGTTTATTCCTACTTCAACAAGGAAGCATATGGCATAAACAAATGTCATCATATCACATCTGACTTATGGACACAGTGTAGGGCTAATCAGCTATGACTGAACTCTGACTCGCTGGACTCTCTTTGGTAGGTGCACCACCACATTAAAATAAAACATGTCACTCAAAAGTACGACAATTTTTGCATTACTACTATATATCACTGTCTAATATCAGTGAAATCAAACTCTTCTGCCATCTGCTAGCAGCTGAAGTTATTTGTGATTACTGATCCAAATAAATTACAAATTATTATCAAAATACTGAAATAATGATGAAAAATCTCAGTGTTCTAATTCAAATCTTCAATGGTGCTGGGGTTTAAATTCCAACTACTGCCCAGGACAGAGAAGTTTTAAATTTATAGTATCCTTTAATATATTCACAGCCATATAGTACCTAGACAAAAGAATTAAAGGTCTGTACAGTACACTGAGTTTCGCATTCAAAGGTTCAACCAAGAACCTTAAACGTTAAAAGTGGCTGACAAGCCAAACTTATCATTATATTTTTTAACACTGGATATTTTTATTAAACAAAACTCTTTTGTGGGTTAGATTCCCATTCCATATCTGAAGTCAAAAGAAATGTTTATAGGTTAAACATTATTTGTAATTCAATGTTATTACCAACATTTTGATGTCTACCTGATGTTCCTCTAGTAAGTTGTGTTCATGTACTTAAACATTACAATACATGAGACAGTCATAGCATAAGTGATTTCACCAGCATCTACAGTACAGCCAGTTCCTCCAAAACAGATTAAAATACTTAAATTTCAAGTGTACGTACCTGTGAGTAATTCTCCAATATGACAGCAATATACATGTTGATAACAATAAGGAAACTGATGACGAGATAAGACAGCAAGAATGCGATGCCAATTGTTGCAGACCCACAGTTGCCCGGATAACCCAGCTCATTGTTAGGCTTAAGACACTCATCCTCATTCATAATGCCGTCCAACACACCATCCCATCCAGCAGACGTTGACATCTGATTGCAAAGTGTAGAAAGATATGTGTTAGAAAACAGTAATATCACTTCACTCCCACATAACATTGAATTTCAACAAACAAAGGAGACAGGAGAGCCGAGTCAATACATTGATTAAGCTCTGGGCTGGATGTTCTGGGAGTATGATTCACAGCAGGGGTAGGAAATTTTTCTCTTCAAAAAAACATCCATACTGGCTCTGAAGCCCATCCAGCCTTCTATCCCAAGGACAGAAGGGACTATTTCCCTGAGTATCATGCGGCTGGGATTTGGATAACGTCTACTATGTCTCCTGCCGTGGAACAGAATACATACATGTGGCTATACTTCTGCTCCCTCATATGACCTCATAATGTGTACAGGGGCAATTTTACTTTACTTCTCCTACAGTAAGCAGAAGTCCAAATTTATGAAAGTTTCAGCTCACAAAATTTTAAAATTTGTTGTTTTGCATCAGTACAAATTTTTCACCAAGCTCTAGGAAACAGACTATCATGGGAATTCCACATCTCTGAACTGGGAATGACACTGTCACAATCACAGCAGAATTTGGATTCTTCTGGCTGAACTAAAACCAGAGTCATCGAAAGGCAGGTTTAGCACAGATTTGAGCAAAGGTGTTTCTCAATGCCACAGCTCAGAATAAGTTCACAAGGTCAACAACCACATGACACATGATAAAGACTTCGGCAAAATGCTGACAGCTTAATTTCAACAACTTGAAGTGAGTCAACTGCACTATTTCATGCTGCCCACACAGCAAGTGAATTACATCTCCAGTACTTCAACAGTGTTAGTATTTGTGTGGGTTACATATATGATCTTGAACATTATCCTTTACTCGTAACATTCCGTACGTCAGGTTCAAGCTATCAAAATGCACATGATATCTCTTGTTACACATGTGCAAATTTTGTCCTTTATCCATGTATATTTTTACCAAACTCATAACTGTGATGATAAGTGTTTGACCTATACTACAACAATAAATGTGAGTCCTGGAATATTTGGCATCTGTTGTGGATCTAGGCAGGCTAAGAACAACAATACTGTGAGCACTGGTTCTGGCATTTGTAGCATACTGTCCTTCCTGTGATCTAGTATTCTTGTAGTATTCTTGTTATTACCCAACTATTATGAATCTTCCCAGTATGTGTCTGTTTTTCCTTCACTGTTTTGTTCAGAGCCAATTACAATTGTGTGCAGCAACAAAATTTTCCTGTGAATTTTGTCTTCACTTTGAGCAACAATGCAATCAAATCTTTCCCAGTCCCTGGCATACACGTTTGTCAGTAGCTATTTTCCGCAGGTACAATGTATAGGAACAAAATGAAAACAGCTAAACAAAAAATAAAAATGTTGCAAATGCTGTCCCAATTGACTAGATAAATAAAATGACATTATTATGCTTGAGGTCTAAATAGCAATCCTGTCAGACTTTAGAAAATGACAATATCTTTCTAAAACATGACAACACACTCCAAGCCTGAATTTTACTGTTAGAGGTAGGCACATGAACATTACAGAATCCCCCTCCAGTGGCTGTCTTCTACTGACGCACTACTACTATATACTAAGCATGGAGAACTGAATTAGTAATTATTCAGTTCAAGTCAACTGAAATGATTTCAATTCAGTTCAAATCTTGTTTATCAGCTGTCTTAAAAGGACAAAGGAAACATCATTAATTAAACAACAACAACAAATAATAATAATAACAACAACAACAACAACAACAACAACAATAATAATAACAACCTGGAAGAGCAGGATCATGGACTGTCCGAAAGTCTTGAAGTTGTATACATCATCAAGACCACCTTTGTCCCGCACATGCATGAAGAAGGACATGCCAAATATGGCAAAGATGAACATCACAAGAAACAGCAGGAGACAAATGTTGAACAGCGCTGGCAATGACATGGCCAAGGCAAACAACAACGTCCGAATTCCCTTGGCACCCTTAACGAGGCGCAGTACTCGACCCACTTTAGCCACTCTCACCACTCGGAGTAGTGTTGGGGACACAAAGTACTTCTCAATGATGTCACTCAACACAAGGCCTGTACATATAAGTCACACATACATAATACTGTCAATACAATCACTGGCACATTCTGTACCACATCAAGAACTCATGCTTATGAGGTTGTGATCTATGTTCATACATCCTAATTACAATTTACTTTAAGTTTAGTACAAAAAAAACAAACATACCTGCAAATGATGCACTCTGTGGCATAACTAAGCCATTATTTACTTTTAAAATGTTGTAAATTTGATGGTACAGGAACCAATGTAATTTTATTTATGTCCATAAGAAAATTACAACCTTCCTTGCACTGACTTTTACAGAAATCACATACATTCAAATGGATTATGAGCAGACCTCTTATGCTGAATTGTACCTAAACTGCACAATAAACATGCAATGCATGGACATAAATTCATTTATGCTCATAAGTGAAGTTTCACAAAATTCACTTTCACCCAACAGATTTTTAAGGATATCTCCTGCACTGAATGTTATGCAAATTGGGTAAGAAATGTTGCAAAATATGGGAAAACTTTCATTTACACCCCCAGTAAAGCACAGCTTTTACTTCAATGATTTTCACAAGCCTCACAATTTAAAATAAGAAAAACCAATCACATCTATGTTTGTGATATTGTACTGCATATTATATTCCAACACGTTTCAGTTTTTTTAAAAAGCCATCATCAGGATAATATATAAGAATTGTAGAAAAATTATCACATACAACACAATAAAAATTTCTTATTTTGTGTAGCTGAGATTTCAACTAACAGTGTTATATGTGCTGGAAGATCTGATACCCACCCCCACCAAAAAAAGACCATTGAAATAAGTAAAATCATTATCCTGTCCAGTTTGAAGGGGAAGCCGAGATCTCAACTACATGAAATAAGAAATACTTTATGTGTTGCATGCGATAATCTCTCTTTATGTATTTTACAGTGCCTGATGATGGATTTTAAAAAAGCCTAAACATGTTGTAATATAATACACAGTAAAATATACATATGTAGTTGCAATTCACTATTCTTATTTTTCCTTTGTATTTATTATATGACAACAGGATGTCCCAAGTAAAGGTACAGTTACAATTGTAAAAGGGCATTACATGTAGATCTTCTACATCAAATTTCACCCAAATCAGTCAATAAGTATGGAAAGCATGGGAAAAAATTTATTTTTGCCTCAAAATAAAGTATGACTGTCACTGAGCCAATTTTCATAAAACTCAGGTTTACCTGACAACTATTTGTAAGGAACTCCCACATTGAATTCAATAAAAATCTAACAAACTGTTCAGTTCTGTGATTTCAGGCTTCTGCACAAAGTAGCTGGAAACTGCACTCTTCTGGGTTATTATGCAGCGAGTAGTGGTAATTTCTTACTGATATTTTGGGACAACCTATCAGTCCTCTTGAACACTGAAAATTGGACTGACAGATCGTCCCGAAATGTGGGTAATAAATTACCGCAAACTGCTGTGTAATAACCCAGAAGAACAGAGTTCTGAACTGTTTAGTTGTTCCTATTAAGACAGGCAGAATACTGCATTTGGTCTTCAGATAAGTTTTTTTTTACTTCAACAAGAAGGCCTAAACATAACTTCAGTTTTCCTACAAACAACAACTAATAACAAAATCACTTAACCAGTTGATTTCAGTAGTCTAATGGGAGAATACATTGAACATTACTACTATGAGCACAGTGACCCATAAAAATTGAGCTACTAAAATAATATGTTGTAAAATTAGCAAAGCGTGGAAAGTATAAAATATATTGAATTAAACAAACACCACACTTCTACAAATCATATCTGACATTTCATCACCATTCTCCCTAAAATGCAGCATGCACAAAATTCCCATAAATCACTTTTCTATCAGATGTACTGAATATCTGAAAGCTTGTGGTTCATTATAACTGCCATGCAGAAAGTTGTCTAACTGACCAGACTTCAATGTTGAATAATTCATTAACACATTAAGTATGCCACTGAAAATACTTGGTAAAGTTAACAAATTCAGAAACTGGTAACCTTCAACTAAGGAGACAATGCTGTAAGTTCAGTGATTTAGAATAATACGAAAACTGGGTTCTGAACTACCAGATAAATGTAAGATCTAAAATTCCAATTAAAATTTGTCTAATATATCAGAGACAAAAGATATTTAGTTAGACACTGGACACAGAATTTGAAATATCTGCCTCTCTAGGCAATTGTATAAACAATTTCTTTTCACTTTCTTTTGTTACAGCAACGTAGAAAAAGAGTAGCTATATCTGTACAGCCTTCATATTCTGATAGCATTTACTTACACAAATACCTGTCCCTGAATGCATTAATGACAACATTAGTTAAAGAAAGATGGTAATTAACTTATTTCAAATAACACACACACACTAATAAATGCATTATCACGCTGCCCCTCAACTTGAAATCTGGTTTTTAAGCCAGTGTTTCCACCTTTCCTCATTCAGACAAGTACAATAACAAGGGTTTTCTGAGGACAAATTCAGAACAAACACTGTTAACCAGTGTCATTATTACTAGTGCATCTAAGCACAGCTGTTTACAATACAAAAATTAATATCTTTAATATATTTTTGCATCACGCTGTACGTATCCAAATCATTTACTGTAACTTATTGTCAAACACAACCAAGCACTTAGTGTTCACTGTTCATTTGCTACTAGTTTTGACAACTAAAGCTTTCCATCTTCAGGCAGAAATACATTCCATCTAAAACATTTACAAACACATTTTCTTCAGCATCAAAGAATCAGGAGTGGTACCATGGTAAGATAACAAGTAACTGCATAGGTGGGAAATGTGCGTTTCTTGTATTGCATATTTGTGCTTTATTTTACCATGTTATCATTCCTAATTCTGCAATGCAAAATAAAATATAGTATTTGTAAATATATATTTTAGTTTAAAGGATTTTGCCCATAAAATGGGGAGCTCAACAGCTGAAACTTTTAGCTAGTAAACAGTAAGTACTGGATAATTGGATGTATGTGATAACAACATATAGCAAATCAACAAAAATCCTTCTCTAATACTTCTGAACTGAAAAACACATCATAAAAACCCAACAAAAACATATTTATGCAAAAAAATAAGTGGTAATGTTCAATATATAAAATAAAACACTACACAGCACCTCAATACCAGAATAAATTAAGCCCTAGAATGGTACTGGTCTGTGTATCATAATACAGAAACACTGACTTACACTAATAAAGCAGAATTCTATTTTATGAAATATAACTACTTATGTGCTTCAGTAATAACTACGTATGATAAAATGAGATGAGATGAAAAGTTCAATATGGTGAATTATAAGTATGCAAAATATACTTGTGGAAATTACTGTGGCATAAGAATTAATCCATAAATTAATTACTTCACGAAATTAGTGTTGAATTTAAAACTGTAACACTAAATTAAGCTTCAAATATTGGCATTAAAAGTTTACATTATTTAAAAAAAAAAAAGTGAACCAAAACACTGGCTAAAAGATATGGCAATTTAAGGGAAAGTGATACAATTGCTAAAGAAGTTAAATATTTGACTGCATAGAAAAAAAAACGTAAAAGTGTCAGCATCAAGTCTTGCAGAACTGTAAGGAGTAGGAATGGTTGTTAATGTCATTTGCATTATATTCAAATTAAAACTTTCAGAATAGTTTAACAAATAAAAGCCATAATCAAATTCACATCAATAAAATTAATATGTCTGATTTTATAATTCACACTTTCAATTCAAAATTCAAACGCTGTACATAAACTGACAAGTATAAACTACATTTATTTACATTTTGTGCTCATTTTTATGCATTAATTCATACCAAGGTAGTCAAACTGTACTGAATGGTGCCACTTCAGTTCCCTTTGCTTCACTTAATCAAATCTCTTCTACCAGAAAATGCAGAGGGTTGCTTGTAATCAACTAAAATTTCACATACGAAAGAGATTGGCCCATTGTATTCTATACTTGTTTAGGGTAAAATGAATGATGTAACATGGCAAAATTATTTGTTTTATTAATTTATAATATATGTTATTTATGATATATTCAATATACACTGTCAAGTTCACATAAATTCTCTGTAGAAGAGATGGTGGGGAAGATCAATTCCTA
>Ga0209755_10006792_pt1 | contig 12548 bp, 9 predicted proteins | sample TergutCo191P1_FD_187301 | JGI IMG/M metagenome (GOLD analysis project Ga0209755, IMG submission 187301) | Cornitermes sp. P1 segment gut microbial communities from Petit-Saut dam, French Guiana - Co191P1 (SPAdes) (version 2) | ecosystem: Host-associated > Arthropoda: Insects > Digestive system >... | reverse complement strand
CAAAGACCCGAAAAGCGGCGGACTTACGCGGCTGCCTGTAACGGCGGCGCGTAACGGCATCATCAGGTCGCCAAGTTTAACCTGGCTCTTTTCGGCATGGGCTTTTACAAAAACTTCCGCCTGTTCGTCATCAGGCATTTCAGCTAACACGCGGACGAGTTCCAGTCCCTGCCGCAGAAGATCCATCGTTTGGGCAAGGCTGCACTTTTTGGGAATAAACTCTTCCGCCGCCGGGATTTCCGGCTCTTTGAACAGATAGGCGATCTTTTCCGGAACTTCGCTAATGAATACAAGACGCTCTTTAATAAGAGGCATCGCCAAAGTAAAAATTCTGCGTTGTTCTTCAGTCGGATCTCCGTTAAACAAATTCGCGCTTACCGCGAACGGCATCGCCAAAGACGCAAGCTCTTCATTACTTTTCATTCTAATGTACTGGCCGTTGTACCATTCAAGTTTTTTGTAATCAAAGACGGCGGGCGCTTTGTTCAGTTTTTCAAGGCTGAAGCGCTTGGCAAGTTCAGCTAACGAATAGATTTCATTGCCTTCTTCGTAGGACGCGCCCAAAAGGGCGACATAGTTAATAAGCGCTTCGGGGATATATCCCTGTCTGCGGAATTCGTCGATGCTTGTGGCGCCGTGGCGTTTGGAAAGTTTTTTTCCGTCCTGACCCATGACCATCGGCAGGTGGCAGTACTCGGGAGGCGTCCAGCCGAATGCGCGGTACATAATCACATGAAGCGGGGTAGAGGAGACCCATTCCTGGGCGCGAAGAACGTGAGTCACTTCCATTAAATGATCATCCACAACATTGGCAAGGTGGTAAGTAGGAAAGCCGTCGGACTTTAAAAGAACGGGGTCGGGGTTTACATCATCATTTTTCCACTCAATATCGCCAAGAATATGATCATGAAAGCGTGTTGTTTCCCCCAATGGGATTTTAAGCCTGACAGTGCAGGCTTCGCCGTTTTGGGCGCGTTTTGCCGCTTCCCTCGGATCAATCCCGCGGCACAGGCGATCATATCCCGTTTTGGATGAATGCGCGGCTTCGCGGGCAAGGCGCACTTCTTCGATTCTCTGCGGAGAGCAGAAACAATAATAGGCGCGGTCAGAATCAATTAGCGCCTGAGCGTATTTTTTGTAGATATCCGTGCGCTCGGACTGGACATACGGGCCGAAAGGGCCTCCGCAATCGGGACCTTCGTCCCACTTTATTCCCAGCCAGGAAAAAGTATCGTAAATGTTTTGCACATAACTTTCGTCAAAACGGGTTCTGTCGGTATCTTCCAGCCGAAGAATAAATTTGCCGTCCTGGTTTTCCGATGAATGCGCGAAAAGATAATTGAACAATGCCGTCCTTACGCTGCCGATATGCTGCAGGCCGGTAGGGGATGGGGGGTAACGGTCTCGTATTTTCATGAGTTTTAATGTACCATATTTAAATAATGGTGTCAGGCACCGAGGGGGAATTCTTATGGCAAAGGTAAACGCGAAAGAAAAAGAATCAAAGAGCAAAAAGCTGGCGGAAAAACTTTTTTTCAATTTAAAAAACTGCTGGGAAGAGATTGACGGAAAAACCGAAAAGGAAGTGGAAGAACTCGCGTCTTCGTACAAGCAATTTTTGAACAACGGAAAAACCGAGCGTGAGTGTACGCAGGCGGCCTGTGATTTTCTTGTTAAAAACGGTTTTGTGAATATCGATACTCCGGCAGGTAAAAAATTAAAGCCGGGTATGAAGGTTTTTCAGAATATCCGCGGAAAGTCCGTCCTTGCCGCCGTCATCGGGAAAAAACCCGCAGTCGAAGGATGCAACATTCTGGGCGCTCATGTGGACTCTCCGCGCCTCGATCTTAAACAGAACCCGCTTTACGAAGACAGCGATCTTGCGCTGTTTGACACTCATTATTACGGCGGCATTAAAAAATACCAGTGGACAACAATCCCGCTGGCAATGCACGGTGTTTTTATCAGCGAAGACGGCAAAAAGAAAACTATTAAAATCGGCGAAGAGCCAGGCGATCCTGTGTTCACGATTACCGACCTTTTGCCGCACCTCGCGAAGGAGCAGATGGAGAAAAAAGCCTCCGTGGCGGTGGAAGGCGAAGACCTGGACATTCTTGCCGGTTCGCGTCCGTATGCCGACAAAGACGCAAAAGAGAAAATCAAGCTCGCTTTGCTTTCGCTTCTGCATGACCAGTACGGCATTACCGAGAAGGATTTCGCGTGCGCGGAAATTGAATTTGTTCCCGCTTTTAAAGCAAGCGATGTCGGCCTGGACAGAAGCCTGATAGGCGCTTACGGGCACGACGACCGCTGCTGCGCTTGGCCCGCACTGAAAGCGATTGCAGATATTGCGCGTGAAAAAACAGCGCCGGAAAAAACGCTGGTCTGTTATCTGTCAGACAAGGAAGAAATCGGTTCAGTTGGAAACACCGGCGCACGTTCGCTCAACTTTGAAAATTTCATCGCTCTTTTATGCGCCGCGTCTGCCGGAAACAGTTCACAGGCGGATCTTCGCCTTTGCTTTTCACGCTCATCCATGCTTTCTGCCGACGTTAACGCCGCCTTCGATCCCACCTATGCCGGAGTGTTCGATAAAAAGAACGCGTCTTTTATCGGGAAGGGGATTGTGCTTTGCAAGTACACCGGCTCCGGCGGCAAATACGGCGCAAGCGACGCAAACGCTGAATTCTGCGCGAAAGTGCAGGCTATTATGGGCCGGAACAAAGTACAGTGGCAGTTCGGAGAATTAGGCAAAGTGGACAAAGGCGGCGGCGGAACAATCGCACTTTACGCCGCCAATCTGGGAATAGATGTCCTTGACTGCGGTGTCCCGGTGCTTTCAATGCATTCGCCTTTCGAGGTAATCAGCAAGATCGATCTTTACACTACCTACAAAGGTTATGTCGCTTTCCTGCGGGAAGCGTGAAAAAACGCTTCTTGTTATGACATTTTGTTTATTATATACTGTATAATGGAATCTTGATGAAAGAGTCTATTATCATTAATAAAACCAAAAACCTTTCTCTGGTTGCGATAATTTCATTTCTGTTTTCTGTTATTTTATGCTCATTTTTAGTCACCGCGTCCGCCGCCGGAAAGACTAATATAGAAAGACTAAAAATTGAACAGTTCATTCAGGAAAAAAACGCGAAAATAAACGAAATTATTTCCAAGTCTCTTTATAAAACGCAATCGCTGCTTGTTATCGCACAGGGAAATTACTTGGATGCCTTCGATTTGCTCGCGCCCTCTCTGGTTAATGATCCTTCCATATTGAATATCAATCTGGCTCCCGGCGGAATTGTTTCCAATGTATATCCGCTGGCAGGCAACGAATATTTTCTTGGAGAAAATATTTTTGATGACTGTCCGGGCAGGGAAGAAGCCATTCTGGCAAGGGAATCCGGCGAGCTTGTTTTAAGCGGTCCTTTTACATTAGATAACGGCATACAGGTTTTTGCCGGAAGAATGCCCGTGTTTACGGAAAACGGTTCCGGCATCCGGCAATTCTGGGGTATTGTTTCCGTAATTTTAAAATACCCCCAGGTTTTTTATGACGCGGAATTGAATGTTTTAAACGCGCTCGGTTATTCTTATGAACTGTGGAGGATAAACCCCGACACAAATGAAAGACAGGTGATTACCGGCGACAACAAACACGGTAGTATGAATGCCCGCTTTATTGAAAAACCAATACAAATCTTCAATGCGCAATGGTATTTAAAAATCGCGCCCTATAAACCCTGGTACAGTTATCCTGAAAACATCGTGTATATTTTCATGAGCGTTTGTATATGTTTTTTTGTGTTTTTCATTCTGCAGAATAATTTTGATCTAAAGCTGATGCATACGGTTCTGGAGCAGATGGCAATTACCGATCCTCTGACCGGTATTTTTAACAGAAGACATTTTATGGAAGTAGTGCAGATTGATATCGCTAAATCGCAGCGCATGAACAAGAACGCCTACATACTGATTTTCGACATTGATAAATTCAAAAAAATCAATGATACTTACGGACACACAGCCGGCGACATGGTTTTAATTGAGCTTACAACGCGGATAAAAGCGAATATCCGCACTTATGATTTATTCGCACGTTACGGCGGCGAGGAATTCATTATTTACACATCAGACATAAGCAGCGTTACCGTTTACGAAATGGCGGAGCGTTTAAGGCTCAGCATTTACGACAGAAAATTCGAAGTTGATAATCTAAGCATTTCGGTCTCGGCAAGTTTCGGAGTTGCGCATGTCAGGGATTACGATCTTAAAAACGGAATCAGGCGCGCGGATGAGGCGCTTTATTCCGCAAAAAGGAACGGACGCAACTGCGTATTCTTTAACAGCAAAGGCTAATTCCTTGAGCCGCAGTACATTTTTAATAGCTTTAAAAAATTTTTCCGCGTAATTTCCTCGCCGCCTAAACTGAGTAGGTGCCGCGTGGGAACCTGGCAGTCAATAAAAGCGAGTCCGCCCTTGAAGAGTTTTTCCGCCAGGTTAAGGAATGCGGCTTTTGACGCGTTGCTTTTTTTTGCAAACATCGATTCTCCCATAAAGACTCTGCCCAACAGTATTCCGTAACAGCCTCCGGCGAGTTTTCCGTCCTGCCAGGCTTCCGCGCTGTGAGCCCATCCAAGACGGTGCAGTTCCGCGTATGCCTCAATTATGTCATCCGAAATCCACGTCAGGCTTTTTTTTGAATCACCGGCGCTTTCGTCTTCTCCCTGCCCGGGCCGGAATATTTCGGAGCATCCGCGGATTACGCCTATAAAGTCATTGTCGTATTTAATGGTGAATGTGCCGCTGTCTATGATTTTTCTCATGGAGGAAGATATGTGCAGTTTGCCGGGAAAGATTACGCAGCGCGGATCGGGCGATTGCCAGATTACGGGGTCTCCGGGATTGTACCAGGGAAATATACCCTGTTCATAAGCGGACAATAACATCCCCGGTGACAGATTGCCGCCGACAGCGATAATATTATCATCCCATTTTTTTGGATTTGGAAACGGAAAATATACATTTTCGTGTATATAGGGAAAATCAGGATCAGGGCCCGCTTTATACGGCGATTGAATTCCCAATACCGCATTCCTCATTGCACATTATGAAGTAGCTGTTTTTATCTTCGTTCCAATCCACAACGGCGCTGCCGCCTTCGCTTAATCTTCCAAAAAGAACTTCGTCCACAAAGAAACTTTTTATTTTTTCTTCGATTAGGCGTCCCGCGTTCCGGGCGCCGAACTCGCGGCTGTAGCCTTCTTCCGCCAGTTTGTCCGTACACGCGCCTGTGACTGTAAGGGTAACGTTTTTTTCCGCGAGCTGCGCGGTGAATGTGTCCAGTTCCTTGCGCACGATAGAAACCATAATCTCCCGCGAAAGGTGGCTGAAGCGCACTATCGCGTCAAGCCTGTTGCGGAATTCCGGGGTAAAGATTTTTTCCACCGCGCTGTCCACCGCGCTGTCGTCCATTACGCGGTCTCCAAAACCGATAAGCCCCTTGCCGATTTCCCTTGCGCCGGCGTTGCTTGTCATTATAAGGATTACATTGCGGAAATCGGCCTTTCGTCCCTGATTGTCAGTTAAGGTAGCGTAGTCCATTATTTGCAGAAGTATATTGTAAATGTCTGAATGCGCTTTCTCAATTTCGTCCAGTAAAACCACCGCATGAGGCTGTTTGCGCACCGCGTCTGTAAGCTGGCCGCCGTCTTCGTAACCGACGTATCCCGGAGACGAACCGATAAGACGGGAGACCGTATATTTTTCCTGATACTCGCTCATGTCAAAACGGAGCATCGCGACTCCGAGGATATCCGCAAGCTGCCGCGCCAGTTCTGTTTTCCCGACGCCTGTGGGTCCGGCGAAAAGGAAATTGGCGACCGGTTTGCCTTCCGCCCTGAATCCCGCTCTGGAACGTTTAACTGCTTTTACAACCGCCTGCACCGCTTCGTCCTGTCCGAATACGCGCTCCCGCAGTCTGCTGTCCAGATCTTTAAGCCTGTCTTTTTCGGTTTCACCGACAGAACGTTCAGGTATACGCGCGATTTTTGAAATAACAGTTTCAATAAGCGGCAGACTTATCTCTACAGTTTCGCTTTCCTGCACTGTGGCGTTTGTTATTCCAGCCAGTTCATTGTTCGCTGTAACGCTGTTGTCCTGGTGCGCGTGTTTTCTGTAGGCTTCAATCCGCGCGTAAGCGCCGGCTTCGTCAATTACATCAATCGCTTTGTCCGGCAGCCGTCTTTCTGTAATAAACTGGGCGGAAAGACGCACTGCGGTTTCCACCGCTTCATCGCTGTAATGAACATTGTGGTAATTTTCGTATCTGGATTTAAGTCCTTTCAGTATATCAATCGCCGTTTCCACGGACGGTTCGTTTATGTCGATTTTCTGGAAACGCCGCGAAAGGGCGCGGTCTTTTTCAAAATACTTGCCGTACTCTTCGTGAGTGGTGGAGCCTATGCAGCGGAGTCTGCCCGACGAGAGAGCGGGCTTTAATAAATTTGAAGCGTCCAGAGAGCCGCCGGAAACCGAACCGGCTCCGACAATTGTATGAATCTCGTCGATAAAGAGAATGGCTTTTTCTTTTTTCAGCATTTCCTCTACGACGCGTTTTACCCTTTCTTCAAAATCGCCGCGGTACTTTGTTCCCGCCAGCATCGCGCCCATGTCCAGCGACAGAATGCTGAAACCGCGCAGAGGCGGCGGCACATTGCCAGCCACAATTCTCTGCGCAAGCCCTTCAGTTATAGATGTCTTTCCAACGCCTGAGTCTCCGACATGAATGGGATTATTTTTCAGTCTGCGGCAGAGCACCTGCACCGTTCGGTCAAGCTCTTCTTCCCTCCCGATAACAGGTTCCAGCTTGCCGTCCCGCGCCAAAGCGGTCAGGTCTGTCGCGTAACGCTCCAGAACGCCCTTCTTCATTGACTTCTTCTGGCCGTCAGCCTGATCATCTTCGGCTGTGCCCGCGAATTTGCTGTCGGTTCCGTAACTGTGCGAAAGCACCTGCAGGAGTTCCAGCCGTTTTATTCCGGCTTTGCGCATATAATAGGCGCTGTAGCACCGTTCTTCGTCAAACAGCGATACCAGAATGTCCGCGACATCGATCATGTCTTTCTGGGCGGATTTGCTCTGTATTACAGCCCGCTCGAAAATACTGTGAAAACCTACTGTTTTGGAGGGTTCGCCAGTAGTTGTCACAGGCAGTTTTTGCTCAAAATAATTCTCCATTCCGTGCTTAAGCTGCACAGGATCGGCGCCGCATGAAAAGAAAATTCCCTGAACTTCGTCAAAAGCCAGAGCCGCGTAAAGAATATGCTCGGGCGTCAGATATTCATGACGCCTTATTTTGGCTTCATTGTAAGCAGCATCTACAATTGCCTGAACATGGCCGGATATTTTCACTTTCTGGCTCCTATACAGCTTATACTGTCATTATATCACAATTATACTGGTTCTACTATGCAGCGAAGGGGAAATTCGTTCTCTCTGGCTGCCGCGTGAACCTGCTCCGCTTTGGTACATGCGATATCCCAGACATAAACGCCCACAATTCCCCTTCCCTTTTTGTGAACATCCATCATTATATTATAAGCCTCTTCCTCGCTTTTGTGGAATATATCTATTAAAATCTCAACTACAAACTCCATATAAGTATAATTGTCATTTAGAAGGATAACTCTGTACTGTTCCGGTTCTTTTACCCTGTCGCTGGTCTTTGAATCCGGTCTGTCAATCACTTTGGGAGCCATGATTTATTTTAGGAGAATATTTGCCCGGTTGTAAAGGTATTGCCGTGACCCCCGGATAAGTGTAGGCATTTTTTTCAATCTGTGCGTTAATAAATCAGGAGGAGATTATGCCGTTACTGCCATTTTCTCATATTAATTTGCCTGAAAGCCAGCAGGCCGAAATAAGCCAGGCTAAACTTGCCGTTCTTATTGATGCTGACAATACCAAACCAGCTATTATTGAAGGGCTTTTGAATGAAGTCGCCAAGTACGGAGTCGCCAGCGTAAAGCGGATTTACGGAGACTGGACCAACAATAATCTGCGCTCATGGAAAGACAGGCTGCTTGAGTACGCCATTCAGCCAATCCAGCAGTTTTCATATACAACGGGAAAGAACGCCACGGATTCGGCGATGATAATTGATGCGATGGATCTTCTGTACAGCCAGAAACTGGACGGCTTTTGCATAGTGTCAAGCGATTCTGATTTTACGCGTCTTGCCGCCAGAGTGCGCGAAAGCGGGCGCATTGTTTACGGTTTCGGAGAGAAGAAAACGCCCCGCGCCTTTGTGTCGGTATGCGATAAATTCATTTACACGGAAATACTTAATGACACCCATGAAGATGAAGATAACCGCGCTCCTGTAAAAAACAAGAAGGAATTTAAAGTTGACAAGAAACTGCTTAAACTGCTTCATGACGCGGTTGATGATGTCGCCGAGGAATCCGGCTGGGCGTATCTTGGCGGAGTAGGGCAGAAGATCAACAACCGCTCCACAGATTTTGATCCGCGCAACTACGGTTTTAAAAAACTCGGCGATATGTTCCGCGCCATTCCCCAGTTTGAAATTGAAGAGCGCCCCCGCGCCAACAGCACAGGGAGGCAGTTATACATCAGGTGGAAGAAAAAACGGTAATTTATTTACTTGAACAAGTTGAACTTGCCGCCGAACTTGTGCAGTTTACCGTTTGAGCGTTTGTTTATTTCATCAATATTTTTGAACAGGAAAACCGAGAAGGCCGATTCATTTCCCGAATCTGAACAGGAAAACCCGATTGTGGTATACGGCTCGCTATGGGCCGCGGCGAGCAGACTTTGCGTTAACGCGCGGAAAGAAGCAAGCGAAGAAGGTCCAAGAATATCCGCCGCGTCGTCTTTTCCCGCTGCCGGAATGTCCTGATAAACTAGAACCAGAGTTCCGCTCTGCCGGTTCGCGAATACTGTCGTTATTTCTTTTATCAGGAAGAACCATCCTTTTATATGATCGTTAATCATTATTTCCACATCGGCAAGCGGGAGTTCCGCGGCGCTGCTACGGATGGACGGAGGCGAACAGACAAGAATCGCTTCGTCAATACGATCCAGCCTGTTCTCCGCGGCGATAACCATTGTCCTTGCGGAAATCGGGCTTGAAGGATTCCAGTCCAGAGGAATGCGCTTTTCATTTGCCTGCGCCGTATTTTTATGCGCCGCGTTTGCCGCGAGCACTCCGGTAAGCCGGTTCGGTATCAGCGCGGATGTAAAATGCTCTACACGCTTCATGGTCTCGGCTTCCACTGCCCGGATAAGAGCGGAATCATTCCCCGCGATAAAAATGCCTCTGGTCATGGGTACAGTGTACATTTTGAAGGCTTTTGTGGCAATATCTATTTATGCAGACTGTAAAGGCGGCAATGATAGGCGATGTAGTAGGCTCCTCCGGTCTTGAGACGCTCGAAGCCCAGCTTCCGGCGCTGATCAAAGAGCGTAACCTGGACTTTGTCACCGTAAACGGCGAGAACGCCGCAGAGGGCTTTGGCATGACTGAAAGTGATTTTATGCGCATAATCGCGGCTGGCGCTGATGTTGTTACATCGGGAAACCATATCTGGGAAAAACGCGAATTCTGGACTGTCCTGAAAAATAAAAAGAATATGCTGCGCCCCGCGAATTATCCATGCCTTGTTTCCGGGGCCGATATGGCGCCTGGCGCGGGTTCAGTCAGCATACAGAAAAACGGCGTTACATGGACTGTGATAAATCTTCAGGGCCGCGAGTACATGAGCGCCATTGACTGTCCCTTTCAATGTCTTGACCGCATTTTATCCATGCAGACGGAAGATCAAAAAACGCCTGTTGTCATTGTTGATTTTCACGCCGAGTCCAGCCGCGAAAAAGAAGCGCTTGGCTATTACGCCGACGGCCGCGTGTCCCTTGTCGCCGGCACCCACACTCATGTGCAGACCGCCGATGAGCGCATACTGCCCAAAGGCAGCGCTTACATTACCGATTTGGGAATGACCGGCATTCACGACAGCGTTATCGGCATGGATCCGAAAATCTGCCTGGACAGAGTCCGCAAGCAGGTAATGTACCACATGGAAACTGCGGATGCCAAAAAGCCGGGGCGTCTGCAGGGTGTAATCGCGGAAATTGATATAGAGACGGGAATGGCGGCGGGTATTTGGCGGGTTTAGTTGTTTACGATGACCATAAAGCCGCTATCGGAACAGCAAACATATTTTCCGCGAATGGAATAGTTCTGTCGCCTGAGTATACGACAAGCCCTGTATAAGGCTGTTTGTTTTTTATTATATTTGCCGCAAACCATTCCTGCGGAGCAAAATCACTTTTTGATACGCTATGTCCTGCTTTTACTTCTATACCAAGCAGCGCCCCGTCTTCCCGTTCTATAATGAAATCTACTTCTCTGTCTGTTCTGTCACGGTATTGAAAAAGATTATATTGATTATCTAAATCAACAAGAGCCGCCAGTTCCTGAAAAACAAATGTCTCTATCAATTTACCGCAGCGATCCTGATTCATAAATACTTCTTTTTGATTCCACCCGAGAAGTGATGTCATAATCCCAGTGTCTGCGGCATAAAATTTGGCCCGCTTGCCAACCCGTTCATAATCTGTTTTCAGCCATGGGGATACCCTCTCGAACATGAACATGGAAACCAGTGTATTTATATAACTGTCCAGGGTTATTTTGTTGATTGACAGAGCTGTTGTTATTTGGGTAACATCCATAAATTTCGCTGACCATGATGCAAGGATGCCGAATAAACTCTTTAAAATATCCTGCCTTCTTATGTTCGCAATATCTTTTAAATCGCGTTCGATAATAGCCTGCAGATAATCCATGTGCCAGTCTTTTCTGTGCTTTTGATTTTTTATTGATACAACTTCAGGGTAGCCGCCGCGAAACGCAAGATCGATAATTGCCTCTTTATTAAATCCGGTTATTTTACCGGGAAAATCCCTGTTAAACGCATGTTCAAGAAAAACCGGTTTTTTATTTAATGTTTCTCCTACAGTAAGAGGTCTTAAACGCGTATATTTTACCCGTCCGGCGAGGCTTTCGGATATAGCGGGCAATGTCAGAATGTTCGCTGAGCCTGTTAACAGATATTGCCCTGGCTGGCTGTTTCTGTCCACAGCCAATTTTATCTCCGGAACAAGCTGAGGCGCTTTTTGAATTTCGTCAATAACCATTGTTTCGGTTTTGTTAATGACAAATCCTTTTGGATCTGAGACAGCGAAATTCAGCATATCAGTGTCGTCAAGAGACCTGTAATCTCCGTTTTTAGGCATAACCTGCTGTGAAAGTGTTGTCTTACCAGTCTGCCTCGCGCCGGATATTACTATAACCCGCCGTAAATTTAACGCTTCTTTTACAGTATTACATTGCCATCTTTTAAATTCATTTGCCATTATTTTCTCCAATTAAGCCTATTGCGAAAAGTATAGTATAAAGCTGGCGAAAAGTATAGTAGAAAGCTGGCGAAAAGTATAAAAGCACTAGGCTATTTTGCAGATGATTAAGTGTTATTTTGATTGACAAAACGCAATAATAAATGTGATAATTAAAAAAGTGATCCGTAAATAGGATTATTTTTTTATTTATAAATGATTGTTAAGAAAGATATAGCGCCATATTCGGCTATAAATATCAGTCTGTCGTTGACAGACCTTTGTCCGGTTAATGGACGAATAAATTTTGTTAATTACCGTCCTAAAAGGAGCGGGTAATTAAGAATGGAGTTCTTATGAAGAACAAAGTATTAGTTGTTTCATTATTGAGCGTAATTTTGGGATGCATGTGCGTATTGGTATTTGTTGGCTGCAGTCTGTTTGGCTGCCCTGGCGGTAATACCTCCGGCGGGAAGGATAATTGCCATTTTTATTCTGGTGCCAGTTATTACTATCAGTGTACGGATAACTGCATTACCGCACAGGGAACATATATCAGCGGGACTACTTATTATTTTAGCGGGAGTAAATCCTGTAACTGCAATTAAATGCGGCTGCGGTTTTAAACCGGTACGAGCGCCGGGTAAAGTATGGCTTTCCGGCGCTTGTCAGGTATCCGTTAAACACTGGAGATATAAATGAAGAAAATTCAATGGTTGATAATTGTTACCGCGGTTGTAGTCCTTGTAACTGCGGGAGTTGTAATCACGTATATGCTTACCAAATCTTCCTGTACCTGCTGCTGAATTAAAAATAAAACAAAAATTATTACATTGCGCTGAACTCTGAATTGACACAAAAACCCCAAAATAATACACTCAAATCCTATGGAAATTAATTCTATAATACATGGTGATTGTATTGAAGAATTAAAAAAAATTCCTGATAACTCCATTGACCTGATTTTCGCTGATCCGCCTTACAACATGCAGTTGAAAAATGAACTATTCCGCCCCAATAACACAAAAGTTGACGGAGTAGATGATGAATGGGATAAATTCGCCTCGTTTTCCGAATATGATGATTTCTGCGTATCCTGGTTAAAGGAATGTAAGCGCGTTCTGAAGAACACA
>Ga0209755_10006791_pt1 | contig 12548 bp, 8 predicted proteins | sample TergutCo191P1_FD_187301 | JGI IMG/M metagenome (GOLD analysis project Ga0209755, IMG submission 187301) | Cornitermes sp. P1 segment gut microbial communities from Petit-Saut dam, French Guiana - Co191P1 (SPAdes) (version 2) | ecosystem: Host-associated > Arthropoda: Insects > Digestive system >... | reverse complement strand
TTGCAATCATTGAAATGACTGCTCTGAAAATTAGAAATACTAATGCCAAATATACAGATTTTTAACACAATAATTTTGAGCATTTAGGACATAATTCATCAGTTGACTGCCTTCACAAAAATAAATGAATGAATGAATGAAACATTTTGTGGCCTAATGTATTAAATAATTTTTACCAAAATCAATATGCTGCACAAAATGCCCAGTTATTTGCTGAATGACTCTGTCCAAGATTATGTAATCTACGAATTCATAAAATGAGCCCAAATGGCAAACCGTTGTAACAAACATAAACTGTATGTTATCCTCACCGATTTTTCATTGTACTGACACCAACATGTCCATTATGTGTCGGATGCAATAAAATTATTTTAAAATACTTCCAACACTCAATTCATTATTAACCCTTTGGGTTCTGGGACCAGTCGTTTTGTGCAAATCCATACCAAACTGTAACATAAATACCATACTTTACATGCATGGTACATACAATATTAAAGAAACTATCATAATTTTAAGCCACAGTCTTAAGAATGACCAAAACAAGGTGGTCCACCTGCCAGATGAATACAAACTGACTGTAAAACAGTATATACAGGCTGGTCTGTATAAATTGAATTGTGATATGCAGAGAACTGCACTCTTCTGAGTTATTACGCAGCGAGTAGAGGTAATTTCTTACCGACATTTCTGGACAACCTATTGGTCCCAACTTCAGGGGTTAAGAATCCAAAAGAAAGCCCATTGTCCCAATACGGAGTTTATATAAGGAACAGCATGTGGGTGAAAAGTCTTAGTAGCATGGTGTCAGCCAACAGGGTTAATGCAAATGGTTGGGAGGGAGGTGAGTGTGGTAATCAGTATAGCTTTGAAGAGAGATATTCCGTGATAGAAGAAATTAAAATGGATGTGATAGTGAGACACAGGAGAACACCCACATTAGCAAAGTAGGTACAAGGAAAAGGAAAGAAAGTGCAATATTTGATTATAAACAGATAATCCAAAACACAACACCAGGAGGGCGAAAGTCACAGCCCAGCGCTGCACCATGGTAGATATACCAAGTGCAGAGCTGGGAGACACCAGGACCCAGTGGTGGAGTAAATATGGATATGTTCATTACACTATGGTACAGTCCACAGTGACAAACTGCTGTACATCAAAGATAATTTGTGCAAAGTCTGCAAGTGGAACTGCAGAAATCACCACATCCTTACTATTAGGTTCCTGTCTTGACATTCACCATCTCTCAGAGTTTCATACTCCAACAGCCAAACAGCCAACCAAAAAAGAATTTGGTCACAAATGTATGCTGAGATAATGTGACTGTAATTCTAAGGCAGTGGAAATTGTAAAATATAAAGTGTTGCAACATTCTTATGAGTTGATGTTATGTATGTCTGCATGGTTATAACAGACAGTACATCCAACACAAACATAAAGCAATATGAAGGAAAATGGAAGAATGGGGATACATTGAAGTGTGGCAATAAACTTAAAATTTGTTTGTTCACTTATCCTGAACAATATTGCCATACACTCTTCCCATAGCAAAAGGCTGATTATCTACAACAATAACAGAAGTACAAAAATATGTTTTTGCATAAAATCAATATATTAGCAAAAATTGTATAAAATGAATTTTAAATTACAAAATCTGTTAATTATATAAGGCACAGGTTTTCCACGCCTACAAGTAATTACACTATACATTTATTACAATGCTTGAGTATTACAACACAAACACTAACAGGAAGACATTCAAAATATTAGTACCAACAACACGCTCCACACTGTCAAGGACCATGACATCCAACTATCAACAATGGAAACTTCACACCACTGTGCTAAGAGGCACACAAACTTTGTGCATTACTTCACAAATATTAGAAGTATTCCAATAGTTATGCATGTGCCTGAACTGAGGCCGGAATGCTTCCTTCCACAGAATGTGCTGCTCCTTAAAAACATCCTACTGTGGTCAAGAAACTCTCTCATGGGTGTACTGTAATAGATATCTGAAGCAATACATTAACAAAAATTTAAAACTACATTAAACCATATGTATACACTTCTTCTTTCATTCCTGCAGTTTTTAAACCAGAAAAGTGATTATGAATTTGTGACATACCAACTACCTAGCTCACATTTTTTTTTTGCACCTGCATTTTACTCAAGAACGACAAAAAGCCAGTTGGAATATTTTATGGATATTACCAATAATTAAAACTGGACATGGTCAAATTGATTTCTGACCAGGGGGTTCAAGAGTGAGAAACTGCAGCTGCCCAGTTGAAGTGGTTCTCATCTACCCAGTGTGAATTTCTGTGCCACAGAACAAACATAGTAACTTGGTTTTTGAAGTATGCAGGACACAGAAGCAATTCTGGAGCACTTAACAAAACAAACCCACCATTGAATGCCAACAGTTTTAGTATATGGTAACAAGGCATATAAGAAAAATTGCAAATCAAATTTTCCTGCATCTTCCAATTCATGATTTTTGCATGTGAACCTGAATACCTTCACCATTCATGTCAACTCGGTTAATTTTTCACAGCTGTGCCTGGGGATTAGCCCAATGTTATAAACACAAACTTTCGTTAAGTTATCTCTTTTACATTAAGTTGTGATCCACAATACACTCAATCCACTCCACTTCCTGTTAAACTTCTACACAGAATGTTTTTCACCTCCTCTACTGAAAACATTAAAACATATCACTTACACTTATGAAGCAGACACATAAAAAATAAGTGGACTGAACAGCCTATGGTTTTATACTACTGTATTCATTAGCATAATTTTCACACTCTACATCTAAAAACAAATAAATTATTTTAATTTCTTTTCCCAATCCTTCTTTTGTGTTCACTTTCAGTATTAGCTTGAACTAAAAAACAAATGTGACTGTTGAATACCATTTTGTTACATCTAACGGTACAGTTTAACAGCAGCATAACTACCACACCTGATGTACTGCACACAGAACACAGTGCATGCACATCGGAAAGACAAACAAGTGAATAATGCGTAAGGACATAATGGTTGTTTATTGCGGCAACAACCAGTTGTCTTCAGTGTCATGAGTACCAATACTTAACCCATTTCAAGCCCTGTATCCTAGAACTCATTTAACAGATGTATATTATTCGAGCACTTACATCTACTGGTCAGTCTTATCCAGCGTATATTTTAAACACGCACCTCTGCCACGACCACACGGTCATGTACCCGCAAACCAGACATGATTATATCTGTCAGGAAAATTAACAGAATTATAATTTGACTGTGAAACACTGTTGTCAACATTTTGAAAATGGACCACATTATACAAACTTTACGTGTATCTGCAGAATCTAGAAAGGACACAAAATCGTACACAGAGTCCCCACTATCTCGGTCTCCACATACATGGAGTCAAATTGAGGAAAAATATGTAAAATTCCCCACTTTCCAGGATCATGTCTGTGGGCCACAAAGTGACCAACAGAAAATGGTTTCCATCTGTTTCCCACATTTACAAAAAAAAAAAAATCACTGAGGAAATGTACATAAAAATTTCTCACACTCCCAAGACATTGCACCCACAGAGCACAAATTTTCCAACATGAAAATGGCACCGAATGAATGCGAGAGAAGGATGGGTTGCCATTCTATATACTTTAATTAACAACACTTCATCAGAGGTTCCCCAGAGGCCCATTTATGTGAATGTAAGACATCTATCAAAACAAATCTGAATTTATTTCTTCCACTTTATAATTATGGGAACTTCAGATTCACTCAAACACTGGACTGGAATATGACTTTTGCAAATGCTGGGCTGAACCTAAGAAAGGACCCAACAGAGGGGTGAAAACCCAGGACAATATCATGTCAGAAAAGCTAGTCTCCTGGTCAAGATTCCAACTCTCCTGAATGCAAAGACGGAATAACCACAAAACTGCAACTATTAATGCAAATTGAGTTCAATAAGAGTATTTCTGCCTAAATAATCAATTTCAAACATTCACAGCTTTCTTTTACTGACATGCCTAATACTGTACTTCTTAACCTTTTGGTGCCGGAATTATTTTTTTTAATTTTAGCACACCTGTATATAAGATGTGAATAATACAGGAACCAAATACGTTAGCATTATAAAACAAACTGCATTTTGAAGAGAAAAAACGAAGAGTATATACCATGTTTAAAGTATTCAGTACCTATATTTGTTGAATAAATAAATAAAATGCAACGTTTAGAGGTTAGCAGTGTGGTACGACCACTATAGTGGTCGTTAGGCGTCAAAGGGTTAATTCTGGCAAAATGAAAATCACAAATTTAAATTATGCAGGCTGTTTACCTTTTAACTCCACCTTACTTAAGTTCATACAGTGAAACCCTGGTAAGAAGATTTCTAGGTGCAATAACTTTCAACTTTTTGTGTGGAGAAATATCCTTAAAAGTGCAGATTGTAAGGCAGTGTCAAACTGAACCTTACACCTCAACATAAATTTCATGATTACATGCACTGGCAAATGCTGTCAACAAGAGCAAATGATAAAACATTATACAAAGAACACTTAAAACCTGCACTTACACCAATTTAACCACCTTTGTTCATTTGTATCAATGTACAAAGTGATTCATACAGAACCTTAGTTCATTGAGGCTTATTTCATAATGTATCCATAGAACGATACAAAACCGAGATGACACACACAGGAACTCATGGTGAACTGCATTACTCTACATCAAGTGTTCAAAACAGCTGTCACCCTCCACCACATGCATGTGATGATGCATGTTTTCCATCATTCACTGCAGGACATCATTTTTATGTTGGCAATCCCAAGTCAGTTGTCTGGCAAAGCTTATGTGGCAAGAAGTTTATTCATAAATAACATTCCTCCAGGCAGCCCCAGAAAAAATAATCTGGAGATTTCAAGTCTGGCAATCAAAGTGGCCAAAAAGTATGACATGTTGTTCCCACAACATAGTGCACATAAAACCCATGTAGTAACAACGTATGCCACTCAGCCCCATCTGTTCAGGCCGCTGCAAATTACTCATGCGCAATACTGGTATGAAGACGCAATGCTTCTGATCATTCAGGCAACAATGATCTTGGTGCTACATGAATCATCCTGTATTTTCATTCATAATAAGCATGGAAGATGTTCAGTAATATGCCAGCCCCACAGAAGTTTGGAAAGTAACATTTGTATTCTACCTGTGCGACTTGAAAAGGTTATACTACAAGTGCTTATGAGTCTACCGCAATGTTAACCAGAACAGATACCACACTTTCTCACACATCACAATCAATATTCTAATGTAAGGGGCCACTTTCATCATGTCGTACATTAAAGCATACGGATGATCCAATATCTCCCACCATCAATGCCAATATCACTCACATATAATCTGTTTAATTACCAGTTCATACCTTCCAGGGACTGCACCATGTCTCAGCCAATCAGTCACTGGAAACTTGCCACGGAGGCCCAGGTTCAATTCCAGGCCAGTTTATGAGGGATTTGTGGTGGAAGAAGATCACTGGGACAGGCTGATATCTGAGTAATAGTTAAGTTATGGGTCGTTCTTACATTCACACATTTAAACTTCTTAGGCAGAAACATAAAGGATTCAGGATGTCTTTGTACAGAAGAGTGACACACGTGGATCAGCCAGCAAACACATGTGCTACATCTCTGTTGCACATACAGCACTCTGTCACATCTTGTCTTCCACAACTGTAATTGCCATCTTATGATCTGGCCACACAAATGTCTTTGGGAGAATCAGCTGAAACCACAAGCAAGCAAACATATCATCTACACCTTTTCCAATAATATGCCTAGTTCACATGTTACAGATATTATAAAATATACCCTTCTTTTATAAACATAATTCAATAAGACACATGTTGTTCCACATGTTTTGGATTTCAATGACAAAACACCAACCTCAAGGAAATGTTGGAATACTGCAGTTATGTTATACTCTGCTGCACTAAGTTTCTTATTATTCCTACTTTGATGGCAATTCTTCTTGCCCTACCAATGTTCTACATTCATATTTGTGTCTGATAAACATGGCTAACCACAAAGCAGTTTGTTGTTCAACAATGTTTCCTCACTTACAATGGCTTAACATGAGCCACCCTTTTCATGGCATGAATGTTGCAGAATTTTTCCTGTCGTTTAGGGGTATCACTTAGGTTTCCTCTCCTATACACATACAAATTTTGTGAATGCTCATTTGCATACACATCATTGCTGGCAGGTATATTTTCTAACAACTACAGCAATCATTCTTGAGGTAGGGTTTTGTCACTGGACAAAAGTGAAACAGGAAATATGAATACTAAGCACACAGTATTAGCTTTGTTTCATTGATTGTTTTAACTACATTATACACATCCACATTACTTTTAGGACCCCATACATATCTTTCACAAAACAACATTTACACATGGATTCACTTAACTTGTAAGCAATTTAACAGAACCATGAAAATGTGTGGGGTTCGTTAATCCATGACACAACATACTGTCTAAAAGCTGTCAGTAATAAGGGTGTCTAAGATATTTCCTACTTGACACCTGGCTGAATCTCAACTCACTACTGAACCTCCTGGCTAAAGTTTTTGGCAGTTTACCTCCAGCCCCTCTGCATGAATGCCAGAATGGCACCTCGAAAATAGCCCCAAGATTGTCTCCTTTCAAATCATAACTTACTCACTATTAAAGACCATGTCCACATCCAACCTGGCAATGCAACATCCACAGTTCAAACAGCACCAATTAAATAAAATACCAATCAACTAAACTACTTGCAAGTACAAATTCACAACATCCACTTACCTCCTCTGGATTGTTAAGAACCTCAAAACTATCAGACATGAACTGTGCCAGATCATCAGGAATGAGCACCTGAAGCCATGGTCCATGAGCAACATAAGGATGCTCCGGATCCACTATTGTGCCTGTTACTGTTGGGGCAACCAGTGTGATTGCTGTATCACCTAGCACAGACTTAAATGTGAAATGCCTTCCATGCTTCACACGACCCCTGCACAGAACAAGGCACATCAAGTGAGGGACTCCAAGAAACAAAAGGGATCGAAGACCATAAACAATTATGGTCAGCAGTATGAAACAACTGTAATTCACTGTACAGAGCCATTCACAGCCACAAAATGGTCCACATGAGTTGCATTTTCAACATATTGTGCAATATACGTCACTCAATTACCAACACACCTTATTGCTAAAGGCAATAAACTCCCAGCTTCTAAGTTGAATGTGAGATGCAAGCTTTCCAACCTCTTGCTCCGCAGAAGTTCTGTTGATTCTAGCACACCAAACTCATCTGATGATCTAGTATCATATAAGTCTTTCTTACAGGAATTGTCATTACTGAAAGCACAGGAGACATATTTAGGATATGATAATCCCTTTTAGTTTAAAATACAATAAATCATATTTCATAAATGCCAACAGAAAACAAAATTAATTTAGTGATAAAATAAGAGAAATTAAATAGAAAATAAAACAGTCCTCTGTTTTATGATCTGTATGGTTCGGTGAACTGGATTGGTCACATTTTGCACAGAAACTGCCTTCTACCAACAGGTTATTGAAGGAGAGATAAAAGGGGGGATAGAAGTGACTGGAAGATGAGGAAGAAGACATAGGAAGCTGCTGGATGACCTTAAGGAAAGGAGAGGATACTATTATTTGAAGGAGGAAGCTCTAGATCACACTATGTGGAGGACTCACTTTGGGAGAAACTTTGAACCTGTCGTAAGACAGACTTCTAAATGAAAGAATTGTTAGGTGGGTGGCTACCAATGAGGAAAATGTCTTGACTTTCAGTGCACAAGGTAACTATGTAACGAGAAAGAAGACTACAATTTTAATTTTTATTAAACTTTTGGGGCCAGAATTATTTTTTTAATTTTAGTACACCCTGTATATAAAATGTGAATAATACAGGAACCAAACAAGTTAGAATTATGAAACAAACTGCATTTTGAAGAGGAAAAAAATGGAGAGTATACACCATGTTTAAAATATTCAGTACATATATTTGTTGAATAAATATATAAAATGCAGCTTTGGACATTAGTGGTGTGGTACGTCAACTATAGTTGACATTAGGCATCTAAAGGTTAACCATGAAAACCTCAAACATCAACTTAAGAGTGAAACTAGTTCCTTTTCACAGTCCTATAGTGCAACAGTATAATATAATTAGGTATATATTCATACTTGTCCAGCTCTGTACACCTTCCAATTGGAGGAAGAACAGGCTTTGTATTAAGAAGTCCCTTCTTCAGGGTTGCTTTGATTTGCTCGCTCTGTTGCCGTGATATGTATGGTGTATTTAGCGGCTCAGGACGGGTTGCAGGACCCTCTCGTAACAGGCCGCCCTCCCCATCTCTGAGTTCTGTTCCAGGTGTCAGATGCTGCACATTAACATCAGCCCACGAACACCGAGCACTCACACCACTTAGGTTTGACCCTTCAGTCTCAATTCCTCTCTCTACCTCCTCCTGAGCTGCTGGATCAATTTCCAGCATGCTCTCTCCACGTCGCATGTCTGTTATCAACCACGGACCCCCTGCCCTGCAACAGCATGTTCAAAGTTACACTGCTAGACTTTGAAACCAAACATCACAGCCAATTGGTATGAATTCTGCTTCATATTTGGGAGGTCCCAGGTCCAAACCTTTAGCATCAAGCTATGTACTTCCTTCCAACATGCACAGTTTATACAACTAATAACACAATACATTCCAAAACTGACAATATAACAGCTTTAGCATATACATAATTTATCCTGAACAACTGCAGTACCAGTATTAATTCACACCTTTATAAAATTAATATTTTTAAAGAATCCTTCTCAGTAAGTGGAAGAAGAAAAAACAAAAAATTACCCTGGCAGCCTCTTAAGAATCTCCAGGACTCCAGGGCCATTCCAGTGCTGTGCTGCTTGCAGTTCCTCTCTGCAAATGCCTACAATCTGGACAAAATTCACTGATCCAAATGGAGTATGTGCTGTTCCTAGCTGTGGGTCTGCTGTCATGAGCATATGTTGAATGCGAGACTCACTATTATCTAGTGCACTATGCCATGAGACATGATCTCCTGCACAAAGTGTGTTGGCTGGAAAACAAACAGAAATCTTTCAAATTCTTCCTTACCGTATGACATGCAACCCACAATTTAAACTTCCACAGAGGGTACAAATAACAATAAAGGGTGATTGGCCTTCAGGTTTCATATGTAGGAGGCTCGTTAGCTGAAAAAGGCAACCTGTGTCTTTTTGCTGTCAATCCAAGCATATGCTGGCCTTGTACATTAAAGTACTCTACAAGCGCTTCCTTTCACACCCTTCCAAATTCAGCATTCAAGAATGAAATGTATGAAGAAATGGTAGCCACTGCCACTATGCACTCCCTTCCACCCTAAACACATTATGATACATGTTCCACGCAACAGACATGTTATTTTGTATTTAATTCCAACTGCACATATAGTAGCAAATACATACTGTATCATTTCGCAGTATATTCCAGTAGAGTCTAAACTATGAAAGGATACAATGTATATTTGTTACAATATATGCAATCAGTTGAAATTATATAATAAATAATACTTGCACAACCTCGATAATAAACATCCAATAATAAATTAGATATCAGAGGTCATTTCACCAATTTTCCTCCTCTTTCATTAACTGGAAGTGTTGCAGCTCACTCAATTGCAAACAAAGGCATGCACATATACACACGCAGGCACGCACACACTAACACAAACAAGGCAAAGTTATCCATGTACATGCCATGACAGCATAATGGGAAAGTGGAGACATAGCTCCACTCAGCACTATTCAGCTTTACACCTCAGCTGCTTTACTCCAAGCAAAAGAGCCCCTCATACCCACTGAGCAGCAAGCTGCATGACTCAACAGGTGGTTTGGACACTTTGATGACAGAAAATTCTTGCCCCTGCTGCCAATCATATTATGATTCCCCATTCAGCCAGTCCATAGCCTAGTGCATAGACTAACTACATCATCCAGACTCCTTATACATGAAAAAATAGACACATAATCCACACAGCAGTTTAACAATGTAAAATAACAGTAAATTTGAAGATCTGGGTATTAAACATTCCAAAATCATTCTCACACATACACCTCAATCTATGAACTGCTCTTCATGCGGTTTACTACATCAGTGTTTTATCCTCTCTTAATTTAGTACACTAAATTAAGTATACATACAGCCTACAAGTACTGTATTCTGAAAGATGAAGAATGCGGTGAAACTGCTGGCCATGGTGACAAACTTTCTGCCAAAGGCAATAATTTAATTTTCATAAAGCACCACCACTTTAAACAGCAATGCAATTTACATCAGCAGGTACATGCTGCATATGTGCAACCATCAGTACCTGATGTACAATCCAGGACAAGCAAATCCCAAAAAGCATTATAATATCCTGAAATTATTTCATAACTTCAACTAAAATTCTTTTTTTTTTTTTAATTCCAAGGGATTTCCAAACTGTGGAAGCTTCTACAATTAGTTATTACTTTTGACTACTACACTCTTTAAAACTGTGGAACTATTACCACATACTAGAATATGTTTCTCTTTCATATGTTTAAGGTATATAGCAGTATTATCAGTGTCCATAAACAGCAGCACACTTCAAATATCAAATTAGCACTACCCATTTTACAGTCTCAATTTCACTCACTCTGTTTTAGAATTTAAAAAGCTTGGAATAATAAATTACATTATGATGCAGATTACACGGCATTCATATGCTCCTTTGTTTTGCTTGAATTAAGACAAGAACAAAAGGGACTTATGATCCTACAATACCTAAACATGTACACTCAAGTAAAGTGCAGTGGAGAGTAAAATGCTGATGGTTTTATTGAAATTACCTTGTTAAAATGATGACATTAAACAAAATATAGACAAGTACTACATTTTCTCAAATTTATATATGACCTTGTACAATGCTTCTGTAAAGAAGCCTGGAAAAAGAAACAAGAGCATTACTGGTACACGCATACCTGACTGGAACACATACTTGGCGAGTGCCTGCATAACTGCAGCTGGCCATGTTGGTGGAGCAGTTTCCCCCGGTTCACGTTTTAGCCGGAATGTCAGTTCAAAACCAAAACCGCTTGGTGTCTCTGGTCCTGATACATCGTGCACTCTCCCATCACCATGTAAATCTGACAGCCCAAAACTACAATTCATACAGTACATTAAGACCTGACTACTCTGAGAAATGCTCATTATTAACAAAATACAATGGTAACAACTATATATTATCTTCCAAATGCTAATTAAATATATTACAGCTGCACAAACTGTTCAGTGCGAAACACATGAAAAAAGGTAGTTTTAATTCATTCAGTTTCTACCGTATGGAAATAAGGGATTTAAATATCCTGTACTAGTAACACCATAAAAATGAGTTTACTACATCTTTGAAACTCAAGTTCTAAGACAAACATTTGAAAAAAATACACCACCAAATTCCAGCAGTACTATTTACTATCACAAAAATTAATGAAAGCTGTCTTTCTGAATGCAGTGTCATGCAGCATCATACAAAGTTACAACTGTAGAGGAGAATCTGCTTCCTCCATCTTCACAGCACATACCGTCATTCTGCCATGCTTCTACTTGAAGATGGAAGCAGCAAGTTCCACCAACATGCTGGTAACTTTCTAACAGACTACATGGTGTTACATTCCAGATGACAGTAATCTCTGTACTGATTGCCATGAGAACATCCCACTCCACACCTTAAACATTCACAGATTTCTCAAATAAAACAAAGTAGCCCCCACATTTCTGGAATGTTTTCCTGACCATGCTGTGACAGAACTCCACCTCCAATGTTTATTTTATATAGTAAATACAAAAACGTATAGTCAAGGAGGATGAAAAATCCCACATACAACGAAAAGAAGGCTAACTGGATTGGTAATGCTTTTATATTGGAACTGCCTTCTAAACATTTTATCAACAGAAAGATAGAGAGAAGGATAGAAGTAAAGGGACAATGAGGAAGAAGCCAGCAGCTACTGGATGACTTTAAGGACATGACAGGATACTACAAAATGAAAGAGGAAACACTAGATCACACTCTGTGGTGAACTCACTTTGGAAGAGGTATTGGACCTGGCATAAGACATACTACAGAAGGAATGAATGAAATCCAAAATCATAAATCTATACACAAAGCACTTTGCACTTTAAATACATGGAATATAATAGTTGTTTCATATTCACTGAGAACATGACACCAAACAAGTGATTCTGCAGCTGGCCAACGACTGATCCGTAAGCAGACCTTCAAGGCAGGTCACTTAACCAGTTTGTTGGTTTGGTCTTTCTTGTGGGGTGCAATGTGAATGAGTACCTTGCATTCACGTTCAACAAATTTAGATCCAAAGTCAAAATTTTCAATGACCTACTTTTATGCAACAGAATAATAGACTGACTTAGTTATTCAA
>Ga0209755_10006790_pt1 | contig 12549 bp, 4 predicted proteins | sample TergutCo191P1_FD_187301 | JGI IMG/M metagenome (GOLD analysis project Ga0209755, IMG submission 187301) | Cornitermes sp. P1 segment gut microbial communities from Petit-Saut dam, French Guiana - Co191P1 (SPAdes) (version 2) | ecosystem: Host-associated > Arthropoda: Insects > Digestive system >... | reverse complement strand
TAAGCACATACAGTAAGCACATACAGTAAGCACACACAGTAAACACATACAGTAAGCACATACAGTAAACACATACAGTAAGCACATACAGTAAGCACATACAGTAAGCACACACAGTAAGCACATACAGTAAGCACATACAGTAAGCACATACAGTAAGCACACACAGTAAACACATACAGTAAGCACATACAGTAAACACATACAGTAAGCACATACAGTAAGCACACGGTGTGGACAGAAGGTAGAATCTTGGGGCTTTTAAGCTGGTGGTACGTAGAGTGACAACCACGTTTTAAATAGTTAATAATGCAATTTTATGTCCAAAAAGTAATAATGTCGCCAATTTCACCGAAGAATTTGTCACGTGGTTGCTGGTATAGGTTAAATATTACCAGGTGTGTAATCTGTACAATGTGATAAAAATAGAGAGACACTTAACATATTTACTTCACTCAAAATAATTACTGACCTTTCCATATTTTACTATTAACAATAAAGTAGGGCCCCGTCATTACAGTCTTCCGATTTTACCGCTAATAAAGTACAGCTCATTCATTATGGACTTCCCATTTTTTTAATGTTAAAAATAAAGTAAGGCTAAGTCAATACAGTCCTTACCATTTTTACTGTTAACAATAAAGTAAAGCTCAGTCATTCAGCTCGGTGTGCCAAAGCTGCCAGTTACTGGACTCTGTTTCCCTGGGAGATATATTTGCCTCAGGAGCACTTTGACACGTTTTCTTTCCTCACATTCACTGTCTACAGTTTTATTGAACAACACTATCAGCATCTTAATATATGCAGCGCCGGGTGTTTTATATTTTTAGAAATCATATATCATAAACCATGGCAGCTGGTAAGAACTCCAATAAAATATCAGCATTGTCTTTATTTTTATTATGTTGACGTAATAATAATAAGCAAGAAATAATTCAACACAGCACAACTAAATACCTGGATGCTAATGTTATACTATTACATTCATTTTCCCAATGTACAGGAAATCCTTCGCCACCATGCAGACACCCGACCGAGGACGAAGAGTGTCGCCCAATAGACTGGAGATTTCCGGTGGGGATAAACGTTCCAATTCCTGCCTTCAAAATGAATATCAGTTCAGGATTTTATCCAGGCATTATAAACAAGCCCGGTTTTTAGTACTGTTGTATCATCTATATGAAAGTTTATATACAGCTTAATAAAGTGAAAAACTAATTACGTGTTGTAACAGGGTAAGGCAAATACGTTATGGCTTATTTGAACCTATTACCACGAAGCAATGTCTGCCTCCAATTGCAGCTGCTTCGTCATAACCTAGAGGTACTGAATTCGGATCTTTGCTCGGGGAATGATTTTGTTTGCTTCCCAAAATACTGCCACTGCCCTGGCATCACATCAGTACGTCACATTTTTTATGCGACGATGGGTAGGGATGCCGTCATTGGCCGTAAGACGTATCAGCGATGCAGCAGGTCTAACCTTGATTGCGTCTTCTAGAGCAGTGTTTCTCAACCTTTGTGAGACCGCGGGCCCGTAAATTCTTTTTTCATAAGACGAGGGCCCGGTCCCAACAAATTTACTCGTAAATACCTTTTCATTTTTTAAGTTCACACATTAAACTAACATAAGTATTAATAATTAATTATGGCAAAATCATAAAGAGTATAAGCACATTTGTGTATACGGTGTGGCATGTTGACAAATATAAAATTATATTTACTTTAGTTATCAATCACTCGACTAATGAAACCTTGTAGCATACTGTAGTTTCCTCAGACCAACATCTGGGTCTGAATTTTTTCGGCACATTCACGGATATTTTTCTCCTCAGAACATTCCCACTATAAAACATTCATTCATGAAAACTGCTTAGAAAACCAAAATGACAAATTCCAGGAACACCTTTCGCGGCCCGGCCGTTGAGTAACACTGTTCTAGAGCACTGCTCTTCAAAGGGTGGTACGCACACCACTGTTGGTAGGCGGAAGTTCGCCTTTTAGTAACTGAATAAATTTATGGATATTTTTTAATCGAGAAATTTTATGAATGCTGATGACATTATTAAAATTGTTTTAAATATGTTTAAAGGCAAAGAAAATCACTTATAAAATGTACGCGACAATGCTATTTCATTGTTCGAATACAAATACAGACTCTCCTCTGTCGTCGAATCGTGTTAAAGTAACAAAGAAGCATTTCCGAAATTTCAGTTTTCACAGCATTGTTTTTTCGCTGGTTATCAAGTTTAAAGATCTCAAACCCACTAACTAACGCAACATCCCGGAAGACCATTATCCCGAAAGTAGACATTGTTATCAATATTCTCAATACCTATTGCTACACGTGCACCTTGTGTATTGTCAAAGTGGTAAACGTGGAACATTTTGAAAATAAATTAGAGCAGTTAACGGTAAGCTGTACAGAAAGTCGAAAAATTTCGTTCTCCAAATACGTTCTCAAAACCAAATCGCAAATCACTACAGTACGAAAGTTTTAAACCCACGACATAGTGAAACTAAAATGTAGTATACTGAACTAAATATTCATTTCAACATGATGATAAAATCACCCAAAATTTCACATGTCACAAGGGCACCTTTCGAACCCAGGAGAGTTACGTGTGGTTAAGAACCACTTTTCTAGGGGTTGTTAAAAATTTGATTTAGCCCTAGATGAGACAAGAATCTATAAATTTAGAGGATATACTAGTTCCGCTGACGAAGTAAGCGACAGTGATGTGTCTTATACAGCTAACGGAACAGATAACTGTATACTGATATTGATAACGGTGCGTATCCGATCGGTCCCACCGCAGACACTTCAGTAGCGGCTTTAAGAGTGGGTAACAGTATCAAACACGAATCCGATGATGCATTTGTTAAGATGCCGATTCCCGAGCTGCATTCAACAACAACGCAAGCCGCTGCGATCTTTCTTCCACGCCATGTCAGCTGTCTGCCGCTAGGAATATTCCAACGGCTGATACCAAATCAACGTTAGAAATGCAAACCTGTGTTCAAAGATTAATACAGACATTTCCCTAAACTTACTTAATTAAAAAAAATTGTTCAGAGACTGTGAAGGGGTACGCCCTTTTGCCTTATTTTCCTGTGTACGAATGCCCGGCTAATTCCATGAAGCAAGGACCGCATTGAATACCTAGCAATCATTGAGCTAGTTACGAAACTCCTGCCTCTTATGGAACCAAAATATCCATTACAGTGCTTCCAAAAACCCATTACGGGGCTATGTCTTCAGTCACACAAATTCAGTCTCTATCGTCACCCTACCACATTGAAATCAGTCGTAATTCTGTTCTCCACGTACGTCTAGGCTTGTGTTTCACCACCATTCGTGTTTATATAATTCATGCTGATAAATGCAATCAACAGGTAGCTATATCTCGGCAAGTGATAGGCTTCAAACACATACATATGTGACCTGTAGTCAAAAGTGAGATCAAAGAATTGTTACAGGCAGCGTACATTCAAGACAAGCGTCATGATCCGCTTCTTAACCTTTAGACGCCTAATGTCAACTATAGTTGACGTACCTCACCGCTAACCTCCAAAGTTTGATTTTATATATTTATTCAACAAATATAGATAAGAATATTTTAAACATGGTATATACTCTCCGTTATTTCCTCTTCAAAATGCAGTTTGTTTCATAATTCTAACTTATTTGGTTCCTGTATTATTCAAATTTTATATATAGGATGTGCTAAAATTTAAAAAAATAATTCCGGCGCCAAAAGGTACACTTCTGGTTTTAAAAACAGATGGAAAACCCAAGCAAACTGCGAAAACGAGAAGCACAAAGTTTGAAAAACTAAGTTGTTTTTCATTTTCAGGTTATGCAGTGGTGGGGTGCGAAGCATGTAATCCGTGCCATAAATAATGCAGTTAGCTGAGACAGAACCGACGGCACAACTGAATTAGGGAGCAAACTTTCGGATCATCCAGTGGTCAGAGCCCGCTTGTGTTGCTCGGGTGTGCAGGTGCCGCCGAAGAGGGCAGGTGGCAGCTCACCTGCCGGCCAGCAACAAGTACCAACAAAGTAGTGCTTATAGGTTGCTCTTTGTATTCCGCTGTCTGACAAATACTAAGTCACGTCGGGCTGCGTCACGGTTAATCGTCTGTTTTTCACTGCTAATACTCGGGTTCGCTCCCCGAGCAGTATACGTGAGATTTGTATGGCATAAAGTGGCACTGCTCGGATTATTCTCCGAGTACTGCGGTTTTTCCCTGTCAGTCATCGTTCTGTCAAAAATCTATATTCATTCATATAATATCCAACGGATTGTCACTGGAGGCCATTAGAAGCTACAGTTTCAAAAAGACGCAGCTTCACCCACCACAAGACAATGAAAGTCACGGCATGTCTGCTTCTATTACAGGTGTGTTTCGAGGTGATGACAGGTGCGGTCGAAGGTCAATTCTTTGACGAGAGTTTTAGAATATAAAAAGCGAGTGGCGTTTATCTTACGTTTCGATAAACTATCCACAGTTTCTTTTGATACGCACGCCACCCTCACGAGCCAAATGTCTTGAAATCTGTGATCCTCAACCTCCTGTCCAGGGATTGCTTTTCTTTATCTGTATATTTATTCACTGGCTTATTTGTAACGTCATTTACTTCATTGCATTCTTCTTTGTTCACAAACTTCTCATTTTAATTTAACTAGACCTACTTCCTTTCACTTACAGTATCATGCATGCTTTTTTTTCCGGGAATGTCCTTACATGATGTTTCAAAATTTGAAAATTTCGTATAACTCAGAACTTTTTGTTCTTTTAAAATTCCTTCACTTCATTCAAAACCTGAGAGTGTACAGTCTGCATTTCTCCCCACAGTTCCATCACATGAAACAAGAAAATTAACCAATGAACCAACCATAAAGCTAATGACTGCCGGAGAGCAGTGCCAAGCGTAAATGGGGATACCCTGTAAGGTTAATCCGTTCCTGCGTCTAAACGCACATCAATAAATGCTAATCGGAAAGCACCTTTAAAAGGAACGAGAACTAAGAAGGAAATAGCATCCTCCTGTTGCGACTGAACCAAAGACAAAGAAACACAACCTGTTCGACGCAGCGCCCACATTTGACTAGCAAGTCCACCAGAGCTACTGCAGGTGCACGTCAGCACAGCTAAGAATAGCGCGGGTTTGTTCACTGCCTTGGCGTGGTAGGCACGTTTGTTAGACACAAGATACTGCTCCTACAGTTTCATGGGCTGTTACGTAGGGCTATGGTAAACAAGTTTGAATCGGCAACAAAGGAAATTTCAATTGCTGCATCAACAATACTGCAACTCTACTCTCCCATATGCCTTCTTGGTGCGCACAGCAACCACTTTACTTTTCCCCAGAAACTACTGTGCAAAGAAATATAACGTACCTTACTGAACCTGCAGCTTATCTGACGATACAGTAAATATCGCAGGCCAGTTTCGCTAGCGTGCCACTAAATGAAATTTAACAATCTCAGTGTAACATATTTTGTATCTAACAAACAAATTAAAATGATAAAGACTCTCTGACAGCAGGGAAGAGTTACGTAATGTTGCCAGCAAACGATACGTGACTATATGTTTTATTAATTGTTTAAAAATCTTCTGCATTTTTATATTGCGATGTTTTACTCTAAGGTGGCGTAGTAGTAAATAATGGTTGGCCAGCCAGTAGTGGTAAGCGTGCCACAGTTCCATAAACCATGTATTACACAATACAGAATAGAATGATTGCACAGTGAATCAACCCGTTAAAACGCACAAAGTATAAAGTGCAGTAGCTTAAGCTGAGGTAGTAAGCAGGCTTCTGCGTGGAAGGGCTTAAGAAAATCACGAGAGTAGTCGGTGTACCGGCCCCGATTCGAATCAGACACCTCCAGAATACAATTCAAAATGGTTAATGGCTGAGCCAGATTCTTCGGTCGCGGTATACCAACTGCTGCAGTATGTATACAACAACCCATTACACAGTACAATAACAATGTCGCGCCGTGCACATTGGTTTATGGACTCTACGTCGTCACACACTGTGCATAAGACAATAACAGAGTTTTCTTCAGTTGTCCGTTTTGAATGCAGGGACAGTACCTCGGCTCCTTTTCCTGTCCACGCGATGGATGGATATGAATTGTCATTCGGCCGTTTTCAACGCGGTTCCATATTGGGACCGACGGCCGTTCTGGATGTGATATGAGAAAGATTCCAAATAAGCTGAGAACTGAATAACGGCCTTGCGGATGTACTGTGAACGTTTCCTGACTGAAACGAATAACAAAGGTGAAGTGGCTACAAATGAACAAGCCACGTAACTGCACGTCCGGACTGTGAGTCACTCGTACTTAATGCACAAAAATCTTTAGGCTTTTTTTTTGTAGTGACCTGTCGTTTTATTTGGGTTTAAGAAAAATCCGGATTCCGAATGAGAGAGAAATGTCGGGAAGAACATCTGAACCCAGGAGGAACAACCGTCAAAAGAATTTAAAAAAACAGGGATGTAAAAAATAACATCTCCATTTGTACCGGTTCTTAATATTCCTGGTGCCATAATAAGAAAGGAAATACAGGCCAAAACCTGTACGAAATTTTAATCGATAAACCCCTAAGTTGTGCTTCGACTAACGGCCTGGATAATATGCGATGAATGTTAAGAAATATGAGTAGTCGGAAGTGGTAGTTTGTATTGCAATGGTTCAGGGTATGAGAGAAGGATGGCCCTTGTAATGCCACAGATGTACTCATTAAGTATTCTTTCCTGTTGCATAATTCAGGCCTCCAAATGACCATTACTCAACATACCGAGACACAGAAGCGGAACACAACAGGACACGGGGTCCTCAAGATCACTACATCTAACGGACCCAAGCAAGTTGGAGCAAATGAACATGTATTGTCGCCGCACCATGCAAATACAATAATCAGCAGCAGTTCACTACCCGCACATAAATAAGTGCTTCAGATTAGGATTTTTACTTATTTTAAAAATTTTTAGAACAAAATAAAGAGATAAATAACGTTTTAACAACTGCAAATAACAATGTAAAACTTAAATGTGATATATGTTAAATTCTGTAACTCAACCAAAGTAACAACCTCATAAAAAGCGGAGTTTTAAGAAGTGATAGAAGTTCTCCTGAGGATGGTGCAGTACGTACCGAAACATGTAGCAGAGATTTGGTACTAAATATATCTCTTCAATTATACAGTATGCATCTAGTTGGACTATTAATTACATAATTGCTCCACTGGCATGAGTACGTACCAAATGTCGCGAAAATCAATCAAGTATTGCAAAAGTTGAATTGGGGTATACAAACACAACACGGCGACTTCATAGGTTTACATTTTGCTTAAGAAGGAATGTATGCTAAAATACAGAAAAATTCATCATCACTCCTAAACTACCGAATGATGAAGGAAAACTTTCACCATAATGTTTACTGCCAATTGCACTGGTTATAAAGCATCGGATGAGAAGAGGCATGGTAATTACAGACGTCGATTTGGAAGCAAGTGGTTATGGTTCATTCTAAAGTTGCATTTCGCCATTATCATGGAGGAAATGAGAAAAACAAAAGCACACTTTAACCAGAAAGGCTCGTGTTCGGTCGAGATACGATTCGGGTTCCTCCTGAACAATATACGGTGACAGACTGTGATGGATCGCCAGCGCTGACAGGTGATGACAGATGCAGGATATTTGACAGCCGGAATTTATTCTGAATTTAACAGGCGATCAGTCTGCAGGTCCGAGTCAAATGCCGCCCCATTCTCCCAAGGTTCTCCACTAAAAATGGCGCCAATCACACAGCTAGTTTATTCCTTAGGCAGTTTAAAATAATTCAAGAGGGCAAAGTCTTTCTCGTTTTTTGTAGAATTCATCAGTGTGTTCCCACAGTCTGGGACTTAGTAGGTCCCGGTTCCTTCATACATGAAAGCCGAATTTACTGAATGCACCTTCGCGAACATTCGACAAAGGGCAGTTCTTCACCTTGGTGTTTTGAGACGGGGCATGACGCTAACAAGACATCACCACAGAACGTTAATGCTTTACAAACTATAAAGAAACGTCCTTGGCTGGAGTATATTCTTTGGCTCATTAACGGCCATCTTAATGTTATCATGCCTGATTATTTTTTGGCATTCAATCCATAATCCTGACAGAAAACAGGACGCTTTACTTAATTAAAATGCATGTAACTGCACTGCGAGACGTCTTATCGAGTGGTCGTGTCTGATTTTCATTGTGCGGTAAATACAGCGTCGTCAAAGAGCTTGACCTGCCCACCTACAAGGTACTCATAACTATACAGCGCAAGAGAACACGCAAGAATGCAAACGGGCTTTTGTCCCGAAATCATCTGTTGGTATGTCAGAATGTCCTGAGTTTTCTCAGTGCTTCCGTCATACTTCGGCAGCTAGACCGCAACACCTTACATAATGACAAAATAACTCTGACAAATTCCACACTTCACGTCAGACTTCGGCGTTCATAACCTATCAACGCTGCACTGTTTTTAAGCGCGGGCTATTGAGCCCAGTTTATCTCATAAACAACTCCTTAACTGACACATTCGACGACCGCGTACGGTTACCTCCTCGCAGGTCAAACTGGCCCGCTCATTATGCCCGTCGCAAACCAAATGTTGTACTCACCGGATACAAGCAGTAGCGGCAGGAGCACAATGGCGATCGGATGGAAGATTAATCCTGCAGCAGTATCCATTATTGTAACAACACACAAGGTAAACAGTTGAATGTCTTTCATCCGTTATTTATACTTTCACACCATTTGTAACGGTCAATAACATGAGTATTACTGTTTCCATTTCTGACAATTATTTAATTACACTAAAACAAACCACAAAACACCCTCTCCAGTCCACAGCACGAACCATAATCTAACAAAATCACGCAAGGAAAACAACACACACACATACACACGCAATAATGGTCCAGGAAAAAGAGATGAAGGGAATATCGAGCGGCCGAGCAGCTGTAGCACTCCTAAACGCTGTGATACCAGAGTTCAGACTGTGCCGCGCAGCGCTGCTAGCTACCGATCCGCTCATCCGTAGTACTGCGCACGAACACTAGGTGGGGGGCAGAGCGCACGCTTCGATCAATATGATGTAGAATAAGAAGCATGGGTAGGAAACTAGACGTAACAATACAACCCTGTCGATAACATAGAAAACTGAAGTGCTGGCTGAATAATCCAGTAACAATAGGCCGTTTCCATGTGGAGTTTCGTGCGGAGTCATATTTCTTTCTGTAAGTTGGAGACCTGCATGGCGCTCCAGGGAGGGGCAGAGCAGTTCAGCAAGGCAAGACAATTGAGCAAAGCTGATGCCGACACCAACCCGGGGAAGCAGCAGTAAATTTATTCGTACTTAAAGTGATTCACTTTTGTTCTTGTGGGAAGGAGAAAACACCTGGTGGGAATGCAAGTGTCAGAACAGGAAACGAGGTTCTTAAACGTAAAAGTAGCTGCAGACTGACAGACGCATAACGCAATCTTGAGCCGCGTTCGCACAACCATTGTTGCAGTGGAAAAGCAATAAACATATTATGAGTGTGTGTTTCCAGCGTTAGGTGTCCAGCATGCACAGCGGATGCACTGTATTATATTGTCATCTGTGGCCTCCCCGGCTCTTCAAGACTTTTCCACATTGTCTCATAAGCGGCACAATTTTCGCAAAAAGTAATATTGTACATGAAATATGTGTTTTGATTTTCTCTACAAATTTTTTCTGAAACATCTCTCATTCTAAGAAGAACGGCGCGAGATTTTATCATAAATGTACGTAGGTCTTCGTGCAAAGTAGCCGTCCTTCTTGTCAGATTTTAATTAAATTTGAATTTGTTTAAAGTACTTCGAAAAATACTCAAATATCGAACTTCATAAAAATCCGGTCACTGGGAGCCTAGTTGTTCCATATGGAAGGAAGGACGGACGGACACCGACAGACAGACAGACGGACGGACGGATAACAGGCATGACGAAGCTAATAGTCGTTTCTGCTATTTTGCGAACGCGCTTAAATATGATTCCTCTGTAACAATTTCTTTCTGAAAGGTAAATGTCATCCTAGTCTCCGTTTTTACATGCGCCACAGGTGACGTTTGCAGTATTTCAGAAAAGCACGAACTTTTGAACTTGTGTGCCGTTCTGTTCCCTTCCACGCGCAGTAATTCAATACCGAAGGCTTCAAGGTGGTTTTCTCGAACAGCCGTATGTATCCAACGAACTGTTATCCTCCGAATTACAATTGTTGGTTAAATATTCTGCGATTAACACAGCAGTGCTTATAAGACCTTCAGACGAACGACCGCTAACAACATTTATTCCGCGTTTTGAGTAGCTCCCCATTTGTTGTCCACAATTTGGCATTGAATATTATATTAACAGAGGATTAATACGCATTCCTGGCTGCATGCAGTGATTAGCAAAGCGAGGATGTCACGAGTTATTACGCGATAACCAATTAAATACTCGTTGTTTTCAATTTAGTGGATATGGTGTGGACTTTCTTTCTGATAGAGGTCCGCTAATCGCATCCAAAGCAGCTCTTTAAGATTTTAGCTAAAGGAAAACTCTGTTACTTCCTGCCTAGACCGTATGAAAATAAACAGACACATGAAGATCTCTTTTTGTAATAGATACCGACAGAGCAGTTTCTTGGAATTAGGCCTCGAAACTGTAACAATTTTTAACTCTGCACGCGGAAGTGGCTCTCAGGTATCCAGCAGACTATGTTTGTGTTTACGTTTAGGGGCTTAAATTTTCGCGCTATATACTTGTTATTACTTTACGTCTTTCCAAATAGACTGTTAACGCTTTACGTTCTGAAATTTCTTTCACGCTAAAATATTCTCTCTCTCTCTCTCTTTTTTTTTGTTATATATTTCCATCACAACTAGTAATTTGCAAAGAGCCGAACAAGAAAAAACAGCAGCAGCTTCTTTTCACTGTCAATGTTAAAACATCGCAGAAATGTAGAACAAATAAGCCCGATGTCCCTCAAGTACGAGTAAATATTTTCGTTTGTAGTACGTAAAGTCCATAAAGAGCAGCAGTTATCACACGCAGCTTTAGGGACCTACATTAAATTACTTATGCATTCATTCAAAACCGTAATCCTCCCTTCTCTGTGTTTATAATTTCAGCGGATTATGCAAGTAGCTACGTCTGATGTTTATTTGTCCTGTATAAAACCAATACAGACATAATTTCAAAATCCTTAATGTGTATACGCTCGTGCTTTGCTTTTCGCGGATTCGTGATAAGCGGCTTCACAAATTCTCAGGGTCGCACCGATGTAAAAATACATCACTCGAATCCTTAAAGGGGTAGTAGCATCAAAATTGTTTGACAAATCGAACAGATCTTCGAGCTACACGGCATGATGTTTAAGGAGTGGAAGGGGGAAAACAGCATTTCCCGTTACAATGCCTCTGCAAAGAAAAGAGACACACTAAAAAATGCTAAAATATTACTTTGGAAGGGGCCGTCAATTATTCACGGATTTTTGCTTTACGTTGGAGGGAGGTCTTGGAACCTAACCTCCGTGAAAAGCGAAGGATGAGTGCAGTCGATACAAACAATTGCAGTCGATATTTTAATAGCCGAGGTACTGGAATATAATAAACCGAGAGTAAAATTACAAAAGGCTTTCTTTTATTTATTTCTCTGTCGTTCTGTCTGCCTTTCAATCTGTCAGCTAACTTCGTATCCTTGAACCAATCGGAAGCGTCTGAAGTTTATTAGTACGAAGGAACAAGAAGGAGCGAATTAATTCGGAAACTGAGGAACTCAGATTTCTCTCGCGCTGTGACAGATGTAGGAATAATTTAGACGTCTGTCGCTTCACGAATTATGTGCTGTATGTTCCGCCTGAAAATATAGTGCAGGCTTAATGTGAAGTGCTTCTGCCTTGTTCCAGGCTCATGTTGTACAAAGTGTTAGGCCTAATAGACTTTCAATTAATGAAAACACCGTCACACGCTATATATTAATTGTACAAAAATATGTTTTTACTTATTAGCTGCATATTTCGGCCTAATAAGACCATAATCGAAAAAATATATAAGGTAGTAAAATAGACCTATACGAAAAAGGGTCTTCGGTGTCAGCTCTCACATTTATAATAATTTATTCCCAAACGTACTTACTGGACCTGCCTGGGATTCTATTCCTTCGCATAGAATTTGACATGCAGTTTTAGATATGTTCAAAATTTTTCCTTTATTTCAAAAACAATTTTAAATTGCCGTTTTCAAGCAGATTACTCACCATTTCTTTGAGACACTGCCCCTTCTTAAACATCGAATATTTCTAGTTAGACAAGAATTTCCCCATATTTTTGGAACTGGCAAGTTCTTCGCCGTTTTGTCAGCAAATTGTCACTAGTACTAGTTGAAGAATAAGAGAGCAACTTGATGTCACTAGTTATTAAGTTTTATTTCACTTCTTCTATGCTCAACATGTTTCGGACATTAATACATCCATCATCAGGAGCCTGCGACTTTTCTG
>Ga0209755_10006789_pt1 | contig 12550 bp, 7 predicted proteins | sample TergutCo191P1_FD_187301 | JGI IMG/M metagenome (GOLD analysis project Ga0209755, IMG submission 187301) | Cornitermes sp. P1 segment gut microbial communities from Petit-Saut dam, French Guiana - Co191P1 (SPAdes) (version 2) | ecosystem: Host-associated > Arthropoda: Insects > Digestive system >... | reverse complement strand
CGGAAGTTCAGATAGCGCTGTTAACTGAACGCATTAATCAGCTTACAGAACATTGCAAGCAGTTCAAGAAAGACAAATCAGGACAAAGAGGTCTTTTAATTTTAGTCGGAAAAAGACGAAGGATGCTTAAGTACATTCAAAGGACCAACCTTGAAGGGTATCGCAAGCTCATAAAAGAACTTGGATTGCGTAAATAATTATGATGCAAAAAGTAACACTCTCGGTAGCCGGAAAGGAACTTATCCTTGAGACCGGCAGGATTGCGAAACAAGCCAACGGTTCTGTTTTTGCGCAGTATGCGGGTTCGGCGGTTATTGCTACCGTTTGTTCATCGTCGGAATCGGTAGAGGGCATGGATTATGTGCCGCTTACCGTTGATTATAACGAAAAATATTATGCCGCAGGGAAAATCCCAGGCGGTTTTATAAAAAGGGAAAGCCGTCCCAAGGACAAGGAGATTCTCGTCTCCCGCCTTATCGACCGCCCCATGCGTCCGTTATTCGACAAAAGTTTCGGGCGCGAGATTCAGCTCATCCCCACAACTTTATCTACGGATCAGGTAAATCCGCCTGACATTCTTGCGATTATAGCTTCTTCCGCGGCAGTCGTAATTTCCGACATTCCTTTTAACGGACCTGTAGCGGGTGTCCGCGTATGTCAGGTTGAAGGGCAGCTTATCGTAAATCCAACTTACGAGCAGATCGAAAAATCAACAATGGAAATTGTAGTTGCAGGAACTAAAGACGGCATCACAATGGTAGAAGGCGGCGCGAAGGAAGTAAGCGAAGAGCTGATGATCGAAGCGTTGGATAAAGCGCACGCGATGATAAAAGAATTTTGCGCGTTACAGGAAAAACTGCGCGAGCTTGCGGGAAAAGCAAAACTTCCCCTTACAAAGCTTTCATATTCTCTTGAAAACCATGACGCTATCCGCGCCGCGGCATATCCGAAACTTCAAACCGCGTGTTTCCTTCCCACCAAACACGAAAGACACGACGGTATCAAAGCCGTTAAAACAGAATTTGAAACACAATACGCGGCGCAGCTTGAAGACGAAAAACAGAAAAAACTTTTTGACGCGTTATTCGAAGATATGCAGTACGAAATTCTTCGCACTTCGATCTTAAACAACGGAAAGCGCGTAGATGGAAGAGGTCTTGAAGATATCCGCAATATCACATGCGAGGTTGGAATTTTACAGCGCACTCACGGCAGCGCCCTGTTTACAAGAGGCGAGACACAGGCGCTTTGCGTTACGACATTGGGTACTGTTTTTGACGAACAGATTTTTGACGATATCGAAGGCGACAAGCGCGAAAACTTCATGCTTCATTATAATTTCCCGCCGTATTCGGTAGGCGAAGTCGGCAGAACAGGAACGGGCAGAAGGGAGATTGGTCATGGTCACCTTGCGCTTCGCTCCTTAAAAGCGATGATCCCGACAAAAGATGAATTCCCTTACACAGTGCGTGTGGTTTCGGAAATCATGGAATCCAACGGCTCTTCTTCGATGGCGTCAGTCTGCGGCGGTACGTTATCAATGCTTCATGCAGGCGTTCCGATGAAAAAACCTGTCGCGGGTATCGCGATGGGGCTCATCACCGAAGGAAACGCCGGACCAAACGACAGATTCGCTGTGTTATCTGACATTCTGGGCGAAGAGGATCACCTTGGAGACATGGACTTTAAAGTCGCCGGAACCAAAGACGGAATTACAGGCTTCCAGATGGACATTAAAATCGCAGGCGTAAGCCCGCAGATTATGAGAAAAGCGCTAGATCAGGCAAAACGTGGAAGAATGCACATTTTAGGAATTATGAACCAGTGCATAGACAAGCCTGTGTCGGAAATCAGCGAATACGCGCCGAAGATTGTAACGCTTCGTATCGACATCGATAAGATCGGCGCTCTCATCGGTCCCGGCGGAAAGAACATCAAGGCGTTATGCGAACAATATTCGGTTAAAATCAATACGGAAGACGACGGAACGGTCACTATATTCGGCAAGAACACAAAAGACGCCGAGGACGCGAAAGCTGCGGTTATGGGCATTGCTTCCGACCCCGAAGTGAACAGAATATACGATGGCACTGTAAAACGCATTATGGATTTCGGAGCGTTCGTCGAGATACTTCCCGGCAAGGAAGGACTTGTGCATATCAGCAAACTTTCAAGGCAGAGGATCGAGAAGGTAACCGATGTGCTCAAGGAAGGGCAGCAGATTCCCGTTAAATTGCTGGAAATCGACAAACAGGGAAGGCTCAATCTTTCTTACATTGACGCGATTGACGCCAAATAAAGAATTTCTACCGCTCTTTAATTTATGAGGTTTACCGGTGGTAGATTTAAAATTTGTTAAAACACATCCTCGTATAACGCTGCCCCGGTATGAAAGCGAAGGGGCGGCAGGTATGGATTTACGCGCGTTTCTGGACGCGGATATTTCCATACCGCCTTCAGGCAGGGTAAAAATCCCGACAGGTTTAAAACTTGAAATCCCTCATGGTTATGAAGCGCAGGTGCGCCCGCGTTCGGGGCTGGCGATAAAAACAGGGCTTACAGTCCTTAACTCACCCGGAACCATAGACAGCGATTACCGCGGCGATTTAGAAGTAATTTTGATAAATTTGGGCCTGGAAAATGTTATAATTAAAGACGGGGAAAGAATCGCGCAGCTGGTTGTAGCTCCTGTCTGCCGCGTACAGATTGTTGAAGCCGGTGAATTGTCTTCAACCAAAAGAGGCGCGGGCGGATTTGGTTCCTCAGGGGTTAATTGATGTTCAAAAGCAATTCGCTTGAAAGCAAACGCAGCATCTCTCCTACAATTTTTAAATATATAATCGGTGAAATGTTTTTTTCGTTCATGATATGTTTCTTTTTCTTCTTTGTCGTTTTTTTTGTAAACCAGATTCTTTTAATGGCGAAAGAAGTTCTTACAAAACACGTTCCTTTTAATCAGGTCGCGCTTTTGGTTCTATATTCTCTGCCGACTGTAATAGCGATGTCGGCTCCGTTCGCGTGTCTTGTGGGAACGCTTATGACTGTAGGACGTTTAACGTCGGACAATGAAGTTCTTGTAATGCTGTCGTCAGGGCTTTCTTACAAGAATATATTTTATCCCGCGATTACCGTAGGGATCGTCATTTCATTGTTGTCTTTTTTTACAAACGACGTTTTATTGCCCGCAGGCACAATTCAATTTAACAGGCTGTGGAAAAAAATACTTGTGTCTACGCCGGGTTTGGAAATGGAAGCCAACTCCGTTAAAAGGTTTCAGAACACGGTAATCGTTACAGGCGGCGTTACTGACAATGTAATAGAAAAACTTTTAATACTGGACAAAACAGAAGACGGCGAGCGCAGGATTATTATGTCAAGCACAGCCGAATTAAAAGACGGCGGAAAAGAAGGACTCAGTCTTAATCTGGAAGACGCTTTTGTCCATTCATCCAAGGAAGTGGCAAGAGAAGATTATGATTACGCGCGTACAAGCATGCTGCAGTACTGGGTTTCAAACGAAGAAATCATTCAGGCGGCTGTAACCGTAAGCCCCAGAGAAATGAGTTCCAAAGACGTCAGCGCCGCGATAAAAGAAAAAAGAGCCGACGTCTCCATTAGGGCAAATGACAGGAAAATACGCGCGTTTCCAAACGCCTATTCTCTTGAAAATCATTTAAGAGCCGGTCCTCAGGGAGAGCACTGGAACAGGAGAAACACAAATCTAACCAATTTTCAAAGGGAAGTTACGGCAATAGAGACAATCGTAAGAGACCGCTCTCTTCTTGTTCACGTAATAGAAATTTACAGAAAATTTTCGGTTCCTCTCGGAGCGTTCTGTTTTGTTTTTATCGCGGTTTCGCTTGGTTTATTGGCAAAAAAATCGGGGCAGACTATCGGTTTTATTTTTGGGGTTATAATCGCGGTTCTTTACTGGTCTATGCTTTTTATCGGACAGACAATGGGTTTAAGAATTGGAACTCCTCCTTTCTGGTCAATGTGGTATCCGAATATTTTTTTCCTGATTACAGGAGTTATACTTGCGATAATCAAGGTGCGCAGATAGATGAACAGAGTAATGGTGCTTGACAAGTATCTTTTGCGCCAGTTTTTACCGATATTTCTTGTGGCAATTTCCATGTTTGTTTTTTTGCTTCTGCTTATAGATTTGTTTTCCAATCTTGTCAGGTATCTGAGCAACGAAGTTCCCGTCGGAACAATTATTAAAATAAGCGTTTATTTCATACCCAAAAGCGTGTCGTATGCCATGCCGATTTCCCTCCTTTTCGCCGCGGCGTATACATTGGGCGACCTTTACGCGAAAAATGAGCTTACAAGCATATTTTCTTCCGGGATTCCCTTTTGGCGTTTTTGCGTCTCGCTTATTGTCGTTGGACTGTTCGCTTCTTTTTTTTCATTTTATCTTGACGATAGAATTGTGATACCGACATTAAAAATAAAAAACGATCTTTCAAACCGCGCGTTAAACAGATATGTTACGGAGAGCAATTCTGATATCGTTATTAAAGCGAAAAACGGGCTTGTTATTTATTCTGTGGATTACTTTGACAGCGATAACGATATTCTAAACGGAGTGATCATTGTGGAAATGGACGAAGACGGATCGATTGTTTCGCATATCCGCGCTCCTTCGGCAAAATGGGAAGAAACGCACTGGGAATTCAGAAACGCTGTAATATATAAATACGATACGGACGGCATTTTCCGCATTAATCCGTTTTTATTCAGCACTTCATACAATGAACATCCCGATATTTTCAGAAGAAAAGCCGTTAAGGTGGAAGAGTTAAACGCAAGGGAAGCGGGGCTTTTGGTGGATGACTTAAAAGCGGCAGGTCTCCCTTATTATCACGCGCAGGCGAATTATTTTCACAGGTATTCATTCGCCGCAGCTTCTTTTATTGTAATGATTCTTTCGGTTTCCATGGGCGGCAGGTTCAGAAAAAATATTTTATTAATGAGCCTTTTTACAAGTCTTATAACGGCAGTTGTCTATTATATCGCGGAAATGCTGAGCATGATGCTCGCCGGATTAAACTACATTCATCCGTTTGTAGGAGCGTGGTTTCCTGTTTTATTGTTCGTAGTCATCGGAGTCGTTCTTTTATGGAGCGCGAAGACTTAATGTTTTTCACTGTAACAGGGCGCGATAAAACCTGCGCGGCGAGAAACGGCATTTTGCGTCTCCCTCACGGCGACGTAAAAACCCCCGTATTCATGCCTGTCGGCACAAACGGAACCGTAAAAGCGCTGACTGTAAATGATTTAAAAGAAATAGGGTTTAACATCATTCTTTCCAACACATACCATCTTTTTCTGAGACCCGGCGAGGAAGTAATAAAAGAAGCCGGAGGGCTTCATAATTTTATTAACTGGGATAGAAACATATTAACAGATTCAGGCGGCTTTCAGATTTATTCGCTTTCAGCGTTAAGAAAAATAAAAAGCGAAGGCGCGTGGTTCCAGTCCCATATCGACGGTTCAAAGCATTTTATCAGCCCGGAAAAAGCCGTGGAAATTCAAACACTTCTGGGAAGCGATATTCAAATGCAGCTCGATTATTGTTCCCACTACGGAGCAAGCCGCAAAGAAGCTGAAAAAGCGCTTTTTATTACAAACGAATGGCTTTCAAGGGCAAAAGGAAAATGGGAAAAAGCGGCGGCAGACGGATACACTGGAAGCCTTTTCAGCATAGTACAGGGAAACTTCTTTCACGATCTTCGAAAGCAAAGCGCCGAAATCTGCGCCGCGTCCGGCACACCCGGCATCGCCATTGGCGGTTTGTCGGTAGGAGAGCCTTCGCAGCTCTTCCACGAAACGCTGGCATACACCGCCGCGCTGTTACCGGAGGAAAAACCCAGATATGTGATGGGAATCGGCACGCCGCAGTACATTTTTAGCGCGATAGAACATGGAATCGACATGTTCGACTGCGTAAATTTGACCCGCGAAGCGAGAAACGGCAGAGTTTATACCAGCAAAGGTCCTATTGCCTTAAAAAAGACCGAAAACACCCTCGATTTTATGCCGATAGATAAAGAGTGCGCCTGTAAAGTATGCAAAGAGTACTCCCGCGCGTACTTGCGCCACCTTTTCAAGACAAAGGAGATATTATATTCAATGTTAGCCAGTTACCATAATCTGTTTTTTATTAATAACTTGATAGAAAACTGCCGTAACGCCGTTGCTGATAACAGGTTTTTAGAATATAAGAAGGAATTCCTTTGCGGATATAACGACGGAGCTGATAATGAATAAATATTTATTTTCGATTTTATTTATTTTTGCCGCATTTTCAATATACGCGCAGCAGAATAGCGAAGCCTCGCGCAGAGATATAATCCTGTACGGTACGGAGACCGAGATTGCCAATTTGATACAGGCGCTCAGGACGGAAAAAGCGGATTACTTTGATGATGAACTTATCTCTCTTACAAGTACGTCAAAAAACATGAGGATTTTAACCGGCGTTTTCGGATTTTTCGGAGAGAGAGAAAAAAGCGAATTGGAAGAGAGAGCTATAAAGGCGATTGAGGAAAGAGATGAAGAGGCAAATGAGACCGTGCTTGGAGCGATTGATTATCTTGGGAAAATTAAATCGTCTGCCTCTGTGCATGTTATGATGGATCTGCTAGGGACGGAAGAAAAGCGTTATTTGAATCCCGCCTTCCGCGCGATTGGCAGGGCGGCTTCCTCTGATAAAAAAACCGCGGATGAAACCGCCGAGTTTCTTGTTGATTTTTATAACAACCGCGAGCCGGGAAATGATAATCGAAGCACGATAATCGGCGCGATTGGAGACACCGGCTCTTCTTCGGGAGTGGAACTTCTTGTTGAGATCGCGTCGAATACGGATGAGCGCGTTCCGCTTCGCATTGCAGCCATCAGCGCTCTTTCAAGAATTGCCGATCCTGCGGGGTTGGACGCGGTGCTTGTCTGCGTTTCCACAAATGATCCCAATGTGCGCTCCGCAGCGGTCGCGGCTCTCGGCCCGTTTTCAGGCGAATCTGTTGATAAAGCGATTTTAGACGGCTTTAGGGATTCATATTACCGCACAAGGATCGCGTCGGCGCAGGCAAGCCGCGACAGGAAACTTGCCGCCGCTGTTCCATATCTAAGATTCCGCGCAGAGCGCGATGATGTTCCCAATGTAAGGGATGAAGCGATTCGCTCACTCGGCGCGATTGCCGATGAAGAGGCGATTGCGGCGCTTGAAGCGTTATTTACAGAGCGCAAGAACACAGACCGCGTCCGCGTGCTTGCCGCCGAGATGCTTTCAAAGAATACCGCCGGAAAATACTTCAGCAAGTTTATCGTTGAACTTGATGAAGCGAAGACGAGGAATCAGAATAATCTTTACAACGGATTTTTAAAAGTAGTGGGCGAGAGCGTCGCTGAAAGCAATAAGGCGGAGATAGAAGACATTGCCCGCCGCTTCATGAAAAACGGAACATTAATGGAAAAATTATACGCGCTTGACATGGCGCTTAACAACAAGCTAAACAGTTTAAGCGAAGATATAATAACCCTGTCCAAAGACAAAAATGAAAGCCTTTCCAGAAAGGCAAAGCGAACCGCGGAATCGCTTGAAATAACGATACCGTAATGCAAAAAACGCAGATAAATAACATATTAAAAAAATGCCTTTGCGAATCCCAATGCGAAGCCGAAATCCGTTTCAGCGAACCCATGAAGGATCATACCAGTTTTAAAATAGGCGGTCCTGCCGACTGCTTTATTACGCCTGACGGAGAAGGGTTTACGTCATTTTGCATAGCATTGTTAAACAGCGCGAAAGCCGCGAAAATCCCTGTTTTTATTTTGGGCGCAGGCTCGAACATACTTGTCAGCGACAAGGGCATAAGAGGCATAGTTCTTGATATGAGAGCATGGGCGGGTCAAAGCGTTTGGGCGTTATTTGCAAACAAAGACGAAATTATTTTTAAAAGCGGAACTGTTACGGACGAAGCCGCCTGCAATGCCGCCGCCGCGAATCTTTCAGGGCTTGAGTTCCTCGCCGGAATGCCGGGAACAATCGGAGGAGCGCTCTGGATGAACGCCAGATGCTACGGCAGCGAAGTCGCCGATGTTCTAAGCTGGGCGGAAATTATCACCGAAGAAAATAATGAATATATTATTAAAAGAATTGACACGGCAAATAAAGAAGGTTTTGGATACAAGCAAAGTCCTTTCCAAAAAATGGAATGTATAATCATAAGCGCCGCGTTTAAACTAAAAGAAGGCGGCAAAGAAAAAATGTTATTGGAAATGGACAAATACAGGGAAGACCGTTTTGAAAAAGGTCATTACCAGTTTCCCTGCGCCGGTTCCGTCTTTAAAAACAACCGCGATTTCGGAAAACCCACAGGGCAGATAATCGACGAACTTGGTTTAAAGGGAACGCAAATCGGCGGCGCGCAAATCGCCCCCTTCCACGGCAATATCATTATAAACACCGGTAATGCCAGGGCAAACGACGTAAGAACGCTCGTAAATGAGGTTTCCGCCAAAGTAAAAAAAGCGGCAGGTTTTGACTTGGAGCCTGAGATATTATTTATCGGCGAGTGGTGATTGTTAATTAAAATGAAAACAAACATGGCAGGCACAGGCGGCGCTGGCAAGGCGTCTGTGCCTGTGCAAGTTATATTTGCGATAAATTTTGATTACCAACTATCATGATATAACTTGTGCAAATATTAAATATGGATTTAAAGATACAAAATACGGTATTTTGGGGAAAAATGTCAGTCTTTTTACTGTTTAAAATAATACAGAAAAACCTTTTTTCGGTTTAAAACCCCTTGTAATATTTTTTCAAAATGGCTATTATTTCAGTAATGACAGAAAAAACAGCCAAAATGGGTAAAAATAATACTACATCAATTTCTTGTGTGAATTCAAATTCTCTCTCTCTCTCTCTCTCTCTCTCCTTTATAGAAGAAACTTTGTAATTATTTACTCACTATGCACTTTTTCAGGGGATAGCTCTGCTCACAGGGTAAACATCCCCATTATTTCACAGGAAAAATACCGCCCGAATAATACATTCCGGTAAATTTTTATAGTTATTAAGGCTTTATGTTAATGCGTTGCGTTAACTTTGATTAAATTTGCCTGACCATGAGCGTCAGGCTAAAAAAAGGATTTTTCAATGATGAAAAAAACAAAAATGTTATGGCTTATCGCTATAATCACAATGATCGGAATTGTCGCAATTGCTTGCGACAACGGAAGCACAACAACAACCGCCCATACTCATACCGCAGGAGCGGCGGCAACTTGTCTTACGCCGCAGACTTGTACAACTTGCGGTGAAGTACTGCAGCCGGCGAAAGGACACAATTTTGGTGATGATTCTGATTGGGCAGATGACGCCCAAGCGGCAACCTGCACACACCCAAGCCAAGATACCAGAGACTGTAAAAACGCGCTCTGTACCGAAAAAGACAGACGCACCGGCAGCCATCCCGCGCTTGGACATAATCTTCCTGGAGCCTATGCGGCAACTTGTATGGAAGACGGTAATACAGGAATAGGACATTGCAGCCGCTGCGGGGAAGATGAAACAGGAGAAAAAATTCTCAGAGAACCTGACAACCACGACTTTAGCGGAGAGCTTGTTATAACGTCTGCCGCCTGCGAAATAGCGGGAAAAGAAGTAATAACCTGCGGCAATACGGGGTGCAATGTAGAACAGGTAACTGTAATAAAAGCGCTTGAACATGATTGGGAATGGACAGAAAATAAAATAGCCGCAAGCTGCGAACACGCGAGCAAAGACACCGCAACTTGTAACAATACACCATGTACAGCGACGAATGAACGTACAGGCAATGATCCCGCTCTCGGACATGATCTTCCTGGAGCAAAAGCGGCGACTTGCACAGAAACAGGAATAACCGGAATAGGACATTGTAATCGCTGCAATGAAGATTTAAAAGGTGATACTATACCTATTGTTTCGGACAACCACAATTTTGGCGAATGGACACAAAAAACCGCCGCCACATGTATTGCGCCGGAAAGATTGATAAGAGTATGTTCGCACAATGCTGCGCACACTGAAGAAGAAAATCACGGAGAGATAAATCCCGACAACCATGCCGCCGGATGCAACCCGACATCCCCGATATACCCGACATCAACCTACATCATTACCGGAAGCGGTACAGCGTTTACGACGAACTTCTCATACTCCTTGTGCAAAGGCAGTGGGACGACACCCGACCAGACAATCGACAACACCTTAACCGCAATCAGAACCTATGCGGCAGGCTCCCCTGTTGCCATTCAATTCGGCGATGGCACTGACGTATTGAACATCGGCACGGCAACAGTAAGCTTTAACAACACCGGCGGAACATGGGGTAACATCACACTGACGGGAAAAGTTACGTCAGCAAACACGACAAACGCCATACTAATCGCAGCGCCGCTTACCATAAGCAGTAGCGCGGATATTTCCAGTACCGCAGGGCAAACAATCGTGAACAACACAGCAGGAGCGGTATTGACCATCACCAGCGGAACGATTATAAACAGCAATACTGTTGATACCGGGTCTGCAATTAATCTAAACAATGGCAGTACACTCAATATCAGCGGAGGCACGGTTTCGCGCACCAACGGAGGGCTAAATTCCCCTACGATTCGATACGGCACGGTAAACGTATCGGGAGACGCTCTTATTAGCAACCAGGGACCACAGAACGGGTCATCGGCGATTCAGGACGCCAATATTAACATGACCGGCGGTACGGTAAATGCATCATCAGCGACGGCGATTAGTGGTGTCTACGAAAATCGGATTGTCAATATTTCAGGCGGAACGGTTTCAACCAGTAGTAGCAATCCTGCGATTGTTGCAGGTCTTTCAGGCGGCACAAGCAGTGCAACCGTAACCATATCGGGTGATGCGCTAATAACAGCAAGTAATTACGATACCACCGGCGGTGCAGGAGTTATTAGATTTCAATCTACCGGAGGAACGCTTAACATTCATGGCGGCACGATACGCAACACATCCACCTCCACCAATGCCAGAACCATACACAACGACTCAACCGGCACGGTAAATATCTCAGGCGGCACGGTCTCGGCAATCGACGGACAAGCGGTTTATAATGCCTCTACAGGCACTGTAACTATCAGTGGCGGCACGGTCTCGGCAACCACCGGAACTGCGGTTCATAATGCCTCTACCGGCACAATAGCCATATCGGGAGCGAATACACTCGTTACAACGGAAAATGTAACGCTTGCCGCCGGAACCATCAATAATGTAGCGGGCGGCAGAATCGAAATCTCAGGCGGCATGATAAGCAACACCGCCGCCAACGCCTACGCCAACGCAATCCGTAATGCCGCTGTCGGCACCATAACTTTAAGCAATTGCACGGTTCGGGCAAACGCCCACGCCGATGCCCACGCAATCAGGAATGTCTCAGGCGATCTTTCCCTTATCACTATCGGGAGCGGCGTGAATATACAGGGGAACATAAACCACTTCCATAACTACACTCTGACGATAAACAACCCCAACATCACCGACATAGCGGTAGTCGGGGTAAGCGGATTAGGAACCTGTACGATCTGTAACACCCCGGCACCTGCAAACGTAACCCTCGCCGAATACATACAAGCCGCCGAGCAAAAGGGAACCTCTGTCGCTACCGCCGTCCCCTTGAAAGTTTCGATAGAGCTGACTGGAATGACAACAGGGACAACAAGCGGTACCGCTTTTACAGCTCTCCTTGCCGCGCTCGAAACCGGCAACAAACTCGTAGCCCTCGACCTCTCAGGCAGTTATAGGACAAGCAACGGCGCGTTTATCACTGGCAGCACATCGAGTACCGCCGCTCCGGGACTTGCCGGCTTAAAGCAGATCGCATCCATTATCCTGCCAAGCACCACTATTACTTCAATCGGCAATGATGAGTTCAGAAACTGCACAAACCTTACCAGTATTACCATACCAAACAGTGTAACCAGCATCGGCGATAGAGCGTTCTCTAACTGCAGCGGCTTGACGAGCATTACCATACCTGCCAATGTAACCAACATCGGCACTAGTGCGTTCTCTGGCTGCACCGGCTTGACGAGCATTACCGTTGACTCTGCCAATACGAACTTTTCCGTCAACGACAATGTATTATTTTCGGCTACCGCCATTGTATGGGTACCCTCGGCAGCCAATCTGAACGGCAGTGTTACCATACCTAACGGCGTAATCAGCATCGGCCAGAGTGCGTTCTCCGGCCGCAGCGGCTTGACGAGCATTACCATACCTGCCAGTGTAACCAGCATCAGCAGTGAGGCGTTCTACGGTTGCAGTGGTCTAACGAGCATTACCATACCTGCCAATGTAACCAGCATCAGCACTAGTGCGTTCTCTGGCTGCACCAACTTGACGAGCATTACCGTTGACTCTGCCAATACGAACTTTTCCGTCAACGACAATGTATTATTTTCGGCTACCGCCATTGTATGGGTACCCTCGGCAGCCAATCTGAACGGCAGTGTTACCATACCT
>Ga0209755_10006788_pt1 | contig 12552 bp, 9 predicted proteins | sample TergutCo191P1_FD_187301 | JGI IMG/M metagenome (GOLD analysis project Ga0209755, IMG submission 187301) | Cornitermes sp. P1 segment gut microbial communities from Petit-Saut dam, French Guiana - Co191P1 (SPAdes) (version 2) | ecosystem: Host-associated > Arthropoda: Insects > Digestive system >... | reverse complement strand
GTTTATTTGATACACAGAATTAAGTTCAGCAGATCTATACTTCTTGTGTAGCCCGAAGCAGACTGTCAAAGAATAATAGTTCACATTCTTATTCTATGAATTGCAGATTATGTAACATGATTTGAATCTCCTTAAAATATGTCTCCTTATATAATAAAAAAGAGTTCCAAAGAAACCTGCTTTATAACATGGCCTAGTAGTTACGCGCGCACGCACGCACGCATACATACACACATACACACACACGCACACATTTTAGTTGTGTTAAATATATTATATGTGCAAATTGCCAAGCAGCATTGTGAATCATCAGACTGCATCCCATCCAACCAGGAGGGAAAATGGAGTGAATTAGAAATCCAGCTGTTCAAAATGTTATTGTTGTGTTCTGTGTACCTATGTTGTGTCAGTAGTTAGTTAAGGCAGTCTGGTAAAGGGAGGAGGGAGCAGGAGGAGCGTGTGGTTCAGGAGGTAAGGTGCAGTGTGCAGTAGCCAGAATCAGAAACTCAAACCTGAACTCAGTGTCTGCTGCATGTGTCTGTAAAACTGTACATTTTCATCATCTTTTGGGAACAAAACAATAAATACTACAGCAACATAAACAACATCAACAACAAACATGAGATAACTAATGGAAACCAAGTTGTTTCCCACTCTACACACTCTCTCTCTCTTTGCTTTTCTCTCTCTGTGCCAGCTCGCAGCTTCTGTCTCGTTCATGTTATGAAGTTGTGTGCCTCTTTTTCTGTGTAGGTATTTTCAAGGTATCCCTCGCCCTGCCCTGCAAATCTGTCTAGTGGCTGTACTTTTTGTTTGTTCTTTCTCTGTGCAGCTATACTTACTGTTTTGTAATGTGCATATGTATGTTCAGTGTATCAGTGTTCAACACTCAATCCGATTGAACTCAGTGTGCCGTACAGCTCTTGCTGTCAGCCTGCATGCACAGGTGTGCTACAAACCCACTGGGGACATACACATCTCTATTCCCAGCAAGTGATCTTATTATATATGTGTAACTGGAATCATTTGCCAGTATATCACTGAATTCGCATCAGTATGTCGTAATGTAATGTATGTATGTACGTATCGATCACTGTGGGGCTTTACGTGCCTATACTCACATTCCAGCAGACAGCTTCAAACACGTGTGGTAGGAGTATATTTAAATATATGCGTCCTCACTCTCAAACATTTCGCACAATTCACCATTTACCACATGCAGGTATCTGTTTGCATTGCATTTGATGAACTCGGCTAAGGGGCAGGGACTGTCTGGAACACTAGTAGTTACCCAGTTTGACTACCCCTCACCAAGGCTTACACTGGTGATGTAATAGTCCACATGAAGGCATACTGAACATGTCCATCAGTTTATCCTGGTTTCTGATCCTTGTGGATATCATGATTTAGTTTATTTTACATAATAGTTTGTATAACTTCCTGGTTTGCATAATGTACAGCAGTCTCCCTCCAGCTACTGTTTGGTCAACTGAGGGTTTAAAAATTTCTGAAGTTTCCCATTTATATCCTATTTTACCAGCTGTGTTATTTGGTTTTATGTATATGTTATTTTTAATTTGTGTACATAAGAACATCAGTGGCTTCCAGGCCAAGATATCCGTGTTCATTAGTGTATTACTGTAAAATCAACTGAAACCAATTTTGTACCTTCTGGATCCTCAGTGTGGTTCATCTTTTCTGTCAAGTTTTTGTACTTAAAGCCTAATATTCTTTTGATTTTGACGAGACATAGCGGTTTGGTTAGGCTTACATATTTATACTTGGATGTTGATGTGTGTTAATAGCGACCATTCTTTCTCTAATAGCTAATTTCCCATAAGACCAGCCAGGTATTTTTAAGAAACGTATGCCTCACGGTTGGTGAGGGATTCATTCATTCATTCATTCCATTGGCATGTGCAGAATGCATCGATTCCTTGCTGTTCTCAGGAGCTTCTTCCATTCCTCTTTGTTTCATACCCTTTCCTTCCACCCTTTTCCACCAACTAGTCTTCCATCCTCCCTCACTTCATCTTGCCATCTATTTCTTGGTCTCCCTCTCCATCTTGGTGCTTCCAGATTCATATATAATACAGTTGGTGAGGGATTGCTGTACTAAAACATTCCTGTGTTGTCAGAGTTCTAAAAAGTTTTAAAATACTTGCATTTTTATGACTGTGGTCATAGATATGAATTCACCTTTTGTCATAAGATGATGGTGTGGTGTTCTTTCCCAGTATCTCATGTCAGATGTATATCCTGCATATGGCTCGTACATCACGTTGTATATTCTACCTGATAATCTGTTGGATGACATAAAAGATTAAACAAAAGGAAAACGGTATGAAATATGCCTGTACTGGTTTTTAAGTTTGACTAGTTTGGATTTCTGTGAAAGTAGTTAAGTAAAAAAACGAAGTGGTTGTATTAGTAATGGGGCATTTTTGTTCATTGTGTATGAATTGTTTTGCCCAGTGACCCCTCTTGTAAACTCTTTATCCAATATAACTGTTCTGTGTGCTGTTTTGCCACAGGTGGACTTCGTTCATTTCTTAATACTTAGTTGCATTGAAGGATAATTGTAGTTGCAGTCGAGATTTTATTTAAAAATTACATGGTTTAAGTAAGCATAATGTCATACTGCTCTTAAATTCACAGTGTATAAATTAGTTTGTTTCATTATCTGGATATGCATATCATATCAGAGGGTAACGGAAAGCATTGGTTTATGGACTACGATCATGGGTCTCTGTAACATTTAACTTTGATGTGCTTTTTATGCATTTAATATATTGCATCATATAAGTTCAGTTAACTGTATGAGTGTAGAGTAGATCACTTGCTGGGATTTATAAAAGGCTTAATGTTTGGCCCTTTTTTTGGGTGTTATAAAATTCGTCGAATCTACTTATTTTATCGATAGGAAGACTAAATGTTTGTGGCTCTTTCTTTTCGTGCTGCTCAGAGCAAGGAAGCTGGCATCCGCACACTGGTTGCCCTGGACGACCAGGGAGGTGAGTTCCCCTTGTCCTCCCTCAAGTGGTGCTAGATCTAGTGGAGAAAACAGTAATTTTCGTATTGCAGTCAAACTGTTCTTCCTGTTTCCTTACTTTTCATAAACTCTGTGAACAAAATTGTGGACAAAGCAAAAGACTCGTTCATCATTGTTATGAACATCCACTAGACCTGGCACTGCATTCCTAATGTGCTCCATTTCCTTTTGACCACTACAGCTACATGAGAGGGGCATGAAGCATTTGAGAAATTGCATTTGTTTCATGTCAGTGGTTATAAATAATTCCAAACTATGTGTAATTTGTTCCAAGAATGATTAGGCCCAATTAATAAAGCGTGTTTTGCCTGTGACTACTTTTGAAATCTGTTTGTTATAAATACTTGATTTCAAGTTGTTACACAGTCATTCCTGTCATATGTCAGATATAAAGTATACATTGTAATCTTTCAAACAATTTTTCACATTCTTAGCATAATAAAATTCATCCTCAGATTTCTGACATCATTCAGCATATCACGCATGTGTGCCCCTGTTTAGTGTAAGTTCTTGTTGGACTTCTTTTTCTGAACTACGTTTGGTCATATTTAAATTGTAATTTGCAAGATTGTGTTATTAGTTTTTTAAAAGGAAGAATAATCATAAATGAAATATGATCCATGTCCTGATCCTCAGTCCTTGTCTTTTAGTATACAACACGCTCATCTCTCCAATAACATACGCGTAACACATGCGACATTTGTCATCACCAGTCATAGTAAAAGATGGTGATATGAAGGAAAAACACCTCCTGCTGATTGCTGTGAGGAGTTGTGGCCATTATTCTAGTGTTAAGGTTGTTTGGAATGTTGATTAAAGGGAATTCATAAACTTACTGCAGTCAGAATTTTAGCAGGCAGCCCAGAACTAAGATAGTAAGACTGCATTTTGTTGCATGTGTCATGTTACTTAATTTCAAAAAGCGAATGTATAATTTTAAAAATCTCAGAATATTAATACTAATTAAAATACATATTAAATTCATTTAACCATTTAAACCCTCAAGTGCTGAGTATAAATTGTAATCTGTTTTAAGTAACATGTACGTTCTAACAGTTCACCCTTTTTATTGTATGACTATTTATAGGATGAGTTTTACATTAACAACAACTACACACATCTACACGAATGTAAGTACTACACGAGTACCCTAAATATAGTTTAGAACATAATACATGACTGGTATTTGAAATGTATAATGTACACAGTTCTTTCGTGTATAGTAATATCTACATTTTGTCCTGCGTTTGTAACTTTACATTAATTTAAAGCTGTTGTAATGTTATGGACTTGGGGATGATGTGAACAGTCTTCTTGGTGATAGCAAAATGGGACATCGGATATATGTGGGTTTATGTTGAGTTATGTAGACTACACGTAAAAGAATGAACATTCCAGACATTCAGATGAAACATCCAGACATACGTGAATGAGACATGCCTTCCAAGAGCATCTTACTACAAAGTTCTCTTCAGAACCAGCACTCTGCACCATGTCTCAGGTTTTAATGCTGTTTTAGTTGTTATTAACTCTTACTTCTCAACAAAGTCATCGACATAAACACATTTTTCAAATCTTGCCAATGAGAGAATTAATAATTGTAAATTTAAAGAAATTACATTGCATGTGTGTACTCTACCCAAGTTGTATATATATGTATAAAATTTAGTTCAAGGTGGTTATCATTGTCTTTTGAAAGGCAGCTTTAAATTTTTTTATTTTTTATGCTCATTCTGAGCAAGACTTCCTTGAATTTGAGAAGCTAAATGTTTATTGATTCTTCTCTGCCCATGACATTCATGGCTAGGCAATGATGGAGAGGCTCCGTGAATGTCAGTTTGTGTGCGTTTCAGTCTGCCTTCAGCTCAGCTGCACTTGCTTGCCTTCAGCTTATTTTCTAGCGTCACTATTTCATCAACTTCCTTGTGTGGATACCTAATTATGTGTGGATTTGAAGTGCTTTGAATTTTTTTTACAATTGGCACTTTTTTTAGAAAAATGATTGTTCTGTATAGGGTAGTAATTGATAGCCAATAAAATCTTCTTGGGCTAAAAGCCACATGAGGTGGCTCAAGTACGTAGTTTCAGAACTGACTCTGTCTGTATCATCAGAGTTCTGATATGACTCGACACGCACTCTGTCTCCCTTATATACCCACACAAGGTTGGGCACATGGTAGTATGATAGCCAGTGGGTTTAGTGGACATTCCAAAGATTGACCTTGATTCTCACTGGATTAATCCCGGATCTGTTGGAGCATGGGCTGCCAGGTTTAGCTTAGTATGAATGCCCTGTCCCTGTTGAAGTTTGGGGGGTGGAGGGCTTCATTCTTCCAAACATGACAGGCCATGCCTGTACAGATCCAGGATTCATCCAACAAGAATCAAGGCCAGGCACAGTAACCTTCAGACTTGGCCCACTGATCTCATGGGAACATGACTTATCATGAGCCCAGACTTGTGTGGTTATATAAGCAAGACACAATGGGTGCTAAATCATTTCAATGTCCAGATTATGGAGACAGGGTCAGTCTTTGAAATGTCAGTGTATTTGAGCCACCTGTCATGGCTGTGATTCTGAGAACACTTTATTGAATTTTGTCACCTTCAAATATTCAAGACATCAGTAATTTACCCATTTATGACCGAACTGTTTTGAGAAGAGGTCTTCTTGAGAAGCTGATATTTTCGCAGCTGTACGAGACATTCTCTGCCTTGTACAGAACTGAAGGTTTATTACGTATTAACTAGAAGATCTGAGCCAGATAGATTCGGTTCACATTTTTATATTTTTTAACTTGGCGCTCCTTCCCAACAAGATCATGGTAGTCAAAGAATATTAAAGTAATTAATTTTACTGAAAATACGTTGGCATTATGTCTCGTACAATGAAGACTGGTACAGACGGCAAGAGGCAAGTGCAACTGAACATTTTGTTGTGTAGTCCAGTCAGGATTCATTCTCCTTACGTGCATCCTTACAGTTCAAGGAAGGGGATTGTCTTTGTAGAACTCGTGTTGAAAACTCAGTTTCAATTTCTTGCTTTCAGCAGTGTATGCTTCTTTGTTTCTGTTTGTCCTTTCGTTGATAATGTAATGTTATTTTGTAGCATTTTAAATATTTGTTTCCACCTACATCTAATTGTATGTGTGTTTGTTTTTAAAATTTTATTATTTCCTTATTTTCCTGCCATTGTAGAGTCAAGACGTTGGTGGACAAACGCTCATGTTGTTGAATCATCAAGGGGGTAAGAAAGCCCATAACAGGGCAGTGTTTTAGTAGTTTTACCACTAGAGGTGTGAGTGTTAATCTTGGGCAATCACTAACCCGTGTTAACTTATTCTAGGAATGCAACATTGAGCATCATGCAGATCACGTAGAACAAGTTGTTTGTGGGTTTGTAACCTTCTAACTGGAGAAGATTTACTACTTCAGCAAAAGTGGGAAATTTGATCTTCAGATCAGCTTTGTATTAAATCATTAACTGGGTACAGTTTTTGGTGCTGGTGTGGTGGTGGTGTTGTGGTTGTAGTGGTGATAGACTCTTGATTGTATGTGTTCCCACTAGCAGAGGGCTGCCGAGATGGATCCAGCTACGGTGCCTGTAGTTTGTCAGTAGTTGGGTAGTGGTGTAGTAGTAGAGTTAGAACAGTAGACTGTCGGTACTGCTCAGCAGTCCAGCCCAGCTGAACCTGAACCCAGGGATCAAGCAAGCTCGCTCAGAAAAAATCCTCCGACTTTCTAATTGCTTTATGGCATGCCATCATGTTTTGTTAACACCACTTAAATTTATTTGTTCATCTTTATTTCTTTATTATTCTTGTATTTTAATTTTTAAGTTCTATTTATGCATGTATGTAGACTTAACTATGTTTTAAACTAGGGATGACATAAAGTACTCTTGTTTCCAGTATGTGGATGCAACCAGTTTAGCATTTCTTACTGTGTTGGTATTGAACCATTTGTTTTCGTTGGAGTGTTCTGTTTCAAAATTAATAGCATAAACATGAAAACATCATATTTTAAAATGGTGTAGACAACATATTTCTCTAATAATGTTGCATTGAATTGTCTCAGATCGATGGTCATTGCAAAGACAAAGTTAGTGTGCAACATACAATGCTGACACCCTCAGCACCATGTAAAGCAGACGTTTGTCTTTGCAAAAGCCATATTGCACTGACCTCTATACCACTTTTTGTGCATGTATTTATAATTATTTTTATTGAGGAATTTCAGTGTTGGATTCGTCATCCCTAGTGTGTCTGCTGGATTACATAGATACTTTCAGAGTGTTTGGTGGATAGGATTATGGTTATTCTGGGTCAAGGTTTCATCTCCGCACTTGTTGATGATCCTGTTACTATTTTTGTAGAGCCATGAAGTCGGAATGAAAACGCTAGTGATGTTGGATGAACAAGGGGGTAAGGTTCCATATTAAGTTGTACTGTGTTGTACAACCAACTATTTTGTAGATGTGTGGGTACTCGACATGAATCGAGTAATCACCTCAGTGTCATGTGTCAATTGACGTACTTGTTTCCTTCTGTTTGTGTTGGGTAAAACCCAAATCTTATTTTTGTGACCTAAATCACTCCAGCTGTTAGGAGCAAGACTTTACCTAAGCAATACAGCTACTCCTGCAGTTGCAATGGAAAGGATGGTGTAACATGTTTTAGAATTTCCGTAGAGATTCGTTGAATTCACTCCATAATTGGCTGTTTTGCTTCATTAATATTGACAGGACATGTTTCGTGTATTTTGCTTTTGATGTAGCCCCAAAGGAAGTAGCAACATCATGCAAGATCAGGAGGGAGCAGGTTGGGTGATGTCTCCAAAATGAGAAGTAGGTCTGCTTGGAAACATTGTCCTGAGAACTTGCATGTTGTATGAGCATTAGCTGCATTCCGTTGGAACCCTAGCAAACCAAATTTAAAATGTAACTCATTTCACAGAAATGTTCCCAACATGACTTTGTAACACACCGCATTGACTGTTGCTGTACGCCTTTCCGCCATTCCGAAGAAACAGCCAGTAGTACCATTAATAGAAATTTCACACCCTGCTATCACTTTTGCATTATGCGGAGGTTGTTAGTGAAATTAACACGAGTTGTTTGGAGCCCAATAGTGACAATTCTGCATATTCACAAAACCAGTAACATGTTTGCTATGTCACAGTTCCTATATATGAGGTCCAAGAATTCATGATAATACAATTCATTGTGCAGAATTTGGCGGAGGCTTCTGTCCTTTAAAGATGGGTGAGAGCTTGCCACTGATCTGACCTTTGTGGACTTTGCAGTATGGTGTCTCTTACCTTCTCCATATTGTCAGGTGTATGAACAGAATGTGGACGTTCTTGTGGTTTTACTGTCCTTGCTCCACTTATCCTTCTTGACCCCATTTCGATACCCACAACAGGAGATTATTTTGGCTAGGAGCATTGTGTCTTTGAAACTGAGGTTAGAAACCATGCAGTATAACAGCAACCCACTGTTTTTGTAAGCAACTCCACTACCACAATGTGGTGTTTAACTGACCAGCACTTCGTCTCTCATATGGTCTGTGATCTCATCTAAACTCCATATATCATTGTCCATGATGATGGTCGATTTGGAAGCACCACATAACGGACGAGCTGGTTTTCAAATTTCAAAAACTGTCAGGTTTTTCTGGCACAGACTCTGCTCACCTTAATAGGACTGCAGAGGGGATATTTATGTTCTTATTGAATATACTTGAACAGAGAGTGGAACTGTTTGACGGATGGTACAGTGATTCCCCAGTTTGATTGAGAAATCCAAGTTTCATGTTTCATTGGACATAGGAAAATTGAGCATTTCTGTCAACTAAGTGCCTTTGAGGTAAATTGTTATTTTAATTGACTGAAATTTATTAATTATGGAAATAGTTTAGCTGAACATCTTTTTTAATATGTTGTCATCGACAGCTTATTTACAAAGAAACATAGAAGTTACAATAATTTACATAGAGTGAATGCACTCATGTGGTAAAACTATTTCAAAATCTTAATGTATATGTGTAAAATTTTATGTGTTTTTTAGGAAACAAAAAAAAAGCTTTTCCAAAAAAAGTATACTGTGTAATGGTTTATATTGTTGTTGTTGCGTGGTACATATGAAAATAACGATGAATTCTGTTGACGTTTGCATATGGAACGCTTGAGTTTGAATGTCAGTGAACTTCCATAATATTTTGGTAATCAGTGTACCATTTATTACACTGACTGTAATTAGTTAGTACAACAAACACAGGTATATGCTGATTTCTATGCACCACCACTGGGCAGTTGCTTGCTCCTGTAACTTGCATAACGAAGAGTCCTACCAACAACAGAGAAGCTATGGAACAGTTTTTCCACTCTAAAATAGGTGAAAAATATACTGTATTCAGTGAAAAGTGCACGAGTAGCTTGTCTGTTATAACTAAAGTCAAGGGATTTAAATTTGGTAGTTGCTGGGACCACTTAGATGGTTAGTACAAGGATGAGGCAGAGTCTTTCCCTACACCCTTGTACTGCAAGTTGAAGAGTGGATTTCTTTCTACAAGAAACAGGCTACAAGTATACATTGCAATTATTAATAATGACTTCAGTTTCATTTACAAACAAGAATTCTGTATTTTGGACTTTTTCTTTCTTCACATACAGTGGGAAAAATCGAAAAAGTCTGTGAGTTCAATTGTCATACACCATTGTATCAACACTGTAGAAAAGAATTCCAGTTAGCCTGGCCATTTTATTCAGTAGGCGGTCGACATTCATTTACAGGATCAAGTTTGTAGATCAGTGATATAAAATTTTGCATGTAAAGTACCTTTGTGATTATTAAATAGATTATTTTTTGGTTAGTATTTCCATCCTTCTACTCTTTCCTGTCTTTAGAACACAGAATTTTCATGTGCCCTGAAAGTCCATTGTGTGGTTCTGCGATTTTATTCTGGTTCATTACTTGTAAATGACATGTGCAAATCTCAAGACAAATTGAAAGCATTAGACCTACTACTACTACTACTGCTACTACTACTACTACTGTGACTGACTGCTGCTACTACTACTACTACTACTGCTGCTGCTGCACTAATGTTGATATTATTATTATTATTAGTAGTAGTAGTAGTAGTAGTGTTGTTATTGTTATTATTTTGAGTAATGGTTTAATTGTCCAACAGGCTATCATCTGTGTCATGTGATTGTAAGAAACCATTGTATTGTAAACCATCACCACCATTTCCATCATCAGGAGTGTGATTAGGACTTGGAACCACAAAATGTTCTGAACTATTGCTTATGGCTCAGGGGTATGCAAGTAGAGCAGTCCCTCTGTCTACACATTAGTCTCTACTGGCTAGTGACAGGTTTGAGTGTCTATGAATGGGATGTTCTGTGCATCGTCTCCTGCCATTCTTCTGATGATGGAAATGGTGGTGATCTCTGAAATGCGGGTTTCGTTCAACCACTTGTTGAGGCTGATGGCACAAAATGAGTTTTTTTTTTTTTTTAAATTTATTTACTGTTAAAGTTTTTGGATTTTATTGTCAGCATTTGCTGTATAGGAGTTATACTTTTCGAGATTTATAGCAACATTTCTTGTGTAAGAGTTGCTTGATAATTCAAGTTATAATTTAAGATTCAGAGAAAGGAAAAAAAAAAAAAAAAAGAACTGTCTTCTTCATCTGCATTGTGAATATCTGCACACTAGGCAACTGACTGTATAACCCCCGGTTTTGATTAGTTTACTAATGTTTATGTACATACTTCTGCATCATGGTGGTACAAATTGAAAAATAATATAATAAAATAATAAATGTGCTTGACATTTTCTTATAGTTCGTAAAATGAAATTTGTAGTACTGTCTTTGGCAGAAATGAAGGTATGAAATTGCTTAAAACTATCGAGTTTTATTAGAGCAGGTGTGGCTTTTTGATTCATTGAACTGACAGTTTATTTTATTTTATTTTATTTTCTGTGTTAGTGACTCTTGCTGAACCTCTGTGTACTAATTCATTGTGTGAATACTAGATTATTGGGTCCTGAGCTTTATCGTTCTTGCTGTTCTGAGAAGGATAATGGAAGAATAAATAAAGTAGTTCAGTGTCTTCATAGACAAGCTGATTGTATCAGATGAAATGCCCATAATCGTCTTTCATATGATGTAAACTGTCATTTTACAGTGGTATCTTGATTGCTTAATGTTTGACAGAAACCCAGCTACTCAGCATTAATTGCAGTCACTGAATGGCTGATTCAGGCCAGGGATGTTTACCATGTGATAGTTCATAAATAATTGTGCGAAAACAGAAGATTTACACTGTGAATTTTTTTGGGGAAGGAAGTGTTGGCATAAATAATTGTGCGAAAACAGAAGATTTACACTGAATTTTTTTGGGAGGGAAGTGTTGGCTCATCTAACAAGGACCATGGTTACTAGAAGCTTGGGTGATGAAAGTCCCATCATACGATCCTTACATAATGCATTTGTTTTATCGTTGCCTTTAGCACAACTCCTATGGGATGTCCAGCAGATGCAGGCTTTTTATGCCATAAAACTACTTTGCTTTGGGAGGTTATGAAAGTTCTGCATTAATTACCTTCAAGTTCTAGAATATTTTAAGAGATTTAGGTGTGAAGTTTGTTCCCATCTTAATGTTAGGATTGTATGTCCCATTCTGCTTATAGACATACTCAACCTGAGTCATCAGGATGTAACTGTACACCTTGCTTAGACCCACACATAGTATTTGTTTTACTTCATACCTCAGTGTTGAACTGCATTTAAAGTTCTCATTCATCTATGAAGTAAATTGCAGATTGGATAAAATGGTGAACTGTTTAAGAATGGAGGGGATAAGCGTTTTGCAAACTTAATCACTGAAATCAGCAACAACATTTTCCATTAGTTTGAATGAAAATTATTTGGGTATCAGAAGCAGTCACTGAAAGTTTGTGTTTAAGTGGTGCAAACCACTTATAAATTGAGATAATTACAAAATTAAAGCCAATTCTGAGTGAACATTAGTTGCAAAGGAGGAAAGGCTCACTTTCAACACCTTTCATTGATAGATACATGCACTTTTAAGAAAATCTGCTGAAATGTAGACAGATATGTAAGAAGTAAGATGTGCTATCTGCCCTGCACAAGAAGTAAGATGGTGTATCTCCCCTTGGTTATACTTTCTTACACAGGTTGTATCTGAAGTTCTTGGACAGACTTCAAGAGCAAGTTATTCACATCAAAACAAAGAAAAATGTTCACATAGACATGTGTCCGGCAATGGGTGGTTTTCAAATGTAATTGAAAGACTACGTTCAACAATAAATAACTGAACTATGTGTATTTTAATTACAGCTGACATAACACGTTGACATTACACATTTCCAATTTAATAACTGTTGTTTGTCAGGTCACAGCTCACTCCGCTTACACGCATGGACACATCTGGTCATGGACTGTCACACTTTCAGAGGTTTGGGGGGG
>Ga0209755_10006787_pt1 | contig 12555 bp, 12 predicted proteins | sample TergutCo191P1_FD_187301 | JGI IMG/M metagenome (GOLD analysis project Ga0209755, IMG submission 187301) | Cornitermes sp. P1 segment gut microbial communities from Petit-Saut dam, French Guiana - Co191P1 (SPAdes) (version 2) | ecosystem: Host-associated > Arthropoda: Insects > Digestive system... | reverse complement strand
AAAGGAAATACAGGAAGAAATCGCGAAAGCCGGAATCATTGCGGTTTTGGAAATAGAAAATGAGCAAAACGCCGTTCCGCTGGCAAAGGCTCTTTTGGAAGGCGGTATCACCGTAATTGAACTTGCACTGCGCACACCCGCCGCCTTTCCTTCAATCTCGCTGATTGCAAAAGAAGTACCGCAAATGTACATCGGTGTTGGCACTATCATCGAACCGGGGCAGGCAGCAAAAGTAAAAAATGAAGCCGGCGTGCGTTTCGGCGTTTCTCCGGGTATCAATCCTGAAATTGTAAAAGAAGCACTCGCCGCAGAGCTTCCTTTCGCTCCCGGGATTGCGACTCCCAGCGAGATTGAACAGGCAATCTCTCTTGGCTGCCGCGTTGTTAAATTTTTCCCGGCAGAAGGTATGGGCGGTCTTAACTTTTTAAAAAGTATCAACGCCCCATACAATCATTTAGGCGTTAAGTACATTCCGCTTGGCGGCGTATCGACAGAAAACATGGCAAGTTACGCGCAGTTCAAACCTGTGCTTGCAATAGGCGGAAGCTGGATAGCAACCAAGGATTTAATTAACGCGCAAAACTGGGCGGAGATTACAAAGAGAGCCAAAGAAGCCAAAGAAATTTGGAATAACAATCGCAGTCCTTGTTAATATTTATTGTTTTTTCTATAAAAATGATGTATATTACCATATACGGAGTAAAGTGTGAGAAAGATTTTAAGAAGAATATTCCTGTTTCTGGGAGTATCAGCGATAGCACTTGTGTTTCAGGCATGTTATGGAATGCCTGTTCGTTATGATAATGACTGGGAAGAAGACAATTCCGACACCGAATATAATGACAAGTCAAATGATGAAGAAAAAATTGAAAAGTAACCATCCCATTTAAGGGAGGCAGATATTATGTTTAAACTTACTGAAAAAAGCCGGAAAGTACTCAGAGCGATCTATAAAGGTCTTGGGGTAACTGCTGTTTCGATGGTGTTTCATGCCTGTCCCGTAGAGACCGAATATGGATGGGCAGAATACGGAATGCCTCCTGACTACCCTGCGCGTGAAGAGTTCTGCATTCGCGGACAGGTAAGAGCAATGGATAACAATTACAAACCAATCAAAGGGATTACAGTAGTAGTCGGCGCTAATAACGCTTATCCGTATTACAGCACTACCACATATGATTTTGGGGATTTTTATTTATATGTGCCAAAACAGGATAGTTATACCATTATATTTACGGATGTTGACGGCGAAAGAAACGGCGGTCGCTTTAAGCAATTAGAGATGATTCTAACCTTAGAAGAAATTCAAGCTCAGAAGGATGAACTTTTATTAATTAACCTTGAACTTGAACCGAACCCAGAAACAGAAACAGAATAAAATGCGGAATAGTTTTTCCCAATTTATATTTAATCAATTCAGAAAAAACGAAATCAAACTTCATGAATTAAATTATCTTTTTTGGGAATGTACCCGGCGTTGTAATTTAAATTGTCTGCACTGCGGCTCTGACTGTAAATCCTCAGGCAGCGATACAAAAGATATGCCTTTCGATGATTTTTTAAAAGCGATTCTGACAATAAAGAAAAAATACAACAGCGACAACATAACAATTGCAATCACAGGCGGGGAGCCGATACTGCGCGAAGACTTGCCGCAGTGCGGTCTTGCTCTAAGAAAGAACGGGTTTCGCTGGGGAATTGTAACAAACGGATACGACTACACTCATGAAGTTCATAATAAATTGCTCGCATCGGGTATGGGCTCAATTACAGTCAGCCTCGATGGTCTTGAACAAAATCATAATTGGTTAAGAGCAAATGATCAAAGTTTTAGAAGAGCTGTTAACGCGATTGATCTTGTTGCATCCTCGCCAAGGTTGTTTTATGATGTCGTTACATGCGTAAATAAAAAAAATATAAATGAGCTTGAAGAAATAAAGAATTTTTTAATTTCCAGGAAAGTAAAGGCATGGCGATTATTTACAATCAGTCCAATTGGAAGAGCAATAAAAAATGATGATTTATTACTGGAGCCGCAGCAATTAAAACAACTTATGGATTTTATTGTTAAAACCCGCGAAAACGAGGCAGCGCGTTTTAAAAACGGCAGTGATGACTGCATCAAAGTAACATTTAGCTGTGAAGCTTATCTTGGCGAGTATGAATTGAAAGCTCGTGACACCTATTTTTTCTGCCGGGCCGGAAATTCGATTGCTTCAATTTTGATAGACGGCTCAATATCGGCATGTCCGAATAATAATCCCTGTTTTATTCAGGGAAACATCTATAAGGATGATTTTCTTGACGTGTGGGAAAATAAATTTGATATTATGCGGAATCGCAAGTGGTGTAAAACCGGATTATGTAAGAATTGCGATGCCTTTAAAAATTGTAACGGCGGCGCAATGCACCTGTGGGACGAAAATAAAGATTCGATTAAAACCTGTATCTATAACAAACTGTGCGCGTTAAAACCTGCGCTATAGGTATAAAACTAAAAAATTATAAAATATTTTCACTTTTTTTCCGTTTTCGATAAAGCGCCACGCACGCTCACGCCATATGTATATATATGTTTGTTCAATTAAAACTGTGCAAGCAAAAACAAATATTTTTAGGAGTGCGTTATGAGTGTGTTTGCTTTTATGCCCTGCGGGGCAGGCGGAATCATTGTCCGGGTTGAGACGGACATACGCAGGGGACTTCCCGGCGTTGATATTACAGGGCTTGCCGAGGGAGCGGTTAGAGAATCCAGGGAGCGGGTGCGAGCGGCGTTTAGAAATTCCGGTTTTAAATTTCCGGCGGACAGGATTTTAATCAATCTTGCTCCTGCGGGTTTTAAAAAAGACGGAGCGTCGTTAGACCTGCCTATTGCTCTGTCTGTCATGGCGGCGGCAGAGCTTGCGCCAATCCGCGGAGATATTCTCGTTATAGGAGAGCTTGAGCTTTCGGGAAAAGTGCGCCCCGTACGCGGTGTGCTTGCCGCAATTGCCGCGGGACTAGCCGAAAACATTACAGAGTTCATAGTGCCTGCAGAAAACGCCGGGGAAGCGGCAATATTGATAAACAAGGGCGCGCGTTTTACCGCTGTAGAAAATTTACAAAACGCCGCGCATGTATTGTTCGTAAGAGAAGAAAAAGGCTCTCTGCCTGATCCATTAATTCCTACATTAGATTCAATGTCACATAACACAACAAACGCAGGCAGCAATGCCGGCAATGATTTCTGCCATGTTCACGGGCAAACAATTTACAAACGCGCTTTGGAAATTGCTGCCGCAGGCGGACACAATGTGCTTGTCTTTGGCCCGCCGGGCGCAGGTAAAACAATGCTCGCGCGCAGAATGCAATCAATCATGGCGCCCTTGTCTCCTGATGAAGCAGTTGAAGTAACGCGCCTTCACAGTCTTGCAGGGCCTCGCAGTTATAATTCATCAGATAAATATATTGATAGCCTTATAACTAAACCGCCATTGCGCGCTCCTCATCACACAGCAAGCGCACAAGGCATTCTGGGTGGAGGAAAGATTCCGCGCCCGGGCGAAATTACACTTTCGCACTTTGGCGTGCTTTTACTCGATGAAGCGCCTGAGTTTAAAATCAATGTGCTGCAGGCTCTTCGTGAACCGCTGGAAGACAGAGTGATAAGTATTGCCAGAGCGGAAGGGCCTGTAAAACTTCCGGCAGAGTTTCAGCTTTTGTTAACAGCGAATTCCTGCCGCTGCGGACGGCTTGGCATACGCGATTCAGATAACACCTGTCTTTGTTCATCACGCGAAATTGCATATTACTGGCGAAAATTCGGCGGCGCTCTTTTAGACCGCATAGAAATGCGGATAGCCGTTCTGCCGCCAAAACTCGAAGAGATGTCCAGTTCTGCAAATAAAAAAAGCAATGAAGAAAAATCAAGTGATATTGCGCGCCGTGTTTTGGCGGCAGTTGAAATACAACGCAATCGATTCAGCGCAACCGGCGTTAGGCGCAATGCGCTGATGCCTGCGGGCAATACGGCGGAAATGTGTCCAATGAGCGAAAAAGCGGAAAATGCTTTTCATACAGCGATTTCAAAACTAGGGCTTTCGGGTAGAGCTTACCACGGAATTTTGCGGGTAGCCAGAACCATTGCCGATTTAGAAGGCAGTGATATTATCGAAACAGAACATATTTTGGAAGCTGTTCAGTACAGAAGACTTGGAGACGATCCTTACGACATTATGTCAATTTAATTCCGGGATTGCTTCCAGGACAGCGTCATTAATTTTTCTGCCTCGGCTTGAATAACCAAGTTTTCGATCCGGGCGAAATGAGCCGTGGAAATCACTGCCTTCTGTGACGTAGAGCCCAAGCTCATGGGCAAGCGCTTCTAATCTTCGGCATGAGCCCGGTTTTGCCGTGGGATGCCATGCTTCAAGACCTGCCAAGCCCATTTCTTGCAATTTTTTAATCATATCGGGAAGCCTGCCCCATGCGATAAAAAGCGAAATGGGATGCGCAAGAATTGGAACTCCGCCTGATTCTCGGATTAGGGCAATCGCTTCGTCAAAGGAAAGCCCGTCCTTTGGAACATACAAAGGTTTCCCGACACCCAGATATCTGGCAAAGGCCTGTTTTACGTTTTTTACAATTTTTCTCTTTATGAGATACGCTGCAAAATGGGGCCGTCCAAGTGACTTGTTACCGCCTGACGTTCCGGCAATGAGTTTTAATTCTTCCCATGTCGCATCGATTCCTTTCTGATCATCAGAAACAGTCAGGCTCAATTCATGCATTCTGTCGAGAATTTCCCGGTTACGCTTTTCGCGCCGCTTTGCAAGCCCGTCAACTGCATCAATAAAAGCAGCGCTTGGCGATTTAAGCCCCAAACCAAGAAGATGAAACTCTCCTCCGGGACCGAGACCGGGCGCACCTGACCAATTGATGTTAATCTCAATCCCCGGAATTAAACGGAAGTCGTTACCGGCAGCTTTTTCCTCTTTCTCTGCCATTTTCGCACCTTCAAAACCACTGATTGTGTCATGGTCTGTGAGTGCAAGAGCGCGAATTCCATGTTTTACTGCCTCTTTGACAAGTATTGCAGGTGAAAACTCCCCATCTGAGACGTTTGAATGCGTATGTAAATCGACCATTTATCAATATTATATCAAATTTTTACCAATTTATATAATATACCGATAATAATAACAGGAAGCATCCCTTATATCATTGATTTTTTGTATAAACATCATTAAAATGATATTAGATATGGAGTTTTTGCTTGCCTAAGGACGGTTTATAAGTGTTTGAATATACATTATCAAATGGAATTATTGTCTCTCCTGGGAAAAAAGCGCATACGGGCAAACTCAGAATCAAAGAACAGAAAATTGTCTCTTCTGCAGACAGCAGCATTAAGATCAATTTAAAAGAAAAATCCTTCGTTTACCCTTCATTAATAAATACGCATGATCATTTACAGGGAAACTATCGTCCTCCTGTCGGTCCGAAAAAAGGGCAATTCTATCTTACATGGCTGCCCTGGGATAATGATTTAAAAGCGTCAGACACATTTAAAGAGCGATCCAATTTAAACCGCGAAGATCTTTACGCGCTTTCGGGTTATAAGTGCTTGTTTTCGGGTGTAACAACTGTAAACGATCATTTCCCGCATCAATTAAACAATCAGATTTTACCAACCTTGCCTGTCAGAGCAATTCAGGAATATTGCCTTGCGCACGAATCTTCATCCTACGATTTAAAATGGGGCGACGGCATCGAAGTTGAGCATAACCTGGCAGTAAAAAACAATTGGCCTTTTATCACTCACCTTAGCGAAGGTTTTGACATAGAGGCAATGCAGGGTTTGGAGAATCTGGCAAAGAATAAAGTATTGGATAAAAATTGTTTATTTATTCATTGTATTGGTTTCAGCGACGACGATATTAAGAAAACAGCAAAAGCCGGCGCAAGCGTTTCGTGGTGCGGTTTTTCAAATATGTTTATGTTTAACGTAACGGCGAAAGTGCGCAAGATGATTGAAGCGGGAGTTAATGTTACAATCGGAACGGATTCTTCAGCTACAGGTTCTGCAAATCTTCTTGCCGAATTAAAATACGACAGAGAGCTTTACCGAACGCTCTACGGCGAAGACCTTCCCGCAAAAAAAATCTTTGAAATGGTTACTTCGAACGCGGCAAAAGCGTTCCTTATGCAGGATAAAATCGGCTCTCTGGAAGAAGGAATGTTAGGTGACGTTCTTGTTCTTAAAGCAAAAGAAGATAACCCTTACGAAAACCTTGTAAACGCGGGCATGAATGACATTGAATTACTCGCGCTTGAAGGAAAACCAATATACGGCGAAATGCGTTTTCTTGATTTATTGCATGGTAATGGCAAGGAGCCGAACACTCTTCCTAAGGGTTACACAAAAATTTATGTTGAAAAAAAAGAAATGTTTGTAAAGGGAGACCCTGCAGGTCTTTATAAAGAAATAAGGAAAAAAGTCGGCTTAAAAAAAGTTCTTGATTATCTGCCCTTTGAGCCGTCGGGAGATGGAGCTTAATGCCAAAACCAGCCCAATACCGTTCGGGGTCGCTCATTTATTTTAAGGGCGATCCTGCGGATAAGATATATATTCTCCAGACAGGAAAGGTGAGTCTTGTTTATCAGGACATCGAAACTGGAGCGGACGTAAGAGATCCTGTACAGCCCGGTGAATTCTTCGGCGTAAAATCGGCGCTTGGCAAATATACACGTGAAGAAAACGCAGTCGCTCTTGCCGATACATCAGTTATGATTTTTACGGTTCCTGAATTTGAAGCTGTCGCGATGGCAAACTCCAGAATAGTTATGAAGATGTTAAAAGTTTTCTCTAACCAGATGAGGCGCGTTCACAAACAGGTTTCTAAAGTTTTGGCAAAAGAAGAACAGCCGCCTGCCGATGGTTTATTCAACATAGGCGAATTTTATTTAAAGAATAAGCGTTTTTCTCACGCAAAGCATGTATTCGGCCGTTATCTGACATTTTACCCGTCAGGAAAAAACGCTCTTCAGGCGACAAAAAATATGGAAACAGCGGAAAACGCCCTTGCGCGTTACGGAGACGGCAAAGGACCCGGCGTATCTGTCAGCCAGGCGCCAGCTTCCGAACCTGCTTCGCCGCAGGTTTCGCAAGGCAATAAAGATAAGATTACAAAAACCTATTATGACGCTGTAAGTCTTGTTTCGCAGGGAAAATATCAGGAAGCATTTTTATCATTTAAAACAATAGTGGATGCAGACGTAGATCCTGAATGGACAGGAAAAGCATCGTTCGAAATCGGGCGCTGTATGTTCCTTTTGAATAAATACGAAGAGAGCATAAAATATTACACGAACATGCTTACAAAATTCCCGAAACATCCGAATCTTTCTGAAGTTATGTATATTATGGGTCAGTGCAATGAAAAAATCGGCAGAAAAGAACAAGCGATTGCTTTTTATAAAAAGATAGTTTCGATGGGTGCGGACGATACCACAATCGAAAAAGCAGAAAGGGCGTTAGTCGCCCTGGGAGCGTAAAATGGCTATGGATTTAGCGGCATTTGGCCGTTTTTCGCGCACAATTCCAAAAGGCGATATTATTTTCTCTGAGTTTGAAATTGGAGATACTTTTTATTTGATTCAATCAGGCAGGGTTCAGCTTGTAAAGCTGGTGGGCGATATCGAAAGAACGCTTGATATTCTGCATCCTTCTGAAATGTTTGGTGAAATGGCAATCCTGGAAAACTCTCCGCGTTCTGCGACAGCCATTGCGCTTGATGAAGTAAAAGTGCTGGAATTTAATTCGCAAAATTTTGAGATTCTCCTCTTGGGGAATCCGCAGATTGCATTAAAACTTTTAAAGATGTTTTGCAAACGCATATACGATTCAAAGCGCCGCTTTATGATTCTTACGTTGCCGGATCAGCAGGCTAAAGTTGCAGACGTATTCCTTATGCTGGATGAGACTCAGCCGGATATCGACAAAACAAGTGAGAGGCGTGAATTTAAAACTACCGTTGAGGGCGTAGCTCACTGGGCAGGAATGAGCGCAAATGAAGCAAGAGATATTCTCGGACACTTTGTTAACCAAAGGCGCGTAGAAATATTCCCTGACAGAATCACTGTAAAAAATATCAACGATTTCTCGCGTTTTGTAAGCTCTAGACGAAACAACTCCAAGGCTGTATAATAAATAAAGTCGGCCTTAAGGAGGAATCTATGTCAGATTCTGATAATCAATATAATAGCCCACAGGCGCCAATTGGCCCAGAAAAAAATCAAGTTGTCGGTAATTTAACCGCGACAATGCTTAAGTATCTTAAAGAAGCTTCCCCATGGTTAAAATTCATCGGCATTCTGGGATTTATCAGCTGCGGCTTAATTGTTCTTGGAGCAATAGTTATTATTATTCTTTCTACAGTAGCCGCATCTCTTTTAGGTGAATTCGGTGATATCCCGATATGGCTTATATCGCCTTTATATCTTGCAATGGGAGCGCTGCTTTTTTTCCCAAGTTTATTCACGTATAACTTTGGAGATAAAATACGCAAATTCCTGGTTAGCAATTCCGAAGAAGATTTAGAAGAAGCGCTAAAAAATAACAAGTCGCTGTGGAAATTTTACGGCATTATGTGTATTATATCTCTGGCAACAACTCCTGTCATAATTATAGTAACTGTTGTTGTTGCGGTTGCCGCAGCGTCTAATCTTTTTTAATAATGCCGCAAAAACGTTATGCCAATTTTGAAACATCTATAAAGGCAATAACTCCGGAAGGCGTTGAATTCATTCTTTCTCCCGTTGGGTTTCCGGTGCGCACTCTTGCCTATGCAATAGACGTATCGATTCAATGGACGATTCTACTAATACTTTATATTGTAAGACATGATTTTGGCGTTTGGATTTTTTATCTTTCCTGTTTTCTGCTTGATTGGTTCTACAATGTTTTTTTTGATATTTTTTTTAGAGGTCAAAGCCCTGGAAAACGCTTAACGGGTATAAGGGTAGTAAAAAGCGACGGCTCACCTGTCGATCCCGCTTCATCTTTATTGCGCAATCTTATGCGTTTTGCGGATACTTTCTTTTGTCTTTTTTCCATTGCATTTATTTCCATTGCAGCAAGCCCGGGGTTCAGACGCATTGGCGACTGGGCAGGCGGCACTCTGGTAATTTATTCATCAATTGCTAAAAACTCTCCGCGCAGTTCATTAAAAACGCTTTTGGTAAAATATGATCCTGTAAATCCTGTAAAACCTCTGTCTCAAAATGAAAAGCAGGCTATCTTGGAATTCGCAAGACGTTATCCCCTGCTTGGCGAGGCAAGAGCAAATGAAATTGCAAAGCTTTATGTTCCTTGTTTAAAAAATGATGATACCCTCTCTGATTATTCTGATGCCGCATATCTTATGGGAATTGCCCGCAAACTGTCAGGTGAAATATAATGACAGAGCAAAGTTTTATACAAAGACGAAGTAATATCTGGAATGCGTTTTCTGTTCTTGTAAGAGGAAACAAACAGGATTTAAAAAAAGGCGCTATTCAATTTGTAAAGCGGTACAGAGAAATCACCCAGGATTTAAATACCGCAAAAGCGAACGCTTATGATCCTGTTTTAATAGAAAGATTAAACGCTCTTGTAAATGAAGGGAACCAGATTCTTTACAGCCAGCATACTCTGCCATTTAAGCCATTAATAAATTTTTTATTAAAAACTTTTCCGCAGAAAGTTCGCTCGCAATGGAAAGGGATTCTTGCTTCTGCTCTGCTTTTTTACGGTATTATGTTTTTATTTGGATTAATGTGCGTTCATTTTCCGGATATGTCAGGCGATTTAATTTCAAAGAATGAGCTTGATTCTATGGAAAGAATGTACGACCCAAAAAATTATAATTATTTAAAACCGCGCAGTGTGTCGGGCGAAGCGGATATGTTTGGATATTATATTTATAATAATATTTCTATTGCTTTTAGAACATTTGCAGGCGGCATATTCGCAGGAATTGGAAGTCTTTTTTTCCTTTGTTTTAACGCAGGAATTATTGGAATTATCGGAGGGCATTTAATCGGAGCCGGTTATGCGAACACTTTTATTCCATTTGTAATAGCTCACGGAGCTTTTGAACTTAATGCTATAATTTTTTCCGCTCATGCGGGATTGCTATTAGGATACAGTTTTTTTGTTACTAAAGGATTAAGCCGTTCAGCATCAATAAAAAAAGCAGGGCAAGACGCCTTTCCCATAATAGCAGGAAGCGCTTTAATGCTTGTTCTTGCCGCGGTAATCGAAGCCTTCTGGTCATCAAATTCTAATATGCCGATACAAGTGCGAATAGGCACTGGCATAGCTTGCTGGGTTTTTGTTTCATTTTATTTCTTATTTGCCGGAAGAACATTTGTCAAAAAAAATCCGAGGCAAGGTAATGGCAACTGACACAAACGGCATGACCAATATCAGACGCAAAAATTTTCAAGAGGCGGCTGACTCGGGGCTCCTTTTGTGGCGGGAAAACTTTGTATATTTTCTTCCTTTATTTACAATTCCGCTTTGGATATGCGCTTTTGCCTCGCGATTTTTTTTACCGGAAAAGTTTCAAATGTTGTCATGGCTGATAATCTGGTATTTAAAACCTTTCTTTGACAGAATTATAGTGCATATAATCTCTATCAGGTTTTTTGAAAGAGACGCAGGTTTTAAACGTTTGTTTAAAGGTTTATGGAAAACTCTGTTCCGCGGACTAGCCGGTGATTTATTATGGAGGCGTTTTAGTCCTTTACGTTCGGCAATGATGCCGGTGCGTGTTTTGGAGAAAAATTTAAAACCGGGTAAACTAACATCAATGCGAAAAAAACATTTAAAAAACGGAGGTATGGATTATGGGTTCTTTCTCACTATATGGGGATTATGCTTAGAATTTGTATTATTATTAGGAGAATTTATTTTCTTTAACGCGATAAATGAATTAATGCTGAATGGAAATATAGATACGTTTGATTTTCCAGTTATAGAAATATATCTGTTTGCCGCATGGTGTTTTAATCTCATGATAATAGAAACAATTTATGCATGCATGGGTTTTAGTCTTTATATCAACAGCAGAATTGCGGTTGAAGGCTGGGATTTAGAATTAATTTTTAAAGATTTTGCGGAAAAACTCAAAGAAAAGGCTAAAACCGTAATGGCTGTTGTCTTATTTACTATATGTCTGATTATGCCTGTTTTGTCCTATTCTGAAGAGTTAAAAGAAGATTATCCATATGAAGAACTGCAAAAAATTCTTGAAGATCCGGATTTTGGAGGCAAAAAAGACTCTTGGGGCATACGTTTAAAAAACGAATCAAACAAAGACAATGATTCAAAAATTAACTACGATAAGTTATGGGCTTTATTAAAAAAGTTACGTGAGTTTTTCGCAAGCGGTCTTCGCGTTCTTCTTGTTTGTATAATAGTAGTATTGTTAATTGTTTTAATCATTTATGCCAGAAAAATAAAATTAAAAAAAATAGAGAATTATAACACATCTTCCGCAAATATAATAAAAACTAAAATTGCGGAAGATCCAAGAACGCTTTTAGGTAAAGCAATAAATTATAATGCGCAAGGAAATATCCGCCTTGCATGGGGGCACTGTATCGCGGCGGCAATTCAATCATGGCAATTATACAGGGGAATTGTTTTCCCTTCTGACGCAACCGAGACCGACTGCTCTAAAATAATTAATATGAAAGCTACGGACGCTTCGCTAAACATATGCTCTCCTGACGAGGCTTGCATCTTTGATAAAGTAATTAAAAACTGGATATACTTTGCTTATGCGGGACGGCTTCCTTCCGAAGAAAATTTTAAAGAAGCTGTTGAATTTTGCGTTTCTATAGGGAATAAAAATGGGTAACAAAATATATATTTTAATCGCAATTATCCTATTTATTTGCCTTATAGGGGTCGTTATCTATACTAATTTTGAAATATATCCCAGAAAAAAAACTATTTATCCGTCAACAGAAGCGGATAACAATATATACCTTGCGGCTGAACGCTGGTTAAAAGCGACAGGGCATAATATTAGAGTAACTAATGACCTTTCATTAAAAAATATTATAGAAGCACACGAAAGGGTTGTAATAATTGACTACTGGATATTTGATTCTGAAGAGATCAACAGTATCATTGAATGGATAAAAAATGGTCATTTCCTTATCGTATTTGAAGATATTAATGATATAGATCCCAGGCAAATTGAGTTTTTAAACGAACATGGAACCATTATTGAAGATGAAGTAAATGAGATTAAACTCGCCGAGATTCAAATTGGGAATGGATCTATCACATTAACCGACACCTCCCGCTTTATGTATAATAATATTTTAAAAATTGAAGATTACGCGCGATTAACATGGAAATTAACAGGCGCGCGGACTGATGAAACGAACATGGGCATACTTTTTATAAGACAGACGAAATGGAAGAAATCTAATTCTATACTTGGCGCGATTATGGAAAGAGGAAATTTTACGCCGGTAATTATTTCCGCGCTGTTATTAATATTTGTTGGGTTTTGG
>Ga0209755_10006786_pt1 | contig 12555 bp, 13 predicted proteins | sample TergutCo191P1_FD_187301 | JGI IMG/M metagenome (GOLD analysis project Ga0209755, IMG submission 187301) | Cornitermes sp. P1 segment gut microbial communities from Petit-Saut dam, French Guiana - Co191P1 (SPAdes) (version 2) | ecosystem: Host-associated > Arthropoda: Insects > Digestive system... | reverse complement strand
GGCGGCAAGAAGAACCGTGCGTATGGCCTTTGCTATACGCCCGTGCTTGCCGATTACCTTGCCAATGTCGTCCTCGGCAACCCGCAGCTCCAGTATGGTGGATTTGTCGCCTTCCACCACGTTTACCGTAACCTGCGACGGATCGTCCACCAGAGACTTCGCTATGTACTCAACCAGATCCTTTTCCATGCCGATAACCTTACCTTGCCGGTGCCTTATGTAATGTGAAGGCCCTTTTTATTGAAAATCCTGCGAACCGTATCGCTTGGGGTCGCACTTCTCGCAAGCCAAGACTTTGCTTTTTCCTCGTCAAAGCGAATCTGCCTGTCTTCCGCCTCTATGGGATGATAATATCCCAACTCGTCGATAGTCTTCCCGTCCCTTGGGCTTCGGCTGTCCATCACCACGATGCGGTAATAGGGGCGTTTCTTGCTGCCAAATTTCTTGAGTCGTATCTTGACGCTCATCGTTCCTCCTAGGTATATGTCGTTTCCGAAACCTTCGGAAAACTCTAGTCAGGTTACAGAAAATTACGGTTTTGGTCAACCTATAGTAAGCCGAAAATAATGGGAAGAATGCATCCAGTTGAACACGAAACTTGACAATGGGGGATGTTGACTTATACTATACACTAGGGGATTTTGTCAAAACCTTGTTTTGAGAGAGGTCCGAGGAGTTTATTTATGGCTGGAACGATAGGAATCAAGGTCGCCAACGGTAATTTTTATCCTATAGTTGGCGAGAATTATACCGTCAGGAAAAAGCTTGTTCTTACTACTGTCCATGATAATCAAGACAGTGTGCAGATAGACCTCTTTAGGAGCATCTCGAAATCCATGCTGGATGCCCAGTATATTGGTAGCCTTGTGGTAGAGGATATCAGGCCGGCTTTGAAAGGGGAACCTTCCATAGAGATGATAATTTCCGCCGAAGAGGATGGAAATATCACCGCAGAGGCCTACGATCAGGATGCCAGTCCCGACAGCGATCACCACGTATTGAACGTTTCGCTTAGGACCATGGACACTTTCACCAAACCAGACGATTATCCCGATTTCGAAATGGACAACGACATTCCGCAGTCTGTTTCCGGCTCTTTCGAGCGGGAGCGGGAACGGCGGGAAAAAGATAGGAAGCGGAAATTCCCATGGGGGGTTCTCGCGGTTGCGGCGGTGCTTATCATCATCGGTATTATGGCAGTATGGTTATTTCTTCTTCGTGATGATGGCGGGTTCCCGATTGCAAGGCCCGGAGCCGAGCATCCAATGGCCGAGGCCCCGGCCGAAGTGCCGCCCCCTGTTGCGGTTACGCCTCCGCCTCCCCCACCGGCACCACCACCTGTTGCTGCGGCTACGCCTCCTGTCGATACGCCGCCACCGGCCACGCCCCCTGCTGCTGCGGCTACGCCCCCTGTCGATACACCGGCACCCCCTCCAGCAGTCCAGCCGCCACCGGCCGCTCCGCCGCCACCTCCCGTGGCGGTAAGCCCACCGGTTATTCAGGCCCCGGTTGTTCCGCCCCCTGCGGCACCCCAGGTGGTTCAGGGCCAGCGCCCGCCGGCACCAGTGCTTACACATAGGGTTCCGGCGGTCATACCACCGAATGGGGTGGTGTACCAGATACGCTGGGGCGACACGCTCTGGGACATTTCCGCGGCTTTTTATCGGGATCCACTTTTGTACCCAAGAATTGCAAGATTTAACAACATAAGAAACCCGAATCTGATTCTCGCGGGTTTCAACGTTAGGATACCTCCGCTGGATTAAGCTGGGTTAATAGCGTATCGTAAACATCACGGAGCAAGGGTTTAACATGTCCAAAACATACAATTCACTCGGCGAAGTGTCCGCGCCTGTTTTGGCGCGGGCCTTCACTTTTGCGAAAAAGAAGTGCGTCAAGGGCCTGGCCTCCCTTTCCTTTCTGCTGGCCCTTGGCTCCTGCGCCACGACGACGCAGCCGGTCGTTGGCAGCGACTTTTACGAAGGGCTGCTGAAAAGGCAGAGCGGGGCCGAAGCCGAAGCGCTTACCCTGTTTAAAACGGCTTTGGACAGCCCCAACCCCCACATAGCCGGGGCCGCCGCCGCCGAGCTTTTGGGCCAATACCTTACCAGAGGGGCCGAGTTCTCGGTGGAAACCTGGGACAATATCGGTTCCGTGGCGATGGGCCCTTGGGCCGATGCGTTTAGGGTGCTGAATTTTGGGGGGCGGGAAGAGGTTCTTGCCCTTCTGCTAAGTCGCTCCACCGGTAACCCAGTCCTTCACGCGATGAGCGATTGGCTCGATACCGCCCCCATTGCCTTTACCGATGCCGAAAACGCGGCGATCAACGGGCGCGTGGCCGCATCCCGCTTTCGTCACCGCGATGCCCTTTCCTTTTTTCGAGTCGTGCTGGACGAGTCGCCCTATTTGTTTTTCAAGCACCCCGATCTTATAAGCGATCTTGGAAGGGCTTTTCAGTTTGCCGCGACGGGTAGGGAAGGGATCGACCTTTTTCTGGAACTGGAAGCTGTAGCCGCCAGTGGTGACGCTTATTGGCAGGGTAGTTCCTTTGCGGGACTGGTCAACGCCGACAACGAAAGCCTTATTCGCTTCCAACTTTTGTTTTTCGCCGGGCGAATAGCCCGCCAGCGCGGGGCCGAAAACATAGGTTTTTTTCAGCGGGCCTTGCCATTTGCCAGGGAAGTTTCCACCCTGCAATCGGATGCCACCATCTGGTATATTCTGCGTTCCGCCGTTGACCAAAGTTCCGAAATGAAAATCGTGTACCTGGAAAGGTATGTTTCCTACTGGCATGACGACATAAGCTTTTTCAGCGTGATGGACAGGCTAAGCCGGCAGCTTATTCTGGACTGGGAATGGGATCGCATGATTCATGTGTTCGAGGTTGTCAGGGATCGTCAAAGCGGTATAACGGCGAAATTCGCCTGGATAATCGCCAGGGCGATTCAGGAGGGCTTTATCGAGCAGGGGCGGGCCGCCGCCGCGCTTGGGCTTCCTTCGGCGGATCCCGTAACGCCGCTTATGCGCATCGCCTTCGATTCCAGTGGAAGATCGCTGTATTACAGGCTTATGAGCGCGATCTTTCTGGGCGAGACTTTCCTTGCTATGCCCGGGGCTGGATCGACCCCTGGCGTGGAATCGGACGCGGTGCAATTTCTCCTTGGCTTTTTCGAGAACAATGCCGCACAGTTTGCCATGCAGCACATAAGGGCCATGGAATCCCAGCTTTCCCTTGACGAACTTCGTGCCGTCGCCGAGGCTCTTGCCGCCATGGGCAATTACCTGGATTCCATAACGCTAATCACGCGCTTTACCAGGCGCGAGACTTTCGATTTTTCACAGATGACAAGAAGGGACTGGGAACTATGGTATCCAAGGCCCTTTTGGGACCTTATCGAAAGGTATGCCATACAGGTGGGCATTGAGCCGGCCTTGATGCTTGCCCTTATTCGCGCGGAAAGTGCCTTCATGCCGTCGATTGTCTCCCATGCCGGGGCCATCGGTCTGACCCAGCTTATGCCCGCCACCGCCGAGGAAACCGCCGCCCGCATACGTCGCCAAGGCGGCCCGGACTTTCGCGTGGAAACCGGCGGGGTGGGAACCACAAACCTAAACCTTAACGATCCCGCCGTGAATATCCACATCGGCACGACCTATCTTGGCATACTTAACCAAAGGTTGGGCGATCCCCTGCTTGCGCTCTTCGCCTACAACGGCGGCACCGGCCGCGTGCGAAGCTGGCGCAACAGCGAGCTACAGCTTTTGGGTTTCAATCTGCCGGTTGACATCTTTCTGGAAACCGTACCTTTCCCCGAGACCAGAAACTATGGCAGGGGCGTTACCTCGGCTGCGGCGGTGTACAGGAAACTGTATTTCGAATAGCGGGCTATCTTCCGATAGGGCTTCCGATTCTGATCCCGCCTTCGTGTAGGAAATCCACCCTGTTTCCCTCGATAAGTATCTGAACGTCATGCACATTGGGAAATTCCGTGGCGGTGTAGACTATCTGCCATATCTGGTATCGCAAACCTTCCCTGCCATAGGGGGTGAACTGGAAAGACTCGTTGAAATTGATGTAGGCGGTGTCCCGTCTGGCATTTCCCACAGTATGTCCCTCTACGCGCACGGAAAGGATCTGGCTGTTCGGCGGTATGAAGCTGATTATTCCCCGTGCCGATTCCTCTGCGGTGGGTCCAAGGAACAGCGCGTTAAGGGTGTCGATTAAGGGCGTTTCCGATGCACTTAGCGTTCGGTTGACCCTTGTAAGCTGTAGGTCGGCTCCCTCGTTTTCCATTTGGATAAGGAAAATGCCCCGCTCGCGGGTATCGGCGGGCCTTTCCACAGGTGATGTCGCCGGGGGTTGTGTCGGAGGTTGCGCCGGCGGTTGCACGATAAGATCCTCGGGTGGGATAAGCTCCATGGGGGGTTCTTCCCTTGGTATTGGTGTTACATCAATGGGCCTTTCCGATTGCTGGAACTGGGCCATGTTTGTCGGCGGCTGCACGACGGCTGGTGACGGGCTTGCGTTTTCCCATGCCCTAGGTAAAATCGCCAAAAGAGCGACCGCGATAACAACCATGACAAGCACCAGCAGCAATGCCGAAACGGCCATACGTCGCCGTCCACGCCTTAAGGCCCTTCTTACTGGCCTTCTTCTGGAACTTGTGTTTCCACGAACGTTGGTTCTGCGAACTCCCATACCTTAATGATACGCCATATAGGGGAATCCGGTCAATTCCGGCTATGGGTATTTACAGCGTCGGCCTTTTCGCCGATAATTAGAACAAATGAATCGAGTTCGTTTGCTGGTTCTGTTCTGTCTTCTCGTCGCGTTCCTGACGGTTCCAATGGGAATCCACTCTCAGGAGGAAAACAATGGGTCCGTGTCTAACGGGGATGAAAACGGGCTGCCAAGGCAGTTCAGGGAAATCGCCCTTGGCATGAGTCTTGACGCTCTGCGCGATGCGCTGCAGCAGGACAGCATGTTTAACTTTCGGGGCGAAAGGGACGTTTCGTTTATCCCTATTAGGGAGGAAAGCCTGGTGGAGACATCTGGCAGCTCGTTCATTCGGCGGGCGTTCTTCCAGCTTCGTGACGGGGAACTGTTTATCATGTCCTTCACCATAAACACCGAACTAATGGATCACCATTCCATGTTTACCCATTTCGTGCAGAGGTATGGCCAGCCCACCTACCTTAACCCCAGGGAGGCGATATGGGAGGACGATGCCACCCGCATTTCCCTGGAGCGTCCCCTAACCGTAAGATACATCGACCGGGGTGTCTTCTATGACATTGTAAGCGAGTCCATGCTTATCGAGTCGCGCAGGGTGCATGAGCGTCAGGAATTCCTGGATGAGTTTTAAAGGGTCCGCAAGGATCTTTCTGTGCCTGTTTCTTTTCACCGTAAACATCGGTTTTGCCTCATGCGGCCCGCAAAGGCTGGACACGACCCTTCTGTATATCGAGAGGGCTGGCGGCGAAACCGTGTCGCTGGTCGCCGAGCTTGCGATAAGCGACGAGGAACGGGCCATGGGGCTGATGCACCGGCCAAGTCTCCCAGACGGGGAGGGGATGCTGTTTGTCTTTGACCGCGACCAGCAACTTTCGTTCTGGATGAAAAACACGATAATTCCCCTTTCCATTGCCTTCATTACGTCTGACGGAAGAATCACCGAGATTAGGGACATGCGCCCCCTGGATCTAACCCCCGTGGTGTCCATTAGGTCCGTGCGTTACGCGTTGGAGGTTCCGCAGGGCTGGTTTGATCGTGTCGGGGTTGGCCCTGGCGATGTGGTTAGAATGGATTTCTGATCCAGCAGGTTTTGCGCCATTTCCAAAATGAATTCCTGTGTGTCATGATATCTTGAGTTCGGCGGCATGATTAACCGAAAAGCACAACAAGTTCCTTTCTGTAATCTCTTCACCTATTTCATTGATCACAAGGTATGGCTTGAATCCGCAGAGCCACCTCGTCGTTGTAATATCGCTTGAAGCAGGCGAAAGTGTGGTGCAATTATCGCCCAAATTACTATGCAGGAGGTTTTACCAATGCCAGCAGGTGGTGATGCAAACCAGTATTTTCACGAATATTTTGCCGATTGGATGGAAATTTACAAACAAGGGGCTGTGCGTCCCACCACGTATCAAAAGTACCTCATGACCCTACGGCGGCTTGCCGAGCTTGCGCCCGCCTTGAAAATTTGCGAGCTTGACAAGCGACATTATCAAAGTTTGATTAACGAGTACGCCAAAACCCACGAAAAGCAGACCACAATGGACTTTCATCATCACCTAAAAAGTGCAATCTTGGATGCTATCGACGAGGGTTTTCTTTCATCTAACCCTACCCGTAAAGTTATTGTAAAGGGTAGGTCCCCATCCGTGAAAAAGCCTAAATTTCTAAACCAGTTTGAGCTAAAATCGCTGTTAGCTAACCTTAGCCTTACTAATGAACCAAATTGGGATTGGTTTATTCTACTCATCGCAAAAACAGGCATGCGATTTTCCGAGGCTCTGGCGTTGACCCCAAAGGATTTTGATCTTGAAGGGCAGAGAATCAAAATCACCAAAACATGGAATTACAAATGCACTAATGGCGGCTTTACGGATACAAAAAATCAGTCGTCACGGCGCACCTTGCAGATAGACCCACTTTTGAATAGTCAATTTGCCAATTTAACTCGACACCTGGCGGCAGACAAGCCTGTTTTTGTGAAAGGCAGGGTTTTTAACTCTACCGTAAACAGCCGTCTTGAAACGCTTTGTAACATTGCCGAAGTGCCTGTGATTTCAATACATAGCCTTCGACATAGCCACGCATCGGTTTTGATTTTTGCGGGTGTGTCCATCGCCAGCGTTGCTAAAAGGCTAGGGCATTCCAGTGTGACTACTACGCAAGAAACATATTTGCATATTATCCAGGAGTTAGAAAATCAGGACAACGACAAAATCATTCGGCATTTGTCTGAGCTCGCATAGTTTTTATGACAGGCGACGGTTTCTGTCGTGCGTCTACTACTACACCGCCTTCAGCTAAACCTTACCGCCGTGCCATAAGCCATAACCTCGCAAGCGCCGTCCATAACCGCGGCGGAGTTGTAACGCAGGCAAACTACGGCATCCGCGCCCAGCTTCGTTGCCTCCGCCACCAATCGATTTGTGGCTGTGTTTCGGGATTCGTTAAGCAGTTCGGTATAGCCCTTGATTTCGCCGCCGACAAGGCTTTTTAGCCCAGCCATCATATCTCGCCCGATATGTTTGGCCTGGACCACGTTGCCAGTGACTATTCCAATCTGTGTCAGTTGCTTGCCCGCGATGTTCTCTGATGTCGTCAGTAACATTATGACCTCCTAGTCGTGTACATTATGGCACAGATGTCTGGTTTTGAAAATGGCTCCTCCTTCGCTTTGAAACAGGCTTTTGGAGCCGATTATTGCAGTTAAGGATGTGGTTTTAACGTGGACAGTCTGGTGCCGTGAGGTTTTTGCGGAGTTTGAGCCATTTTATGAAGTCAATGAGGAATTGACGTTTCTCGTCGTCAAGCTGTTCGGCAAGCTGGGCGATGATTAGTGCATCGTTGCTTATTTCTGGTGTTTTTTTGGTTGACTTGCTTTCCATACCAGTCACGAGAAATTCCACCGATACGCCAAGGGCTTGGGCGATTTTTACCCCCGCTTCAACCGAAGGTATTTGCCCTCGTGCATTCAGATAATTATCGATACTGTGCTTGCTAACCCCCGATTTGGCAACAAGCTCCTTAACCAGCATACCCGAATATGCCAATTCGGACTTCAGATTTTCCCTAAACCCCATTACTTCTAGTTTACAGGCGAAAAAGCCGATTTGTTGTTGACAAGGAGGACTATAGGGGGTATAGTCATTCAAATAGTACTATGGTACTATTTGAATAGGTGAATATGAGGAAAGTCATATTCGCTGTTCGCAAATATTCAGGTTTGTTTCATTCGAAATAAAATGAGGTGATGATATCGATAGGCAACCAGCGAAACAGGGTTCGCTTCAATACAAAATGAAACCTCACGCCTTCAGCCTCAGAGCTTTGTTTATCGAGCCTTCCGCCAACGTCATGATACAAGCGTTTCGGGCTTTATTTGTCGGCGGAATTGCATTTATTGCCGATGCTGCTGTTTTGTGGACTTTATCATTGACTGGGTTGCATTACCTTATCTGTACCGTGTTCGGGTTCCTTGTAGGTGTTGGTACCAATTACATATTGTCAGTAAAATTTGTATTCAAAGAAAAAGCCCCGTTGGGGAAAGCCGGAGAGGTAGCGGTATATATCGTTGTCGGGCTTATTGGCCTTGGGTTGACGGTAGTGTTCATGTGGTTCTTCACGGAAATTGTCGGGTTGTTTTTTATGGTATCAAGAGGCGTTGCGGCACTTCTTGTGTTTGCCTGGAATTTCACGAGTCGCAAAGTCACGTTATACAGAAAGGGATAACAGGATGAAAAGAGTTGTCATCATAGGTGCAGGACCGGCAGGTATCACCGCCGCTTACGAACTGTTGAAAAACGGGAAGTATGACGTAACGCTTTTGGAGGAAAGCGAGGACTTCGGCGGCATATCAAAGACCATAAACGCCGACGGCAATCGTATGGACATAGGTGGTCATCGCTTTTTTTCCAAAGACAAACGTGTAACAAATTGGTGGGCATCTTTTCTCAAGCCTCAAGGCAAGCCATCCAAAGACGACATCTTGCTTGGTCACAGCAAACAGCTTGTTCAGGATGGAGGAGATCCGGAAACGGACGATTTTGTTATGTTGTCCCGCACAAGGATTAGTCGTATTTACTACAACAATGTGTTCTTTGATTACCCCGTGTCACTAAATTGGAATACAATTCGCAATATGGGCTTCGGCACGACCATACTTGCAGGGCTAAGTTATTTCGCCATATTGTTCAGAAAACTTCCCGAGGACAACCTTGAGAATTTTTACATAAATCGCTTCGGAAAAGTGCTGTATTCCATGTTTTTTGAAGGATACACCGAGAAACTTTGGGGGCGGCATCCTAGTGAGATATCCGCCGAATGGGGAGCGCAGCGTGTCAAAGGGCTGTCCATAAAAGCGGTATTGAAAGACATTTTCGGCAGGCTGTTCCGTGTAAAAAACCGCAAGGTTGAAACCTCCTTAATCGAATGGTTTCTCTATCCCAAGTATGGCCCCGGTCAACTGTGGACCGTCGTCACGGATGAGGTTCGCCGCTTGGGAGGGACGGTCTTGACGGGCAAAAAGGTCATACAGATTGAACGTGACAAAGACGGAAAAGCTGGCAAAGTCATATGCGCCGATGGTTCCGAATTTGCATGCAACGAACTGATTTCGTCTATGCCCGTGAAAGACCTAGTAAGCGCATTAAAGAACGTTCCAATAGATGCCAAACGTATTGCGGAAGGCCTACCTTATCGAGATTTCCAAACGGTCGGTGTTTTGATACCTATCGATAAATTCCTGCTTCGCAATGAGGGGAAGATCCAGACGGTCGGGGGAATTACTCTGGATTGTTGGATTTATGTGCAGGATACGTCCGTACAACTGGGGCGCATACAGGTTTTTAACAATTGGTCGCCATATATGGTAAAGGATTTTGAGAAAACTGTCTGGCTTGGGCTTGAGTATTTCTGCGATGAAGGTGACAAATACTGGCAAATGCCTGATGACGACTACATAAAATTTGCGGTGGATGAATTGGTCAAGGTTGGCGTTGTCAGATCCGCATCGGATATTCTTGCTACGCATAGGGAACGGGTCAAAAAAGCTTACCCCGCATATTTTGACACCTATGCAGAGTTTGAGACCTTGCGCATGTTTTTGGATTCCATCCCGAATCTTTATTGTGTTGGCCGTAATGGGCAACATCGATACAACAACATGGATCACTCAATGGCAACGGCATTTGAGGCGGTTGTAAATATTGTATATGGGAAAACTTGTAAAGATAAGATCTGGAATGTGAATACAGAGGAGGCGTATCATGAAGAAAAGGCTAACTGATTTTGTGGAGAGTTGCCGTGGATTTTTGGAATCTTACCGTGAATTTAACGAAAAAGTGTATGCGCCTTTTACGGGCAGACAGCGCAGGGGTGTGGTATTTTGTAATATCATGTTGTCTTTGTATGTCGCGGTTATTATCGTGCTTCATAGCTCTGGTGGACATTCGGCAAGAGTTGCACCCTTCTCGGCACCACTGCTTATCTTTGCTGTATATCAGGCGTTCAAACTATTTTTACTTAACCACGGTAATCTGCATATCTCCTATAATAAGGAAAAAGAAAGGCTTTCTTGGAAAACATTTGTCATTGCCTCGGTAATCACATTTGTCATATTCATCCTAAATTTGCTTGCCAACTTTCCTGGCGGATTTGGAACGGACGTTATCATGAAGTGGACACAGGTACAGTCGGGGAATTTCAATAATTGGCACCCTGCCATATATACCATGATAATATGGCTGGTGACTCGTATTCTGCCGGAGTATTCTTTCTTCATTGGCTTTCAAATGATGGTTTTTAGTGTCATTGTAGGATACGCAGCTACGACGCTTGAAGCATGGGGCATAAAAAAACGATATATCGTTTTATTTATGATTGCGGTAATTTCACACAGTACCACACGAAATATCCTATTGTACGCATGGAAAGATACCGCTTTAACAATACTGTTGCTGTGCCTAACCGTGTATATGTTGAACATCGTTTTGTCCAGCGGGAAATGGCTTTCAAAATGGCACAATATATGCGCAATTGCGATTATAGGCGCACTGGCAACGCTGGTTAGGCACAACGGATTTTTTTTCATGCTTCCGCTTGGAATAATATTGGTAATCTGCTATATAAAGGTAACTCGTAAAATATTATTCGCAATTGCCACTTCTACTTTGCTGGTATTGGGTGTTACAAGAATATTGTACCCAGTGGTAGGGGTAGACATAGTTACGGATGATCCGGCGCATGTGTTTGCTGAATCTGTGGGATTGCCAATGACCATATTGAGCGGTGTTATGGCAAGAAATCCTGAAAGACTAGACGATCAAACAAGGCAATTCATGAACAGAATAGCCACAGATATGGAATGGAGGGCTACTTTTGAACTTGGGAACTACAATTCGGTAAAATTTGGAGGGTTCGAAACATCCAGATTTGTTGCAGAAATATCTCCACAAGAACTTATGCTCATGACCTTGCGAACAATTAGGAATGATCCCCAAAACTCTTTACTGAATGTTATTGCACTGACCCAAATGGTGTGGAATCCTTTGGTTTGGCATCACGGTTATGGCAACATAGACAATCATAATCCTGAATATATAGCTATAGTTACTTCTGAGCGTGAGAATGCCATTATCCAACCAGCCAGGAGCATTGGTCGTGTTTTTTATGGCTTCATAAACATAGTGCTTAACATGTTAATACCCACATTTATGTTCTCGTCAATTGGCTTGCACATGTTGTTATTGTTGCTGGCAGGAGTGTATTCGGTTAACCGCAATCTTGGAGCAAAAGCATTGGTTTTGTTTATTCCAAGTGTACTGTATAACCTTGGCACTATGCTATTGCTTTCCGCTCCAGATTATCGTTTTTTCCATTTCAACACGGTAATAACCTTACCCTTGATTGTGGCTTTGTTGGCAAAAAATGTGGGTGAGATCCGTCTAAAAACCGATGCAGCAAACTCTTGACCCGTATACCGTGCCTATATTAAGTAGAGGTATAAAATGACTGTCTGGGATGTTTTGGACAGATTTATGAGCAGTTTTCCCCCGATTGTCATGATGCTGCTACTCGTGGCGGTATTGGCGGCGGTGGTCATTTTTATAGTGGACTTCAGCAGGCATGGATCCAGTTTCCTAAAATATGGTCTCAAACAGGTTTCCCTGGATAGCTCTCTGGAAAAGCGCTTCGACAAACTGGAGTCAAAAATTGATGCATCGAAACCAATCATTTTAGGCACCTAAAGAACTATCTCGGCATTTTGAACGGTGCTTTGCTTGACAAGGAAGTCATCAGCAACGAAACAAAGGCACGGATGGATGCCGAACTTAGTGGCATGTAGGGCTGGAAGCTTCTTTCGAGATCGTGGACTTGACGGTCTCCGTCATTGCAGTCTCCCCTGTCCCCCAATAACTCCGCGTTGCGTCTGCAACGTCCACCCGTCGGCCTGAAGCCTGAAAATGGCAAGCAACCTACCGCTCTGGCCATCATGCCAGGCAAGGTTCCCGTCCCTGTCCAAACTTATGATATGCTCCCCCCCCTCGATAAGCCTGTATGGAAACCCCGGGGTTCTGTCCAACCTTTGAACCGTGTTTGCCGATGCGGCCGCCGTGCGGGCAGCCGCCCTTCTGGTGGTCCTACCCGTGGTCGTCGCGGTTGCCCCGCCAGCAACGGGATGAATGGTCCCAACCTCGCCGCCCACGGTCGTGGCTATTCCCCCCGGCGTTTGGGCAAACGAAAACTGGGTATGCTCCCCCTGAAAATAAACAAGCTCCCGCGAGCCGGCCATGTTTGCCGGGTCAACCTGCAAAATCGACGTT
>Ga0209755_10006785_pt1 | contig 12555 bp, 8 predicted proteins | sample TergutCo191P1_FD_187301 | JGI IMG/M metagenome (GOLD analysis project Ga0209755, IMG submission 187301) | Cornitermes sp. P1 segment gut microbial communities from Petit-Saut dam, French Guiana - Co191P1 (SPAdes) (version 2) | ecosystem: Host-associated > Arthropoda: Insects > Digestive system >... | reverse complement strand
CATTTCATTATATGTTAAAAGACGGTATAAATTATATTAAACTGCCTGTTAGTAGTTTAAAAGAGCTTAGATTGGATATAACAAATGAAGAAGGCGTTTCATTAATAGTAAATAATGTAAAATTAACTAACAAGAAAATACCGGAAAATAAAGATGTTATTACATTTATTTTATTAATATTTTTATGGTGTTCATTTTGGCTATTAATATTAATTAATAAAAATACTATTATAAAAATTGTAAATATATTAACTAAGTTAAAAGAAAAAATAATATTTATATTCTTTAATATATTTAATCGTATTTCAATATTAAATAAATTATCCAATAATAATGTTTCACAAAAACAATTAAATACATTTATAATAAATATAAAAAATATTTTTACAAAATTACTTTCTAAACCTGCGATTTTATTAGTTTTAATTCTTATTATTCAGGTATTAACAATATTATATTTTACATATTTAAAAAAAGATTTTCATACAGATGAAATATTTTCACAAACCCAAGCTAATGGTAATCTTACTGGAGGTCCACAAGTAAGCAATGAAATTAATTTATTTAACAAATGGAATGATGCGGAATATTATAATAATTTTTTAACTGTTCAGAAGAATGAACGTTTCGATTTTAAATCTGTTTATAATACTATATCAAGAAATGTACATCCGCCGTTTTATCATATACAGCTTCACGCAATTTATTCATTTTTCCCTGATGTATTTAGCAAATGGATTAGTGTAATTATCAATATTTTCTGGTTAACATTAACTACTGTTTTACTCTATATATTATCTTTTCAAATATTTAAAGATAAGGCTATTTCTTTATTTCCATGCATTGTATGGAGCATATGTAATGGTGCAATAACAAATGCAGTGTTTTTTAGAATGTATGCTACTTTAACATTTTTCTTTACTGCATTTGTTTTAATTTGTGTAATTCTAATAAATGATAATATTAAACATGATTTTAAATATTATATCTTATTATTTTTATCATTATTCTTTAGTTTTTTAACGCATAATTATTCTATAATATTAATTGTATTTGGAATTTTATTTATTTTCGTTTATAATTATATTACTAAAGAATATAAAAAAATATGTAATATTACAATTGTTTTTGCATCATCAATAATATTATTTTATATTATATGGCCTCATGTAATTAGACAAATATTTTTTAGTGGCAGAGGTTTAGAGGCATTTGATAATATTCAAGTTTTTGAGAATTATGAGAATAGAATAATTACAGTAATTAAAGTTATTAATAGGGATATATTAGGCAGTATTTTACCTACAAGTATTATTACTATAAATAATGTACTTTTCCTAATAATAATAATAACAATATTTATTATTATTATTATTAGGAAAATGAATTTCAAAAGATGTATTACATTTTTCATTAAAAAAAGATTATTTTTATTTATATTTTCAATATCTTTACTGTATATTATTATAATAGCATTAATCAATCCTTATATAATGAGCGGTCGTTATATTTTTCCAATTTATCCCATTGTTGTTTTATCATTGTTTAGTTTTATCTATTTTTTATTTGTAAAAAGATCAAGAATTATAAAGATTATTACAATATTAATATTATCCATATTTTTAATTTTCTTTAATTTTTATAATTTAGAAGTACCTGAATTATACCCAAATACACCTGAAATTTCAAAAATATTAAATAAATATGATAATAGATCATGTATTGCAATATTAAACACCCCTGTAGAAAGAATAATATTAGATTTCACAAAATTTGACAGAACATTTATATGCAATTCTATAGAAAATTTTGATACAGCATTTAATGATATAGGATATATACAAAATTTATTTTTATATGTTTCAAATACTCTTGATAAAGATGAAATTTTCGAAATATTACATAATAGAATTAATATAATAAAAACAGAAAAAATATATTCACATAGAGGAAGTGATGTATATCATATTAATTGGTAATATGCTATATGGATAACAAATTAATATCATTTATAAATCCCTGTTACAGTGAAGAAGAATCCATCGAAATGTTATGTAAAAGAAAAGGATTTTCGATTACAGAAATTAAAGTAACGCATAATCAAAGAAAATACGGAAAATCAAAGTATGGAATGGAACGTTATTTACGAGGTTTTTTTGATTCTTTAACGGTTGCTTATCTTGGAAAATATTACGATAAACCCATGCATTTTTTTGGCAGATTGGGATTAATATCAGGTTTTATTGGAATAATTATATGTATATATTTAACAATTATTTGGATAATGGGAACCAGTATTGGAAACAGGCCTTTAATAATGCTTGGAATTCTTTTGATTCTGGTTGGTATTCAATTTTTTTCCATGGGTCTGATAGGGGATATCTTAATTGATAGAGGATTTAAGTCTTTTTATGATGAAAGTCATATAAAAGAAAAAATTTAAAAATCAAATACAATTATGCGTGAATTAACAGTAGCAATAACTGCCGCAAGTTACTATGGAAACAAAGGAGCGGCCGCTATGCTGCAAAGCGCAGTTAAGCAATTATATTTAAAATATGGCGCTTTTTTAACAGTTTATTTAATGTCTACTTACCCAAAAGCGGACAAGAAACTTCTTCCTTTTGATTTTATTAAAGTTGTCTCTTGTAAACCTTTAAATCTCCTTTTTATTGCATTTCCGGCTGTATTGTTGTTTTATTTATTTAACCGGGTATTTCCTATCAGATTGTTACTAAAAAAAAACAAGATTATTCGCGCCTATACCGAAACTGATATTGTACTTGATATGGCAGGAGTTTCATTTGTGGATTCACGCGGTTTTATAATGAATATATACGCAGCTGTAACAATGATTGTACCATTGATGATGAAAATTCCTGTTGTAAAATATTCACAAGGCTTGGGAAGCTTTAAATCATTTTATAATCGCATGCTTGCAAAGACTATTTTACCGAAAATGGCGTTGATCATCGCACGCGGTGAAATAACAAGAAAACAATTGTCAGATATTGGCATTATAAAAAATGTGAAAATTTGCGCAGACGGCGCGTTTACAATGCCTGATGATAAAAATATCACTTCAGACATTAATAATCTATGCAAAACAGATGATTTTTATTTAAAATCATATATATCATTGTCGCCTAGCTCAGTAGTAGAATCCAAATGTAAAAAATTAAATATCAATTATCATAGCGTCATAGTAGATTTTATTAAATATTTAACAGAACATGGTTTTGGAGTATTATTAATTGCGAATGCCGCGCGTCTTGGCAGCAAAAAACCTCGTAATAATGATTTACCGATATGCGATAAAGTATATAATTCTATAGCTGATAAACGCTTAATCCGCTATTATCACGAAGAAATGCCGCCTGAAAAAATAAGAGAACTTATTGGCCGTAGCCTGTTATTTATTGGCTCACGTTTCCATGCAATGATAGCCGCGCTTGAAAAAAATATTCCAGTTTTGATTCTTGGGTGGAGTCATAAATACAAGGAAGTCCTTGATATGTTTAGTCTTGGATCATGGGTAGTTGATTATAAAGTCTTATCAAAATCAATTTTAGTAAAAAATTTTAATGAAGTCTTATCCAGTAAAGAAACAATTAATAAAAGCATTTCAGAAAATTTACCGGATGTAAAAGAAAGTTCATTAAGAAACATTCAATATTTTTGCGATGTTGTTGAGCAACAGGTTTTTTCTCGTAATAAAAAAATAAAGACATTACAATTTGAAAATCCGGAAGTTTATACAGGTTCTTTTCTTGCCTGTAGGATGGGATATGCAGCAGATAAGCAAATCCGAGATAACGCAGCCTCCGGCGGAATGGTTACGACTCTTTTATGCAGTTTATTACGACAAAAAAAAATTGACGGAGCATGGGTAACACGAAGCTTTGTAGAAAACGGCGAGATAAAATATAAAACATTTATTGCAATAACAGAAGAAGAAATAAAAAGTTGTTCAAGCAGTATTTATGTTGAGATGCCTTTAATTAAACATATCAGCATATTAGAAAATTTTAATAGTAAATGCGCTGTTGTAATGCTTCCATGCCAATTACGCGCATTAAATCTAATTTTAACCAACAATCCGTCTATGTCCGAAAAATTGGTGTTACGCATCAGTTTGTATTGCGGCGGTGTTTGTAAAACTGAAAGCGCTTATATTTCTCTTTTAAAACGCGGTATAAAATTAAACAATAGGGGGTGGTTATTAACAGAATCATTTTCAGACGGGGATTCATCGGAAGTTAAGCGTATTATCTTTAGAAAAGGCCATTATAGAGGCAGAACAATTATACAATATTCTGATGGTACAGAAAAAACAATTTCGTATACAAAAACTTTTTGTGCTTATAAAAACGCATTTTTTTATTCAAAGAAATCGTGTATGTTATGCCAGGATCATTTTGGACGTGAATCGGATATAAGTTTTGGAGATGTATGGCTAAGCGAAATGAAAAAAAATCCCATCAAACATACAAGTTGTATAATTCATAATAAAACAGGTCTTGAGATGTATAATTCTGTAGTGGAATCCGGTGATATTATTGATTTTCATTTTACAGGAAAAAAGCTTATTCACAGCCAGTTCAGATCTATAGTTTTCAAATATAACTGCGCGAAAGCAAAAGTTGATTTTTTTGTAAAACAGAATAAACATATAAAATTAGATACGCATGCGCCATGCCGGTGGAATCATCGTTTAGCTTACGCGCTTGCAAGCCATAATCAAATGCTCTCTGATAAAAATCCAAAATTTGTAGAAAAACTTCCGCTTTGGTTTGTTTATTATTATATGTGTTTTATTCGTTTATTATTAAATATTTAATTAGGTTTTTGTGATTAATTCTAAAATAAAGATTATATGGACAATTATTGGAAATATATTATTAATTATTTCCTTTATTTTTATAATATACAGAATCGTTCAATACAAAATTGATTTTTCTTTATTAGCATCCCCTTTTGTAATTCTTGGTCTGTTTTTTTCGGCTTTTATTTTTGGAAGCAGTATATTTTTAACTTCATTTAATTTTCACTGGCTATTAAGTGTATTATCTAATGTACGCATTGAAAAAAAACTTACAGTAAATATATATTGTACTTCAAATCTATATAAATATCTTCCTGGAAATGTTTTTCAATTCGTCGGAAGAAATCGCCTTGCCCTTGAAAACGATAAACTTAGCCATACAAATGTAGCTATTGCTTCTCTATTGGATAATATATTCCTTTGTATAGCAGCCCTAATCATTACAGTTCTTTGCGTTTTTAATTTTTTTACGGTATACATTACTCAAATAAAAATCCCCGTCTTTTTCTTTATTATTACAAGTGCATTATTTATTTCTTGTATTATATTTTTATTAGTTTTTCGAAAACGCATAAAAATTCGTACAACAAATGTTATTCACTCGTTAAAAAATCTAAAAATTATTTCACTTTCTCAACTTTTATTAATTTGTATACTTAGACTGCTAGTAGTAACTTTTACATTTATTATTACATTATTCCTTCTTGGACAGTTTTTTGATCTTGAATTAATATTAAAGACTACTGGTCTTTTTGTATTATCATGGGTAGCGGGGTTTCTAACACCTGGAGCTCCAGCAGGCCTTGGAATCAGAGAAGCCATATTGATTATGTTTTTGGGAAACTCTCTTAATATAAATATATTGCTTCCTGCAGCAGTTATTCATCGGGTTGTTTGTATTGTTGGGGACATTTTCGCTTTTGTTTTTGGAATTGGTTATTTTAAATATAATAAAACTGTATAATAATTGGAAATTATATTAATTTTAAAAGTATTAATAATTAATAAAATAGTTCCCATAAAGTAAAAAAATGAAATTAATGTATATGTTAAAAAGAATTACTCCAAAATGGATAAAAGAGCCGATAAAGAAAATAATAACTAAATATAATAATTTTGATAGAAAATACTTTATTAATAATATTTATAGAGGAGGTGGGTATTTAGAGTTAATTGAATTTTTTATAACATCTAAATGTAATTATAATTGTGAATACTGTTTTGGAGATTTTACGCCGAAAAAATTGAATGCGAGTGATGAGACAATAAATAATTTTATTAAACTAATTCCAAAATTGCAAAGAGGAGCTTGTATTAAATTAATAGGCGGGGAGCCAACATTTCATCCAAGATTTATTGAAGTTGCAAATTGTATTTTAGAAAATAATAAAAGTCTTGATATAGGAACTAATTTTTCATTATCAAATGATATATTCAAACATTTAATTGATTGTTCAAAAAAAGAAAATCAGATAAAGTTAATAGTATCATTGCATTTATCGCAGATAAAATCAATTCCTGAATTTATCGAAAAATTAATTTCTTTAAAAAATTATGGAAAAAAGAAAATTAAAATTAATGTAGTAAGTGTTCTTATTGAAGAAAAAATAGAATTATTAAAAAATATTAAAGATAATTTAAAAAAATATGGTATAAATATGAGCTTCCAACGTTTAAAAATTTATCAAAAAGAAAATAAAAAATTTTCTGACTATACGGAAGAAACTGAAAAGTATTTAAAAGAAGCCTTTCCTAATAGTAAAACAAAAAAAATTAAAGATTTTAACCCTTATGGTATGTTGTGTAAGGCTGGATATTCTTTTATAAGAATAGATACTGACGGCTCGATTTATCGTTGTTATGAATATCAAAAAGAATTATTCAATCTTGGTAATATCAATAATGAAAAAAAATTATTAAAAAAACCCATGCCATGCCTAAGCGATAGATGTACATGTTTGTTGCCTGTTAATAGAGGTTTATTAATATTTGATAAATATAATTATAAGCTTGCAGATAAAATGAAAAACAATTATTAATTGATTAAGGTAGCATAATTAAAAAAATATTTATTGTATCAAGAGTTAAAAATGAGAGCGATGTAATAGAATCCTTTTGCCGCTATAATTTAACTTATTCTGATGGAATGATAATTTATGACAATGGAAGCAGCGATAATACTTTAAAAATATTACAAAACTTAGTAAATGAAGGACTTCCAATTTTTTAACACAAGTAAAAAATTAAACAATGAGAGCAAAATTTGCAATAGAGGAATACGATGCAGATTTAATCGTTCCTCTTGATGCTGATGAATTCCTTTACCATATTGACGGTAAAAATCCGCGGGAAGTACTGGAAGAATTAAAAGAATATATAGAATACCAGATACCATGGCGGACATATGTATATGAAAAAGAACCTGATATTGAACTTGGATTTATGCCTAATAATTTTACGCACTATAGAAATCCGTCATTGGATTGTTATTGTAAAACATTAGTTAGTAAGTTACTAATTAAAGAGAAACTGGCAGACTTCGCGGCAGGGTGTCATAGTCTTAAATATCCTAAAGAATATCAAGGTCCTGTAAATATTGAAAAACCTACAAAACTTGTATATGCGCATTTTCCATTAAGAAGTAAAGCGCAGCTTATGAATAAAGTTATTCCAAATTGGATATACAAATGGAAAGTTCCTTTTCCTATACGAGAAAAAGCAGGTTTTCACCTTGGAAATCTCGTCTGCTGTAAGTATATTAAAAATTTTGGTAACCCTTCGGGTCATGTTCAACATTTTAAAATTATTAAATTTAAAAAACTTTGTAATAAGTATTTTTCGGAAATAAAATGTTTTTCTGTTTTTCCGTGGATTGTTTATATTGGGAGTATTAGGTGGTATACTGCTAATCAACAGCCCTGCCCTAAAGGAGCGGGGTATTAAACCTTCACCACGAAAAAAAATCAAGGAGAGATGATTATGCACAAGGATTTTCATTATTACGGCACCTATACAGCGGCCAAAACAGCCGGATTCAGCGATACTGACGCGGTAAAAATCGCTCATGCCGCTCAATATGTAGATGATTCAAGCAGCGCCAAAATTAAAGATAAGGATACTTACTATATAACGGATTTTGTACCGGCGCCGACGGTACAAACGAATACTGAAATATTTAAAAATTTCACGATGAATATGCTGACGGAGAAATTGCAGAACGAAATTGCCCGTGTTTGGCCCTGTTTTCATTTTTTGCCCGGAAATTACGTTGAGTGCATTAAGAAGGAACATACCGGAGATAAAACAAATACCGCCAAAGAAGACAGCTGGACATTTGATAAAAAAGCAGAAAACCAATTTAAACTTATGTGTCTGCCAAATAATGAAATTGGCAAAGAAATGATAAACGACATAACCTATTATCACAAAACTGAAAATCATTATCTTGAACTATTGGGCATACGAATGCATTCTCTGGCGGACACGTGGGCTCACATGTATCACAGCGGCATATCAGCATGGTTTATCAATGACGCTTATGATGTTAAAGAACTGAACGCGGATCTTAATCCTACCGGTTCGATAATAATTTGGCTTAACGACCCCTTCTTTGATGACAATTTAGGTTTACACAAATATTCATGCACAGCGAAATCTGAATTCTACAATTCATTTTCATATATAGGGCACGGCCGTATGGGGCATTTCCCGGATTACGGCTTCAAACGCTATGAATACCGCCCCTGCTGGTCGCGGATAAGAATAAAAAAAGACAATCAAGCGGATTTTCTGAGCGCGTTTAAACAAATGGTAAAAGCCATGGAATGTGTCAGAGGAGAGAAATATTTTGATAATGGATTGGCTCAACTTCCGGCAAATGTTGAAACCGAAGTGAAAAAAGTAATTGCGGCGGTTGAACTTGACCAAACTGCCGCATGGAAAAGCGCGATAAGCGCATTGGGTCATAAGAGCCTTCCTGATTATGATGAAGAAACGTGGCTCAAAGAGTATAAAACATCAAAGTCAAAAAACAGCAGCTATTATAAATTTAATTTAGGCGTTGTCTTTCAGATTAATCTGGTAAAGGATGTACTGCGCCGTAACGGTATTTATATGGATGAAATGCCGGAAGCAAACGATACAAAAGTAAAAATTGAAAATGCAGGCAAGAATAACTATTTTGGCAAAGCGAAGAGATCGTTAACGTATGATTATCCCCAGCCGGATGCCTCAGGGGTTGAGCTTTCGTTCATTAATCCCGCAGGTTCACCCAAATCGGGAGATATTGTTGAAATACGGACACATGAAAGCGCCGTGTCAAATGACTATCCGTATTTAATGGCATGGGAAACGCCGGCGCTTTATTATCAGGCAAAAGAATTCGGCACGAATCGTTCAAAGTGGATGCTTGAGATAAAAGGCGCGGCCGCGGGAACACCCATAATCGACGGGAGTCAAATTTGGATAAAAAATATTCATTATACCGGCAAGCCGTGCATTGTGCAGTATAATTCATCAATACCACCAAAAGGTGATTATTATACAACTGCCGCGCCGGGCGGCGGCAATGAACAGCTTTGGAAAGTAAAATTTACAAACACCGGCAAATATTTTTATATTGCCTGTAAAAACAGCAATCACGTATTGCAGGTAAAAAACGCGTCTAAAGATGATGTCGCAGACATTGAACAGGTACCTTTAAACTATGCCGAACATCAAAAATTTAAACTTGTACCCGTACCCGGTGAAGATGGTTATTTTTACATACAGGCATTGCACAGCCAAAAAATGCTTGATATAGACCTTATATCAATGGCGCAAAATACAAAGCTGATTCAATATAAGCCAAACAACAGGGATAATCAAAAATTCAAATTCATTAATTGCGGAGACGGTTTTTGTTATATTGTGCCAAAACACAGCGGAAAGCCGCTTAAAGTATCCGGCGGAAGTATTGCGGCGGGAGCAGGTATTGTACAGTATTATGACAATACAAACGACAGCCAAAAATTTATTTTTGAAAAAGAGGCAAGAAGCAAGGTCAGAATAAAAAATGCGCACAGCCAAATGTACCTTACCGTTAAGGATAACTCCAAAGATGACGCTGCGCCTTTAGTTCAGACTGTTGATTTGGGAAGTGAAGTGCAGTCACAGCTTTTTGCAATGGTTAATGCGGGCGAAACTGACTTATATTCTTTACAGAATTTCGGAAGCAGCTTATATCTTGACGTTGATAACATGTCGCACGAAAACAATACGCCTCTTAGACAATGCCGGTTAAATAACCGTGACAACCAAAAATTTTATATTATCGACTGCGATGGCGGATATAAGCGCATTATCAGCAAACACGCGAATAAAGCCGTTGACGTTTTGGGCGGCAGCAGGGAAAACGGGGCGTCAATAGTGCAATATCACCAGAAAACTCCGGAATGCCAGAAATTCAAGCTTGTATATGCGGGTTGAAGAGAACCATTGTGGCTGTTAGACTGCTCAATTCAATAACGGTATATTACGGCAATACGGCGAGGCAGATCTCGCTGTATTGCGGAGACATAACAGCGCTTACCCAATCTGAAAAAGTTGATTATATCGCGGTTTCCGCATTTCCCAATGATTATCAGCCATTTCCGAACTGTATTATCGGCGATTTAAATAATAGAGGGGTATCTGTTCTAAACTTGTCCAAAGATAAACTAGTTGATTATAGAACTGAAATCCCATGCTGGATTTCCAGGGAAATTTTAGGTCAGGACTATAAGCGTATTTTGGTGTACGAGCCAAAAGATCCAAAAAAAAATTCATGTGAACAAGCTGGTTATGTGTTTTCCGCCCTTGCGAATTACGCACAGGGAACATCAGGGATAAGCGCCGCGGTTCCGCTCTTTTCCACAAGCTACGGAGGGGTTTCTCCGAAAGAAATGCTCAGGGCGCTTTTTTTTGCTGCAGTCCATTGGGGAGCTATGAAATTTCCGTTTACGGCAGTTAAAATCGTCATTAAAAATGATGACGCGGCGCTGAAAGAAGAATTTAACAATCTGAAAAAGCAATATGAAGAAATAGAAAAGCTTGATATTTCACAAGGCTATAAAATAATTGCCGGGGAAGCTTATACAAAAGCAGGGACAATAACTCCCAAAGCAGGCGATATTTTAACAAGGCGGCAATTATTTGCTATACTTATGTACACATCAGGTTATTACGCAACGATCCACAGGGTTGTAAAATTGGATAAAAAATCGGAAGAATACATGAAGCATGAACCGTTGTTTGAAGCGCTAGATACGGCGCTTATGAACATAAAACCGTATCCGAACAAGCTTTATAGAGGGAATTCAGCAATGACTTCTGAAGAAATAAGCAGCCATAAAAATGGCGCTGACATTCAGGTTCAATCCTATACAAGTTATGCTTATAAAGAAGGTCCGTTTTATAATAATAGAAAATATAAATTTCAAATGGGTCAGCCCCTTACCGGAAGTCTTGTTGAAAGTTATTCGTTTTATACCCACGAGAATGAAGTTTTATTTGACAGGCGAATGATATATACGGTTAAAAATCAGGAAAAGAAAAACAATGATTACTATTACTATGTTGATGAAAAATTTGTAAAATTCAGGATCTAAGCAGTATGTTTGAATTTTCAATCGAAAACAAGGGTGAAATCCTGGATGCTCTAAAAAAAATCAATGACAATGAAAAACAAAAGAAAAATGCGCAATTTGACATTATGCAGGACAAGGATTTTACCGATTTTATCAGTACGCTTGATGCCGCGGGGTTTACCGAGGTATTTGACTATGACGAATGGATGTTAAAAAACGGAATAGATTTTGAAAATACAGGGGATGTTCAGAACTTATTTATTAAAGCGGGAACCGATTTAACCGGAATAAGACGGCTGGTTACAGCCGCGGTGCGATTTGAAAGATTCGGAAGCGGTCTGTTAAACGAACTTTATAGAAATGGTTTTTTCAGCTTAATGGCTGATAAGTTGAATGTGCTTTAACGTTGATATACATTGCCGATTAACCGGATTGTAATATTTACTGACTAATAAGGACAGCTATCATGAAAAGAATCTTTACAGTATCTAAAGTAAAAAATGAGAGCGATATAATAGAATCCTTTTGCCGCTATAATTTAACTTATTCTGATGGAATGATAATTTATGATAATGGAAGCAGCGATAATACTTTAAAAATATTACAAAACTTAGTAAATGAAGGACTTCCAATTTATATTACAAAGGTAACAAATCAAACAACGAGAGCAAAATTTGCAATAGAGGAATACGGTGCAGATTTAATCGTTCCTCTTGATGCTGATGAATTCCTTTACCATATTGACGGTAAAAATCCGCGGGAAGTACTGGAAGAATTAAAAGAATATATAGAATACCAGATACCATGGCGGACATATGTATATGAAAAAGAACCTGATATTGAACTTGGATTTATGCCTAATAATTTTACGCACTATAGAAATCCGTCATTGGATTGTTATTGTAAAACATTAGTTAGTAAGTTACTAATTAAAGAGAAACTGGCAGACTTCGCGGCAGGGTGTCATAGTCTTAAATATCCTAAAGAATATCAAGGTCCTGTAAATATTGAAAAACCTACAAAACTTGTATATGCGCATTTTCCATTAAGAAGTAAAGCGCAGCTTATGAATAAAGTTATTCCAAATTGGATATACAAATGGAAAGTTCCTTTTCCTATACGAGA
>Ga0209755_10006784_pt1 | contig 12557 bp, 6 predicted proteins | sample TergutCo191P1_FD_187301 | JGI IMG/M metagenome (GOLD analysis project Ga0209755, IMG submission 187301) | Cornitermes sp. P1 segment gut microbial communities from Petit-Saut dam, French Guiana - Co191P1 (SPAdes) (version 2) | ecosystem: Host-associated > Arthropoda: Insects > Digestive system >... | reverse complement strand
CTGTGTGATACATTCTTTGAGACCATCCAGGTGCATGCCTTTTCAGAATAATGCCAGATTTTGTGCCACTTGGTGTTTGCTTTTTAATATTCATACTGTTTGACACACAGCACTTTTTACAGCACATGTTAAACCCTTTCATGATGGATTCTGGTGAAGTATCCTTTTTAGTCAGCCTTAATCCACTACCTATGCAGTGCTTGTAGGTGGTTTTATGTTTTCTTCTGTTGTTAATCGGCAGTTCCCATATAGCAGCCACTTTTCATATGGGTGACAGATTATGCCTTTGAATGGTTTGTTTACTACCACATCAAGACCCTGCAACTGTGAGATGATGCCGCCAAGTAGTTTGAATTGGAAGTCAGTGTTCACTTTGTCTTTTCAGTGACTTTAAAAGCAGCTAAAACCAGTGTTCCTGTTTTCTGTAGAAGAACACCTGGTCTTCTAGCACAGACTTCCCTCAGGCGTTCTACCATGCGCTGTTCTATTATCCACCCTTTCTCGTTACATTAAATGTAATTCCACTCGCTTTCAGAATATTTGCTTTTTTGAGAATAGCAGCAAATGATGTCAGTTTCCTCCTACCAGCCAAAACTGAACGTGTCATAGTGTTTCCCACTTTTTCATGGCCTGTTGTGACAAGTACTGATTTTGATCCTTTTGCATCAGTTGCATTGTTCATTGACATATAAAAAAAGAAGGGGGTATCATCCTTGTCACCAGTTTATTCTAAGTAGTAAGTATGTTTTTGGCTCCCAGCATAAGCACATCAGTCCTACTGCCCAACCATTATTTTGTCGCGGAATTTTCAAGACTACGAACTCACAATACTGTCATTCATGTTATCTTTCTGGTAATATGAAGGCCATTTTTATGTTTTTCTGGCAGTAGTGCCATGACTTTTTCGTCAATGACTGAAATTCTGGTGTTTGGGCCCACAGAATGCTTTTCAGTTTGAATTTGCTTTTTTATTGATAGTTCTTTGTTTTCTCCAGCATTCTGTTCCATGACATGGAATTTCCATGCCACAGTGTGTTGTTGTTGTGTCCCCCCCCTAAACATTTTGTTAGTAGTAATTTAAAATCAGCTCTATAATTGCAGCACTTAGATTGCGATATTTTGGATGCTGTTGTGTCTTTCCTTTCCAAATGATCACCAATGATTTTTACAGAGTACATTACCAATGTCTCGCTGCAATGATGTGACTTGAACTGAGCAGTTGGCATATAAATAGTGAAATATGATGTATAAAATAATGTATTTACTTACTGCAGCAACTGTGTAATTTTCTTCATTCATGTAGCTTTAGCAGGTACAAGAACATTTGCCCTGTTCACAGAATATGTTCAACTTTTTAAACAGTGACCTCACTCCCACTGTTTCAGATTATGAATTAGGGGAAAAATTCCCGCCTGATGTTTGAATAAAAATGGTAGTAATCTTAGAAATACAGTGCAGTAAAACCGGGTTAATAGAATATGCCCCAACGTAGCAGCGCAGTAAATACATTTTTTTTTTTACAAGACACATAAAACATGGTACAACCCTTTAAAGACTAACTTCTTCCTGCATTATATTTAAACAGTCAGTACACACTGTATGATAAACACTCCCCACTTATGTTGTATAGGAGAATAATAACTGCTTGTTCTGAGAACCATACAAAACAGTCTGTGGTCAAAATGTAGTTTTGATTGTTAGATCTTGTAGTAGATAAGTAACCACTAGACTTATCTTAGGGTTAAAACATGCTATGCTGATATATCAGTATACAGAATAAAAGTTGATTCAGACAGAATGCTGAAACTGGGATGACGTAGTGTAGTGAATGGGCTGCATGCTGTGTGATTGGGGTTTTGATTTCTGGCAAGGGCAAGAAAGTTTTTTCTCCTTCAAAATGTCTCAACTGGCTCTTGGGCCCACCCAGCCTTTTATTCTGTGGGTATGTGAGGGTACAGCAGTTGGGGTGTGAAGTTAAAAACTGCTTATTCTTTTTTTTAGTGCTGAGGTTGGGAATGAGCAGAGATACACATCTGCTTCTCCTATGTGCCTTCATGGCATGAACAGACACATTTACAGTATCGAATTCACAAGTAATGTACAGAAATACATTGATAAATTTAATAAATTGTAATTGACCATGTTAAAAGAAGCTTGGAAACAGCATGGGATCAGAAATCTCAGTAAGAATTCATATCACTGTCTTCAAGTAGTCATGAAATATGACATTTAAACAACAGGTGTTGAGGAAGGAAATAAGAGGTGAGTGGAAACCTGAAGTGAAAAGTTTTAGAACAGTAATAGGAGTTACTCTAAGAGATACGATTAAAAGTGAAACAACATGAGGCAGCTGGAAATAAGCATTGTGGAAGATACACTGCAGCACTAAGAGGCATTAACATTTGGAAAGAATGACGCTGAAAAGTTACTGTGATGAGCATATTCTTACGTCCCTATACGAAGATCGATGTAGATTATTCTAGATTAGAATGGAAGGACCAATTTACTTAGCTGGAGAATGGAACATATGGCCCAGTCTTTGTTATAAGAGGAGGAGGATGGAGAAGAAGAAACAAGAAGCCAACAGTCTTCTGAGATGTGGCACAGTGTATTCTGGTATATATGTAGTAACATTTCAGACTGCTACCAGACTCGATGGCATCACGTCTCAGAAGGTGGTTGTCTGGTCATCGCCAAAATAGTCTGTAGGGCTATTGACTAGATTTAATGGCAGATCTCTGTCGTGGCAGTAACGAACCTGTTTGTGCCATTAACCGTGGCCAAGTACTGGTAGCCGTCTGTCTGGAGGGAACACCAAGTGACGGTTTTATTTTTTGGACTGTTCTTTACCCTACATTTTCCCGCACATTAAATTACTCTTGCAATATTTCTACACACTCTTGTCCATCAGAGATGTATACTTACAAGTTGCTGGTGTTGGACATGTGATTACTCCAGATTCATATGATTGATGGCTATCAATTTTGTGTACTGGCACTGGTGTAGACTCATTTCCATCAAGATCTTGGCATGTTACACCAAATTTGATGTCGTGGTCTTCAACCCGGAACTCCCACCTTCAAATACATACATAGAACAAGCATTTTCATTAACTTGGGTTATGTACATGTATATTCCCACTGATCTATAATACTGCTTGATTCACGAACTACTGTCAACTTTCTTTAATGCTGACAGCAAGTGATGTGTGGATTATTCATTGATTCTTTTCTGCTTACAGTGGTGGCTGTGAGCAAATTGTAGTATTACATTTCTCTTTGTAGTTTATACATAGCAATTAATTCTTAATTAAGTGTACTGTAAAGCAATATGGAAATCAATAATTTCATTTACAGTGTTTAAATGATGCTTTGTTAAATGTACTTGCTAGATAAGTAAGAATTGTTATAGATTTTATTACTTTTTGTGTGCATATGAATGGATAAGTTCAAAGAATGATTAGCTTTTTGTTGTGTTCATGTGCATCCGTGTTACTTACTTCAGTATGGAATTTTCTACTGCAGCTATGAATGGTAGACACAGTTTTTTGCCTTTCTTAATTACAGCTGTTGTGAAGTCGGTATTTTCTGGTGGACTTGTGTTGTTAGTCTTCTGGGAATAGTAAGACTTAGGAATTTTCCCTCCCTGACAGATCTGGATCAAAATCAAATGGTGTTGAGAGAACGGTAATTGTGACTTGGCTTAAAAATTGCAACAGGCATAAACTGAATGGCAAAAAGGAGGTTAGAGTCACTTATTGATGAAGTATGCAACAGAACATACTTTAGTTGTGTATCTTGGATTTCCATCAGGATCTTTCAAGGTTCCACCAAAATGAGCTGGCAGTTGATCATGCTCAATCGCTTCTAGCAACGTGGGCTGCCACTTCCGAGGATCACTCGTAAATATATACATTTTTTTTAATGTGTAGTCATTCAGGAAATTCTTTATCACAGCATAAGCAATGGCAAATACTTTAGGAGCTGAAAATAGTAAAAAGTAAATCTCATATAGAACTGATTTCTAAGAAATATGCTTTTATTTTGTTTTACCACAAAATATTTCTTACATTAATATAAATTAACCAGCATCTGTAGTCATCACTTACCATTTATTATGTAACAGGCTTTGAGGATTTCTGGGTAATTGGCTTCGTACATTTGGAGCAGTGCCACAACGACTTCTCCGGCTGCAGCATATATTTCAACATCAGTGGTGAAGTTTTTATTACAAAAAAATACAAATTGTATGTCCAAGGTGTCTGTGTCATTAACTTTGGACCAGATAATTGATCCAAATTTGCTATTGTGACCTATCTAAGACACAAGTGTAAGCAAGAATCATGCATGTACATCATGAGTCATGTTCGGGAGCAATTTTTATGTGATTTTTCAGAAAAGATAATACTTTTACACATTAATTTTTTATAGTTAGGCTTGCTTGGAAGCTGTAATTTGGACTGCTATTATAGGAAAAGTTAACTTCATTCATATAAGTAAAGATTGCACTTAAACAGTATATTCACAGGTTTAATATATATTTGTCTGTCCCTTATAACTACAAGCAGTTCATGATTTTCAGGAAACTTGGCGTGAACAGTATATTACTGGATGCATGCATGGGCCCATTGATGCAAAGTTTTTGGGTAGCAGTGTTACTCTAGCCACTTCACATATTTCACTCCTCATTAATAGCTGCTCAGCCATAAAACACAACACAATAAAAAAAGCTACAAGGCTTTTTAGTAAATGAAGTAAATGTTAAAATGGGCAAAATCCTTGAGAAGCTAGTAATTTCACAGTTATTCAATTCCATTTGTGACATGCAGAGCTTTGTTGCCATATTCAAAAGAGACCATCAGTTGTCATGCTGAGCCAGATGCAACCATTCCACATCCTCTCAGTCTGTTTCTTTAAGAAAGTATTATAAAATGAATGAATACTTTTTTTTAAGGAAATGTTACCAAAAAGGTCTTTAGGTCAGGTCTTAGTTCTTCTAGGTTGTTACGCAGCATGCATTGATAGCTGTTTACCTACTTTTCAGGACAGCATATAAGCCCCATCTTCAAGGGTCAAGCAGTCCATGTAGGTCAGACCAATAGGCTGTGCTGAAATATCAGGAAACAAACACCAACATATGCTGCGTAACCAGAAGAGCAAAGACCTAATCTACACAATGGCAAAAGTTTGACATCTCACACATTCTTTAGGTTGCCTGCCCTCTTCATCTACTAAGGAAATTATTCTAGCTGTCATTCATCTTCAGAGTTGAGACATGCCCTAATGCTGTGTAAAAACACAAACACAAATGGGTACTAACAACATGAAAACCCACGTGCACTTGCTGAATCTGTATTTACATGTGTGTGCATGTGTAAGCATAGATTGTAGATGCGCCTTTACATTTTGTTGAGGGAGCTGGAGAATAGCTAACAGCATTCACATCATGTTAACAAAATTCTCATTACAGGAAATTTCATTTATGATTTCCGATAAAATCCATCTTCTTTCCATGTATTCCATTAGTTGGTAATAGCGTTCTAAAGCTTAATAGTACTGTATGTATCACCCAGTGTAACATTGTGAAAAACTGCATTTTGTCATGCAGTATGTGTGTATTTATGCATGCCGTATGATTGTCAGAATAAATACTGGTCATTGAATGTCAGCAACCATTTGCTGTTTGTAATGGAGAGAAGTATTTTCCTTGTGAGTTAGGAACTGCAGTTTCATGTATAATTTAGATGAATATAATTCTTCAAGGAGACACTGTGCAGAACAGTTTCAACAGAAAATATATTCTGTCTGTTTAATAACAGCTGTGCAGTTATGTGAGATTTGGGGTCTTTACAGTGGCAAAAAGGCATATTGTAGTCATAGGGTAATGAAGCCATGCAGTCTGGTTGGTAGTTACCAGCATTTCAAAGTAACTTATGTCATCAACAGTTTGTTCCTCCAAAATGGTGGTACTTGCACATTGTTGCACCACAAAATGAACTAAGCATATGAAGATGCAAATAGTGTTACCTAGTAAAATACTGTATGGTATAGATCTTAATATTATTTGCTGGTTCCTTGCAGTAAACGTGTTATTCATGTAATTCCAATAAAGGCACTTACAGTTAACTAACCTGTATTGTACTATCTCATGCTATAAACTTCCTACATGTTTTATCTTGAATAAGCAATCTTCAGGGAAAATGGGGCACAAAGAATTTTACCTGAAGGTGGTTTATTTAAGCTGAAACATGTAGGAGAATTTGTACCATGAGATAATAAACTGTGGATTTGTTAATATGAAATACGTGTAAGACAAGCGTGATATCCATCATACTTGTTGTATGATGAATCGGTGATTGCCACAGCTTTTCAGAGAATCTTAAGCTGGTTAAGTTTAGTTTAGTTTTACCATTTGTATCTTTTCTTGCAACCCATTAAACTTTATTTGAAACTTTTGCAGGAATGCATCAGTATGCAAAATTACCTGTACAGGCTGTATGTGCTAGTACTTTTACTTATGAATTAATATTGACCTGACACCAAACTCACTGTCCACAATTATCATCTGCTGACTCCTTTGAATTACTTGCATCAATAGCAAGAGTAGAAATGTGGAACAAAATTACATGGTTTTTAAAAATCTGTACGTTAGTTCAGACAAAAATCCGACATAATTCTGCTCTGAAAAGTGTTGATATATTGTTTGTTGCTGTAGTTTGTAGATGCTTTCTGATTGTTTTCAATGTTATATGTAGTGACTTCATACTCTGCCATATGTAAATTATCCTGATGTGGTACTTACCTGGTCTCCAAGCATACTGACGTATATTGAAATTTTCCATGTCCATAATACAGACAACCTTTGCAGCTGCCTGGTCAAACTTCTGTGCTTGTTCTGCTGCTATGCTCATATATGATTCCAGAGTTTTGATTGTCATTTTAATGAAGTCAGCCTTGCTAACAGTGTGCATCATTCCCCACATATCCAGGCCAGCAAATGGAACAATTATTACTGCACAGAAAAACAATATTTTTGTTAATGTTCTGTTTGAGGGTATACTAGTTTGTCAGTTACAATATGTGTCACCAGTTTCTGTGTTGCTGAAGATCAGACTGTGGTGATGTTTTATACAGATGGGTGTGTCTGACAATATGTGTACTGATATGTTGAATATAATGTTGTTTGGATTGTGTGCATAGTAAGTTTTTCTGAACAAATTCTGTCAGCAGAGGAAGATTTGCTGATGAAAACGCAGGTAACATACCAACAATGAACCTTTGTTTAGGTGCATTTACAAAACAATTGCAAAAAGTAACTTTTAACTTCATCATTTCAGTATGTATGTCTATGCTGAAATCTGTTGACCAAATTCAGTTTTGTTTAAAATCTGACAGAAATGTTGGACGCTTTATATGAAGACATGCATGCGTTATGATAATATCTTTTTTCTGAATTCTTCTTGTGTTTAGAAAGGGCTTCAGGCAAATTTGCAGGAAAAAAAAACATGTTTTATGCTGAATACATTTTATCCCAAAAACTATGCTATTTATAAGATAAGTACAAGAAATATGGCTGAGTCAGAAAGGTACAAGGAATAGTGAATTATCTACGTGGATGTGATTTGTGTGCTCAGTAGTTGAGGCAAAAATGCAAGCATGTAGTGTGATCTGTAGTCTGAGGTACCTTGTCTGAGAAATTGCTCAATGAATTAACTGTGAGGCTCTGTTTAGCCACTTTGTATGCATATAACCATGAATGAGTTGTTTCAATGCATTGTTTTTATACCATACTGCAAATGTTGGTACAGTGTATGGAAGTAAATGGGTGTCAATTAGTGCAGTTTTCTGTTGTGGATCTTCATCGTACCCACAACCTATGAGACAGGTTTTCCTGACTTCCCAACTGAAACTTTTGTAGGTGAAAAAGTGAGAAATCAGGAGCAGTGTCTATTTTGGTGAGAATAAGGTTTCTCTCAGTGTCTTACCAGGGTTACAGGACACCAACGTCATCAGGTCAACATTGTAGAGAGAAAATAACACTTGCCACCACCTGTGATTTATTCTGAATTTCGTGGAGAATGTATCTGCACTCACAAGTGCATGTAAAGAAAATCTAGGTATATTGTCTTGAATCACTGTCTCCTTCAGACACTTCATGCCTATTTCCTAACTGCTTGGGACCTCTTCTCTCGCATCTGAATTTGAATTCTCTCAGTCTTTCCATTCATCTCATTATTCAGGATGACACCTTCAATGCATTTTGACTCCTGTGATTGGTCAGGCAGTGAAAGAGGGTTTACTTTTCTTGGCTTACCAATTTTTAGAAAACTTTACCTAATTTTTATTGGTCAAAGTTGAATAAAGTTTTCTGTGGGAATAAAATGTTCATACAAAGTATAGCTAATACACACATGCTTCAGTTCAGAGGTTAAACCCATAAACCTGTCAATGTGAAATGGGAATGCCAAATGTGACTTCCAAACATCTGGTTCCTGTAATGAATTTCATAGCTGTCATGACATGAGTAACATGGGTGAAATTCAAGGAGGTTAGACGGTCAGGAAGTCCTTCCTCAAGTAGGGTGTGGACACAAAAAAAAAAATTCCTCCCATATATGCCAAGGGGTGGTCTGACTGGGACGTGAACCCAGTCTGTGTTTGGCCACATTAGTTGCAACATTGTTTTTGCTTAAAATTGGTACAGAGAGTTTTAAAATTAGACATAGTATTGTGTTTTCATATAGTTAATTAGTGAGTGTAAACCCTTAACAAGACTTTATTTTTAGTAATTTTACAGCAACTGTCATCATTAGGCTAAAACTTGATAAAACACTTAAGCAGTTATACAACTGTTTGCCAAACTGAGATCCCAGTTTTTACAATTTTGTGTATTTCATTTTCGTACTTGTTGTTTCTATGGTAAATTGAAATTTACGGAAAAGATAATGCAGTGAATACAATGGATTGGTGGTGTGTTGACTTAGTTAGGTGGAGCAAGATGAGATATTCTGTTGTTAATATATCTCAGTATACAGTTATTCGTAAGGTCATTCCTGCAATGGTATATTATAATAGTATTAAGATTTTCTGAATGGCACAATGACTTGTTACTGGTCTTCTGAACATAATACAGTTTGTCAAGAGATGATTTATAAACTGCCTGAGTTAAGATTATAAACCATCTCCTGAGAACCTAGAAGTATTATGTTGAGACAAGCAATACAAGTTACCATTTGGTTCAGAAATAATAACTATTATTATTATTATTGTTATTATTATGTGCCATTACAGAAATGACCTTACAGATGAATAAACAACAGAATATCTTGTCTTGCTTCATCCAACTACATCATGACACCACCTGTCCATTATATTAATTAAATTATATTATCCATAAATTTTAAATTACCACAGAAGCAATGTGTATAAAAATGAAACATACATAATTGTAAAAATTGAGATGTCAGTTTGGCAAAGCAATTGTTTAACTATTTAACTAATGTGCCAAGTTTTAACCTGATGATAACCCTTAGGGCCAAAACATGTTACTGTAAAATTACTACAGATAAGTTGTGTGAACGGTTTATACTTATTAAGTACACATTTATCGTATTTATTAGTTTCAACGTGTTGTAGAGTTATGTCAAACTGTCCTGATTTGCCACATCTGTTGGGGAAGCTGTGTGGACAGAAACTCTTGGATTTAGGGCTGATAACAAATTGAGTATGCAAATTGACTGTGTATTTCCTTTAGTGCATATGTTTAATGACAGAGTGTGTGAATTTTGAATCTGAAACATATGTCATTCAGATCACACCTGTTACAAAATTAATACTGGTAAATATATGCTTCCTTTAAAGTGACATTCACACGGACATGAATATATACATACATGTGGCTTTTTTTTGGGTGATATACCTGTTGTTTAGGCAGTGTTTATGTATGTCATAGCCAATTCAAGTTGTGTCCTTGCTAAAAAATATGTAATTTAACACATTTTACGTTACTTGTCAGCACTGGATTCTGTGGATAGGAATTCAGGAAAAGCATTTTTTTGTTTGTTTGTTTAATGTAAATGACTGTTGAGACTTATCAAAAAATACGTCCAGAATGGACATTGACTGGAAGTTTGAAAGAACTGTTTAATGGTGTGTTCATGATAGTTTACAGTACTAATAAAATAAATCTTTTGTGTAGTGGCTGGGTTAGCTTACTTGCTTATATGACAGGCTTATTGCTAGATGCCCAAAGAATTGGGCTTTGATTTCAACAAGGGGAACAGATTTTCTCTTCTCCAAAATGTCTACATTGGCTTGGAGCCAATCCAACTTCCTAGTGAATGAGTACTGAGGGCTGTTTCCATGAGGGTAAAATGGTCGGGAGATGAAGCTGACTACTCTTATCACGATCGAGTGGCCAGATAAAGAATGAGTGGAGCTGTATACCAAATCTGTCTATGATATGGTGCTTAATTAAGCACAGGGAAAAGCTTAATCTTTTCTTTACTTTTATGCCTTTCATAAACAAGGTTATTTTTAGTCACATAAAAAAACGACATCTTGGAAGGTACACTATATGTATGTATGTATGTATGTATGTTTGGGTTCAACATTGGTGTTGTTTGTCACACTCATACTGTATCAGGAGTGCTGACACTGAATTCATTTAACTTAGTTTTGAAGTACAAGCTCTGAAAGAGGAAAATCAAATGGGTTTGATGGCAGTGGATTAATCCTTCAGGGCACCGTGGTTAGTTCACATACCATCAGGTTTCACATTAAAAAATTCAATGTGGGTAGGTGCTCACTATTTTAGGTAACAAGTGTCTTCAGATAGTGTGTAATTAAAAGCATGGTATTACTGGACAGTGATTTGGTTCTCATACCTGGAGATCCTTCCTTGTCAAACCCTGCTATCCCACAGGGGTAGTGCTTCTGGAACACTTCTGGAGGTTCCCATTCTTTTAGCTTCTCTACCTCCCAATCTTCCCTCCATTTAAGGGACTGTAAAAATATGTTGTGTGAAAAACAAGGAAGAAAGAAGAATACTCTGAAAATGAAAATTCTCCTGAAATTGGTAGTCCTTATCAGCATATCTGTTTCCTTGAATCTTATCTAGTCTTTCCCTGTTTTGTGTAAATTCCAGAATAAAAGTTTCAAAGAAGTGAAATAATTAATGTTCTGATGAATAAATTGTCTGAAAATTAAATATCTGCAGTCGAAATATTCTGATCATAATTACATTTAAAGGAAAACAAACTGTTTGAATGAAATGTCATGAACATGATCATATTTGTCTAATTTGGAACTTTGGAAGATGTTAATATATAACAGATGTCACAGTTTCAATACCATTCACTCATTTATTATTCTATTCCTCAGTCATGTGATTGTCCAAAAACTTCAACATTGAGGATTAGGTATGCACTGTATGGAGATTCAGGGTCCGTTTTTTTAAGTTCTTAGTGCAGTAGACATTTTGTGGAAATCCCCCCCCCAAGTTTTGGGACTTCCCTTTGGTAGGACCATGTCTTTTGATAGTAGTGTAAAATGTAAGGTGATACACAGAGACAGAGGAGGAAGAGATCTTTCTAAAAACAAAGGGTTGAAGCTGAATCTCCACAAACAGTTCATATATTTTCCAGGGTTTTACAATGGTTAGCCATACTGTACTTTACTGTGTAGTACTGTACTCAAAAGTACAGCAACTTTTACTTTGATTTCAACAATGAAGATGATTCTGTAATGTAAACAGTTTATTCTACTTACAGCTCGCAGCATTTTTCCTGCAGCTTCCACATTAAAATTGCGTGCTGAAAATAAAACAAAGATTATCTATAACTGATCTGATGTAGGATTCACAGCAAATCTCCCTAACAATAAGGCTTATTGGTATCAACTGAAGAACAGCAAAACTGATGGTAATGCAATACGTTAATGTTCATTTGTATCTGTGAGGTGAGAACTGAGTAACAGTTGCAAATATAGGTGAAGGTCATGAGTATGTCCATCTACCCTTGTTTGCAAATAAATAAATACCCATTCAGAATGTTAGGAAAATACAAGTTTTGAAAACTAACCTGGATGTAAATCACATGACACATTCTGAAAGTACCGAGCGGGGATCATAAAATCTAATGCTGTAAGTTAAGGATTCTGAAGTGTATAAGTTGCTGTTTTTAATATATGAGGGTCCTTCAGTAAGACCAAAAATGTTCATAAGAATTACTGTTGTTGAAGTGCTTCTTGTATTCAGAATCTTAGAATACCTGTTTTATATTATTCTATGTTCAAGCTCTGAAGAGCCTGAGTGTGGGAGCCAGCTTGTAGCTCACACACACATATTTTATGAACAATAAGTATTTTACCTAAAACGAATGGCGCAGTGCCCATGGGTGGTTACCTCGTGTGTTACTTTAAAAATATTACATGATTAGCTCATGTTTAGTTTCATATATATATATACACATAACACATCTTTAGGTTTGTCACACTACCTTCTGCGCATGCATGCTTAGATTTGGTACTACTGTGGTCACGTGATCGAAGCTTGACCTTG
>Ga0209755_10006783_pt1 | contig 12558 bp, 4 predicted proteins | sample TergutCo191P1_FD_187301 | JGI IMG/M metagenome (GOLD analysis project Ga0209755, IMG submission 187301) | Cornitermes sp. P1 segment gut microbial communities from Petit-Saut dam, French Guiana - Co191P1 (SPAdes) (version 2) | ecosystem: Host-associated > Arthropoda: Insects > Digestive system >... | reverse complement strand
CAGAAAAAAAAAAAATTGTAGTGGCATTTGCCCCCTTGCGTCTCCCGCCCAAGTTATGCCTATGATAATCATCAAACATTATTAGGTAATAAAGTCAAGTAATATTAGATGGGCGAAACATACAGCATGCATGAGTTCCAAATATGTATGGTGTTTTGGCAGAAGAGTTCTGAAGAGGCCACATGGAGTCCAAGGTGTATATGAGGGATAATATTAAATATGAACTTAGAGAATTATAGCAGACGTTGTGGACTACATTCCTTTTACTGAATACGTGGCATCAATGGAAACTGTTGTGAAGACTGTAATATTCACTTGGGTTCTGTAAAATGAGGAGAAGTTTTTGACCAGCTGAACAACGGTTTACTTTTCAAAAACTCTTCCCTATTGAGTGATTTACATCATACATTCTGCTGAGCAAATTTAGTGACATTGCCAATTTGAATACATCTCAGAGGCTGCATCTGAATAATTTCTGAAGAATCACAATCTTATATTATTTGAAATATTAACCTTTTAAAGCCAACTGGTTACGTGATGCACTAACAGGTTTAACATTCAACATTTGTACGCTCTGCCCACACTGTATTTATGTGTTTTGTATTTATCTCAGTGACTTGTGCCACTTACATCATAAACTGATTGGTTTTCATAACCAAGATGAAAAGTGTTTATTGCATAGTCTTTAAATAAAGCAGTATGCCATTCGTTTTTAAAAGGTTAATACACATAAGAATATGATGGTTTAAATCTCACAGAAATGCAGATTGCTTTACATCACAAATTTCATTCCTACTGTCAAGTCATTGAAGAGATAGTAGCAGAATAAAGAAGTTTACAATCGGAACAAAATTGTTCTTCCAACAATGCTTCTGTGAATAATGGCTGTCATAGATATGCATCTCTTCTTTATCTCTTTGTCTAATCAATGTAAATGCATCATAACTACATTTATTTTCATAGTCCACCAGAAAGTAATAGTTTGTGTTTTGTGCTTCTTGCAGCTGATAGTGACAGGTCTGATTGTCATGTGTTTGGCCGGAAGAAGGAATCGTTATGGATACCTGGTGAGTCCATCTCAGTGATGTCTATACCTAACCTGCAGTACAGGCTGTGCTAAATAACAGTAGGAAGGTATACTGCATTCAGCAGAAAAAGAAATGTACATATTTGTTCTTTGTAATTTTTAAATATCTGTATACAGATTCACTTATTTCAGTTAAAAAGTCTGCTCTTATCAGAACTAATTAGGAATAAAATGATACAGCATTTTCAGTTTGTATTTTGTTAACTGGCCATACTTGTGCTATCAGGAATATTTATAGCCACACCTCCATACAGCACCACTGTTTGCTCACTGCAGGTTGTGACAATGTATTGAGTGTGGTGGTAAATCAAAATATGGTCACAGGGAATTTCTATTCACAGACTTTCATGGAGTTTTAAGTGAGGGTTGTGCTATACTGGGGTTTGGCTGCATATTGTTTCAGAATGACAGTTTTGTAACAAGGAGCAAATGTAAAAATACTGATAGTTTCTTTTCAAGTTATCTGTCTTGTTCTGAACTGTTGTCGTTAAAATAACAGCTAATAAGTGTTCAGGTAAATTGCCATGAAAATGTGTTTCCTCTTGCGTTTCATTAAAAGTTTCAATATTCAGGCATCAGTATTTGATATGTTTTAGGAGATAATAATCTTTAGACATTAGAAGTTACTTAACAGTATTAACATTTCTTACTCATTTTGGCCTCTTCCCCTTGTATTGCTCTCCTGTAGCAGAAATAAGCACCTAAATTTGTTTGTGTAAAGCACCATACCCATGTACCCATGTACAGTGGTACACTCCCCATTCTGTCTCATTAAATACTCATCACTGTCAAAGGTGTGTAAAATAGAAGCTGTATTCTTACTAAAATGTGTATTTTACTTTACAATTCTAAGGCAAGGCATTCCTGTTGTGTTTTTCTCTATTACTTAAATATTGTAATAAAATATAGCTGAAACATGTAGCTGAAAGCTGTAAATTCATATAATATTTAATAAAGTGTTGTGTTAGACTATATTTTATTACATTATTTCATTAGTAGCGTATTTTACTGTTGGAGAGCAAAGCGAATGTTGAAATATTACATACAAAAGTTGTATGACAGTACGGATGACAAGTGAAATATTTTGCTTTTAGATCAAGCTGTGTGGTGGCTGCTGTCTGGCATGTGCAGTGTTGTGTGTGATTGTCACTATCACCACAACAGTGATTCACATGAACCGGCTGCAAATGCTGAGAGAGTGCGTCTACACAAGGATGACACAGACTTGCACTTGTTTCCCTGTACCAGTTGAATCCACACCAACTGCAAGGTCTACTTCAGACAGTATGTAATTTGGTTATATGCAGATAACATAAATAAAACAATGGACAGTCAATAACAACTAATATTTAATAGACAAAAGTTTATGTGACGAAATACAGGGTTATTCAAAATGATTGTCGGGATCATACACAGTACACTCCAGATGCAACCCCATATGATTTCTTTCTATGGGGTTACATCAAGAATCAGGTTTATGTTCCTCCTCTTCCCGCAAGTATCCCAGAACTGAAGGTACAAATCAGAACCGTCATTGAAACCATCACCGCTGACATGCAGAATGAACTCGATTATCGTGTTGATGTTTGTAGAATCACAAAGGGTGCACATATAGAACACCTGTAAGGTATGTAACAAAACCTTGAACTGTTTATCTATTAAATAAAAAAAAATACATATACTCCTATCTCAAGTGTATTGTGTATGACAAGTTGTTAAAACCCTGACAATTATTTTGAATAACCCTGTATAATAAGATGCACCATTTATGTTTATATTAAATTTGAAAAATTTTATGAACAGTAAAGACTGAACTAAATAACAATTGACAAAAATTAAGAAATACAATTTTAAAGCCTATACGTTTTATTTTATTATTTGTGTATTTATCATTAATTTAATGACAACTTCATTATTAGCTCAGAATACATACCATCAAATGATCAGATGATCAGTGAACAGTGAATTGGAAAAGGATATTGAAAGATTTGATCATGAATTAATTTGATTTACTATCCTGATATTTGTCTGGTAGAATGATTGAAAACTGCAGACAACTTAGAATATTTGAGTCCTGGCCAAGGTTTTAACTGGGTACCTTCCATAACAGATGTCAGAAACATTACCTTTTGAGTATTTTAGGTACTGCAGAACACACTCTAAAAAGGTGAATTATATTAAACTATTTTCTTTAACTTCCTGTTATTCTGTTACACTTTGCCTTGTTTTTGACTGAATCATGATCAGTTGTTTAAGAATTATTAATGTGTTCTTAAAAACTAATACAGAGCACAATTGAAGTTTCAATAATGTTAAATAAAATCAGGGTAATGACGAAATTATCAGCAGAATAATCTGAGGAAATATATAGTATCTCCAGGTCAGAACCATGTACTTATTTTCTTCACATCCTGAAAAGTCAACAATGACCGATGATATTAAAAAAAATTCTGACAAAGGTGAAAGAATGGAGAATAGTACATAAAAGAATATGCCATCTGTTATATTAAACTTAGGACACATAATGGAGGAGGGAAAAGTAACAAATATTACATTTTTGGTGAGGAATGATAAGGAAATGAAGGCCATGTGGAAAATTTAAATATGGATGGGAGAGTGATATTGAAATAAGTTTGAAAGGAATATCATAATTCATGAAGAAGCAAGGAAGAAAGTGTTATTACATAAATTGACTAGAAGATCTGATTTAATTCCACACTTTCTTACGTGAGATTTCATTGCTGTCAGTACCACCGGTTTATGATATGAAAAGACCTGCTTACGTTTCAGTTGTCCACTACGTATTCAACTCAACTCCAGACTGCGAGGTGATTCATGGTGCCCTGTACTCTTGCCTTCGTGCCATGTTTGGTCTGTCAGTCATTGGGATTCTTGTCTGCATTTTTTCTTGTATGCTGATTTACCAGTTACTAAGGTAAAAAAAAAACAACTTCTGTATCATGGATCTCAGCATAAATGTGCAATATAATTTTTTGTACTATACTACAGTGATCAGAATCATTTATTTGGGTTCTGAACTATGATTTTTTTACATTAAACAGACTGCACAAGCACTGACCTCTTCAGTCCTACCTTCAGTTGCAATATTCAATAGTGAGTTGTCTGAGGGCTGGAAGATCTGAAGTTCTGTTCCTGGCAGGTTCAACAGATTTCTTTTTTTCATAATGTTCTGACTTGCCCTCAAGCATAGCCAGCCTCCTAGTCCTCAGGTACTGTGGATTCTTTCCCTGGGGGTAAAGCTAACCACTCACCTCTATCTAGCACTGAGGTTAAGAATGAGTGGCGCTATGCACCCATTCCTCCATATGTCTTTATGCAACCCCCAGTGACAACTCTACCTTTGCCCTCAATATGATAAACAGTTTTATTGCACCTAGAACAACATGACAAACAATTACATTACAATGTCACATAAATGATTGACTTATAATACAACGATATGCTGTCAAATGTTACGTTAAAGATATATTCCCCTGAAGATGAACTGCTGGTGTCAAAATATGTTTGTTGTCTAAGTAGAAAGAAATGATTCACATCATTTTATGAGATGCAATTGGCTTTATATAGCTTTATTAGAAAGTAATGTTGTTGCATAATAACACAAGTTCTATTAGCATTTCAGTATTACATACATAAAGTTTAAATATTTTATGACTATATTTGGCAGTCATGAGAAGAAGAAAATGTACTGGGAACAACTGGAGATGAGATGCCGATATCTGTATCGTCAACAAAGAAATCCACATCACTGTACTTGTTGTGATGAATGTCGATATCCTCCTCCACATCAGCTCTTCCCATGGGAAGTCATGGATGACAGGTAAAATGGAAAATACTGAAGAAGAACAAGTAGCTCTTAGAGATTTTATTTGATGTGATTGAGGGGGGAAAAAAATTTGAAACCAACATTTTAATGTACAAAAGCAGGTACTGGACACCTGGCAGGGTTGGTAACTTGTACTCTCCAAACCCTGGAGAGGATACTGGTGCTGTGAACACGGCAACACAGAGGTTACGAGGACAGGAGCGTACATCAGGATGGAGCTGGCGAAGACTGCCATGGTCACGGGGACCAAGCACTAACAGTGGACAAACTCCTGATCATTCTCACAGGTACAATCAAAGCCATCTAAAAAACATAATTTATTTGAGGAGCACAGGATAAAGCAACTCATTTCAAACAAGTCTCCACTGGTTAAGTAATGGAAACACCTTCTCTAAAGGTTTGTGATTGCATTTGACTCATTATGCAAATACTATCAAATACTATGTTGGACACTGTCAGTTTACACACACACACAGCCCTCTGGAAGCTGATTGTGCTTGGGATATATGTAAGTTCTATATAATACACTCAAAAAGAAGTTTCCAGTACCTTTGTACAGTGGCAAAAGCAATGTCAGGCACTGAAATATTGTTTATATCAAGCATGAATAGAAAATACCTTAATATTCTATTCCTACAACATTAAAAGTTTGGCAAGATTCGAGTTCCATTTTGTTGATGAAATTGACAAAGTGTTAGAAAACTGCAAAACTCTTACCAAAGCATGACTGTTTCTTTTTCTCTACAACTGTGAATGAGAAGATTTTATTAAGTGGTTGGTAAGGTTCCTTTATATTTCTGAGTCCTGTTTTCAGAAATAAATTTTGTATGAGTAACTTTAGACGATATTGCAACACAAACAGGCTAAGAAATGCACTGATACATACTGCAACTTGCACCAAAGCACTTCAAAGCAATACACAATAAGGATCATTCATCACGTGCCATAAGGAGGCTATGAAAATAAGTCCCAATAGAAATGCAAGGCAGTCTGTGATGGTGAAATAAATGGTTCAAAGTCTGTCAGGTATAGTGTAACACACTCCAACAATTGTAGTAGCTGAATTAGATGGTGAACAGTGCCAGCTTGAACATAACATCACTTCATGAGTTTGTTGTGTATCAGGTGCACTCCTTTCGTTTACACACATCAGCAAAAATGTATCTATTCCAAAATTGGTTTTGCAAATACTAACATTTGTGTCTGTTTTGTGACATACCATACTTAAGATTTCTTTGATACGGTGAACTGATTTCAGTTCTGACAAGGCTTCTTCATGTTCTAGTGAACATAGTTTAACATGCTGAATATTTGAAGTGGAATGTTGAAATTGTATGTACTTTAACTTCTAAATAATCACACAAATAGTAATAAGAAGAAATGAAAAATGTTCAAGCACAAAAAGTAGTTTCATACCCTTGATTACTAGTTTGTACTGTTGTAACAAAATGACTACAATAATTTCATTAATAAAAGCAGTAATAAGGGAGTCCAATCTGAATAGGAATATACTATTTTAGAAATGGGCATAACATTACTTCCTTTATTTCTGTTCGTAAATTATATACCTTCATGATTTAGAATGTTCCCTGTTTTCTCTTCTTGCTGACCTCCTTTTTAAGCAGAACAATGACCCATATTTTTTGTCCCACATGGACCTTTGCTGTGGGGATACAAAAATATTATTCATGCTGTAACAACTGTACACTATCAGTGTAAGACAGTAAAAGCTCTGACATCTGGCACTGAATGAACTAGGAAGATTTATTAACCAGAAATTGACTTGGAGTCCTAGTATATTCACTATTCCATCAACCAGAAGCATAAAGGTGCTGTTTCTGAGTGTCTGCCCACTAATTATGGGTGTCTGGTTGCTCCTCTCCCACCCACCTCCAACAACACCCCCTTCCAAAAAAAAAAAATTATATACAGCATATTATGCAAGTAGTGATTTAGGTGTAATAAACAGTACAGAAAAAAAAACTGAACAGGATATACATGATCATTGGTCTGGATAGTAAAAAGGACATACATGAGTTTGCTAGATACACTAAAAATAAGTCACACATTAAGCATAATGTTCCATTATCTGGAGCATATCTGGCAACTATTTGGTCCCAAAGGTGCCACATATCACACGTTTTACTGTTTCATATAAAACCAACAAATGCACTCATATTAAAATTATATTTTTACACACAAGCCATCAGAACTCTGACATGTTTCAGTCTATCTTATCATCTTCAACTAGTTACTTAACATTAATCAGGCACATATAAAAACACGGATCTAGCAGCGCAGAAGTGGTTCTACACTGGAACATCAAATTTTATAAAATCTGCAAACATTTTATGGACAGATTTTAATGTATTTAATAATCCATCCATGTTTTTATATAGGCTTTATTGATGTTAAGTAATACCATGAAATGATCAAGATAGATCAAACATATCAGAGTTCTGATGGATTGTGTGTAAAATTATAACTTTAACATTAGTATATTTGCTGGTTTTATTACATAAATTGTCTATTAATTCATGGACATGAATAACATTAAGGTATACTGTATTCTTATTACCTGTTCCCTGTCCTCCTGTTAGCGATATACTCACAACAGTAGATAATAATATTAATGATTAAAAAAACCTCCATCACAGTGCTGCTTCCTGTTAAATCTATTTGTAATTCAAAAAGTTAATACAAATGTGAATTGTTTCTAACTACTGTCACTGAGTTCTTACTGCACTGTTTCTTTGTTTCTTTCTTTGCAGTGAGGTAGGATGCTACAATATAAAAGGTTGGTTTGTGTAAAAATGTATTGGAATTGTAACAAGGTGCAAAATAGCTGCACTTTTATGCAATTTCCACAAAAATTGTGATTTTGAACCTTCTTACACATTATCACTGCACATTTATAACATGTTATGTAAACAATTTCAAAATCTTTGTAAGAAGTCAATCTGCCAAATTTTTAATCCACAGAGAGGGGTCAGGGAGTGGTGTACAAAATTACCGGCATGCAACCAGCAGCCCAGACAGCCAGTATGGTTTTAGCAGCCACCCAGCACCAGCAGAAGGTGCTTCACCACCGGTTTCTGCTACTGTGGAAGGCAACACCAGCCCATACATCCGGGACCCTCATGGTGGTCCAGTCATACCTCAGCCAACAGGTGGCTTTATTAGACCCAGAACTTTGGGGCCATTTGTAACTGAAGGAAGTGTGAAGGCCATTCAGCAACCCCAGGGCTATGCCCAGCAGTTCTACATGTGGGGTCCACCTCCTCCATATTCCAACCCTCACTCTGGTAACAACTCACACTGCAATAGTCCTGCTAGACGGGAGCCCATCCTAAACTTACTTCAAGGACACCCGGGACCAACAAGCAATGCTACAGTTGGAAGTCCATCTCGGTTACATTACCCACACCATCATCATTTACATCATCACCACCACCATTGTCAGATGAATCAGCAAGTTGTTAACAGAGGTATGCCAGTAGCAGCAGAAGATCAGGGTATAATAGGACAAAGTGGTCTGTTGAAGAACTTACAACAGAGGTACCATGGGGGTGTAAGGAGACTGCAGGACCAGAGAAGGTTTGATGAGTTTTCATCTTCATCAGGTGATGGTGTGATCAATGTCAGTAGTGGTGATAAAAGTGTGATTGTTGAGAATTATGTAAACACAAGTGAAGCTGAAATGGCAACATCAGGTGATGTTACAACAAGTGAAAACAATACAGATTCTTCTGTTAGCAAAGACAGAATTAGCAACACTCTACCAGCAAGGAAAGCTAAGAAGCGCATTGACATATCGTCAGTAAAATCTGTAGCAAATATTCCTTTTTCTTCAGAGCATCAACTTGGAGGTCAGAAATCATCACCAAGTCATTGCAGTAGTGTAAATAATGTAAATAGTGGCAATACATGTAGCAGTACTGGTGGTGGTGGTGGTGGAAATGGTGGTGGTGGTTTTTCTAGGACAAATGTTCAAATTTTATTCGGACAACAGGGCTGTCAACTTACAGACCATTTTCATGGTGGTAACCATGGTGATGAGTTGTCAGCAGAAGAAACACAGTTGATAGCTGAGAAGTATCCTCATTCACTATCATCAGGTTCAGCACTGGTGAGGGGAAAAGATGAAACAGTCACTGGTGCTCCACCCAGCAATATGTCTCCTCGAATGAGGTATATGTCGCATTTACAAGGTGTGACAAATGCAGCCTTTCAAGTACAAGAAGGTCTTGAGCTTCAAGACCAACAGGGACAGATTCTATGTGGCAAGAATGAAACGACAGAATCAGAAGTTTATTTTGCAGATGTATCATCTTGCTGCAATGTTTCAGTAAGAAATGATGGGTCTTTGTACGATGAAGCTCTTGATCCACAAAAGCATAAGCTAATGATGTCAAATCAAGGAGAAGAAGTGGACATTCCAACAACTGGTGGCCATTTGCAGAGGTTACCAGAGTCCTACCAGATGCATCATCACCACAGAAGGCTCCTTCAAGCAGAAGCTATGCATCCTTCAGGAAACCAACATCAATTTCACAGAGTTCCTATGCAGGAAGGTGTAATAACAGATAAAGGGCATCATCATCATCATCATCACAGAGGGATATCAGAGGGCACTACATTAGCACTAAGTTGTGAGGAACAGGAACTTACTAGTAACTGTTTTAGCTATCAAAGACAATCGTCAACCCGGAACCGTTTACCGTTTCCTTTACCACATCACCACCTATTAGGACAAAATTCTTCAACAGTCAAAGAAGGTATGCAGGAAGGAATTGGCTGTAAAAATGTAGTTACTAGTAATAGGGAATTTATAGATGCTGAAAGCACAAGAAAAATGTGTGTATCGAATAACGGAAGGCCTGATATACCTATAGATCCTTCACAGCAAAGTTTGTCTGCATCAAGCAACAGCAGTGCCACACCAACAGTAGAGAATAACACTGTAGCTTTTGTGTCACCCATGTCACTCTCTGCATCTTCACCTGGTAGTTTTCCAACAGAAGAGCTTGAGAACTGTGGAAGTTACTATGACAATCATAACAACTCTTCAGAAGTTGGAAGTTCTTCAGGTTCTACCTCTGCAGTATGTAGTCCAATGAGTTCATCAGGAAATGATGTGTTTGGATCACCTTCTCATGGTTATTCATCTCCACAAATGATACCATATGATCAGGGTCCCACCCTTCAACAGGCCAACAGATTGCATCATATGCAACAAAGAAATAATAATTACCAAGAAAAAATAACTACTGACTTTGTTCAAGTTCATGGTTCAGACCAGCACTTCCTGGCACCAGATGCACAGTATGAAACTATTCCCCAGCAGCAACCACAGAACATTGCACAAAATACTCAGGCATACCAACATCACATACATCAACAAAATTTTCCTCCAACACAGCGGGAAGACTTCAATGGGAACATGTCTACCAATAATCCAGGAAAAAATAACCTCTCCTCTGCTCGACAGGGAGGTGTAATGGTTCCATCAGCAACGCTAAGCATTGGTGGAAATGTTTCTTCTCCAGCAAGAAGAAGATTGAACTTACCTCTCCATGTCACATGTGCTGTCACTGGGAATACAAACACTGTTAGCAGTCCAAACAACAACACTGCTGAAAGCCTTTACCATACTGCAACAAGCACTGAGGAGGAAGAATCAGAATCACTTCAACCTCAGTCATCATCTAATTGTTATAGTGATGCAACAATGGATTCTGGTTGCCATAGTGGTTCTGAATTTGCAACAAGGCGACGAGCGGGTAGTTCTAGGGCTTCAGCACGAGCTGGGACCAATAAGGAACATGCAAGGACTCTTGGAACAAGGACAGATGAAGATGAACATGGTGAAGAAGTGCCAGTAAAGACCATGCGGTCTGTTAATGTGTGATAGTCATAAACAATCTTGGTTACTTTCATAATGTCTTAGGAAAGACTGGCCATTCACCCATTTCCTTTCCAAAATATATGGTATAAATGCATTGATCCAGTCGCTGTATCTTTTAAACCATCTTCTATTTGTGATAAGAATTGTTAGATGTGGATTTTTCAGTAGGTTAGACATTCAGTTACACAAAATAACAGAATCATGTATATTATTCTCATACTGAGTGTCTTTTAAGTGATGTAAAGATGGTGTATAATAATTTGTTTTCTCATGGTGTAAAGCAGGAACTTACCTGAACTGGTCCAAACTGGAATAAATTTGTTCTTTTATTTGCATTCCTTGTGCCTGTCCCCTCCAGCTAAAGATTCAAAGTCTGGGAAGCACCTCTATCTGGATTGGTATATAATTGCTGATGTTTCAAAGGATCATGTCTTCATCTCAAGGTTCGAGCATTCCTTTCCTGTCCTTAACATTGAGTCTGCAGGTACATTTCTACCAGATCACATAACATCACACCGCAGCACACAGTACTCTTCACATCACTGCCATGAGAAACTCAAATTTCATACTTTGAGACACAGTTTACTTAAGCACAACAATTATCTCAGAGTTAATGTAATATTCTTGGAAACAAAACCTTGGATTAGGTAATCATTTTGGGAATTGGGATCAATTATAAATGTGCAAGTCAAATAGATGGTAAGCTAAGTCACTTACTAAATGCTGGATGCTTGTAAAAGTTCAGAGCATTGGGTTACCAAAATTTTTTGTAAATTTATAAAATAAAATTTGATAATAAAACGTAAAAGACAACTGGATGTGAACTGTAAAATAGCCAAGGCACTCAGACTAACTTAAAATATTCACAATTAAATGTCTGTTCTTCTGAGATGTTGCACCATCACTGGTTGTGATAGTTTGGGAAATGTAGTGACCTGATCTTCAGTGGTCGAAATGTCCATGAAGCCATGGGCATTTCGACCACTGTAAATAAAATCAGCCAGTGATGCAGCGCGAAACACCAGAAAGAACGGAAACTTTAATTGCACTGCTGCAAACGTCTACAAACTTGATTTACGACTACTATTACAGCAGTGCTTTTAGACTAAAAACACAACACTGGAAAAATATTAGTCACTAACATCACTGTAACTTTACGAACTTTGTGGTTGTTAGAATCGCTGAGTTTCTTACTGAGCTACGGGGTGGAAGAATATCCTACTGGTGTGTGGTCCAATAGTTCTAATTGCGCGCGCGACCATTCGTGAGATGAAAGATGAGCCGCACCAGCCTTGTGGACAAGGGAATGACAGTCTTCGTGAAGGGGTCAACGAGAAAACACACCGTCATCCTGAAATGTATTGATTATTTCAACACCTTTTGGGAAATGTGTAAAATCGCAGGACTTTGGCAGAGTTTAATACGATCTTCTAACCCTTAAAATAAATCGAGCGACGTTCAATACACTTCGTTCTTCGTCACAGACGCACATCTGTGGCCACTGATCCACGCTACCAGACAAAATAGATGACCGTGGATGTACGGAGTACCGTTTTGATCTGTGGTGTGTAGTACACACTGAGATTTGACAACAGCTGATGGGCAATGTGAGTGAACGTTGCTGTGAAACCGTGTACAATGTTAAAGTGGGCGTGCTACAGTATGTGCATATCATTCGTGTTATAAAGGAAGGTTTTTGCCGGTGGCAACAAAGAA
>Ga0209755_10006782_pt1 | contig 12558 bp, 6 predicted proteins | sample TergutCo191P1_FD_187301 | JGI IMG/M metagenome (GOLD analysis project Ga0209755, IMG submission 187301) | Cornitermes sp. P1 segment gut microbial communities from Petit-Saut dam, French Guiana - Co191P1 (SPAdes) (version 2) | ecosystem: Host-associated > Arthropoda: Insects > Digestive system >... | reverse complement strand
GGACAGTTGGCGTAAGCTTGTGAGTGCGGTAATGAACCTTCGGGTTCCGTGAAATGCGGGGAATTTCTTGACTAGCTGCAAGCCAGTCAGCTGCTCAGGAAGGACTCTGCACCATGGAGTAAGTAAGGAGTATACACAAATAATTTGTTTACAAAGTAGTACAGCTCTCTGCTGCTATGCACCATAGTATCACTATCTTCTGCATCAGGCTATTGAGTTGAGGAGGTATAACACACTGCATTGCTTCTCAACATCTGCATATTGCTGTGCATGTTGCAACCCATAATTTTCTAATGACTGATTTGACAGAACAAAGCGCCTTCATTAAGGTTGCTTCAACCTTGTCATCCATGATATTCTAAATGCTTATTTGATGGCAATGCATCTTCATTTTACTTCAAACTTGGAAAATCTGTATCAGAAAAACTCAAAATACTCAGAACATTTTTGGTGATGATGCCCATGGAAAGGAAACACACATACTTTTGAGTGACTTTCTCAGTAACATGGGGAAACTTCAGATGAAGAGTACAAGCATTACTGTTGCCCTCTGCCCCACAGGTTGAACCAATGAAAACATGAAGAATATTCAAAAGATCATTAATGAAAATGAATGTAGCACAATTCAAAGCTCAGTGGTAAATTAGGCCTCTTGCTTGGAACATTCCAGCAAACTCTAAGGCATGACTTAAACTCGCACTGGACCTCAGAGGGATCTGTGCACTGGTTGCTCACCACCAAGCAGAAGCAGCAGCATGTGTCTGAAGGCCAGTAACTGCTTCTAAAATGAGTACAACTTCCTCTTCAGTATCACAACAGGAGATGAAACATAGGTGTACTGTTACAATCTGGAAGCAAAACAGCAGTCCTCACACTGGAAAAAGCCCGTCCTCTCCACATCCAAAGAAACCAAAGCAAGTAGGTCAAAATTAAAGAGCACATTGGTGATCTTTTTTCACTGTGAGAATAGTGTTCATCAGGAATTTGTTCCTCCAAGCCAAACAGTTAACCAGCATTATTACTTCTGGAAGGTTTTACATCTGAGGGAGCAGGTCCACTGAAAACATCCAGAATGACAGCAGAACCAGGACTGGTTGATACAACTTGACTATGTGCTGGAGCACATTGCTGTGTGAGTGCAGGAAATTTCAGCTGCTACAAATATAACTGTGGTTCCCTGCCCTTCTCACTCACCTAATGTGGCTCCCAGAGATTTTTCTTATTTCCAAGAATAAAATCACAGCTATAAGAACATCATTTTCAGAACACTCCTGCAATTCTGCAAAATCATCGACACTCAGACATTAAATTTCTAAAAGTCGGCTCCAGCAGTTCTTGCAGCAGCGGTACAAATGCTTGACCCACCCCATAACCATGCAATGGGACTAATTTGAAAGGGACAGCACTTGCCAATAAGAGTAGTAACCTTGTATTTTGTTATTGACTAAACCCAGGAACTTTTGGATACATTACAAGCACAATTTATCATCTGTGATAACATAAACATACATTATTTTACTAATTACCAAAAACAATGTCTAAAACTCCCCCGTCTTAGTCTCACAACAACAGTCAACTCTGACACAAAGACTCAAAACTACTCCAATACAGCCACTAAAATATTTGTACAGGCAGTTCCAGGAAACATTATATTGGTACTGAACTGGTGATAAATGAGCTACTTGTTCACAATTCCCACCTTGTAATGATGAAAAACATAAAATGATTCCAATTACCAGAATTAGAAGTAATAAACTAAACTTGTACATAATATTAATGAATTTGAAACTCATCTAAATGATAAAGTAAGAAAATCAGTGTTAAACAGCCATAATGTACACTCTACATTTAAAATATTTCTAAACACCTTCCTAAGAATTTTTAGGCAATTTTTCCTGCCAAAATAGGTAAAATGGTAATTGAAAATAATGGAAAACTAAGGGTATCCAAACATCTAACAAAGATAAATGACAGCAAAACTAGTTACAATTAAATAAGAAAAATTTGTCACAGGATATGTTGCAAGGCACTAATTCAAGTCATTAAAGAGGGCAAAAATATGCATTGCAAAAACTGACATTTAGCGACAAAAAAGCAGCAAGAAAAACTATGAACAAGAATACAGGCAAGTATTGCAGAAGCAAAGAAAGCTTTCAACAAAAATTAATCACCATATAATATATAATCCTCAATTACAGCAAACTTTTTCACTTCTTACTTCTTAAAATTTGCAGAAACAATGAACAATAGCAACAGAAACTCAACAACAGACAATGTGAGACAGTAACCAGTCAGGCTAAACCCTAAACTTCCCTACATATAAATTTTATACCAAAACAGCAAATAAAATATAAAAAAAAACACACAATACACTCTCTCAAATGAAACAATTAATGGAGAGATGACAAAATACTAGTTACATTACTTGAAAGCTGCACAAATTACATTAATGTCATTCAGTTATCTGTATAATCAATCAACAGCAATGGGAGCTTTCCCACAATAACTTAGGTATTCAAAAGGGAAGCCTCTGTAGACAAAGGACAAACATCATCCAGCATATCCAATTACAGCTCAGTTTCATAAAATATAGTTTTTAAAATACTTATGAAAATTATGGATCAGAGGGTAAAGCAATTTCTCAAACACAAAAAGCATCATTCTTGCTGAGAAACAAACTGGATGTAGAAAAAAATTCCTGAACAAAAACAGTTTTTCTGTGAAGGTTATTGCACAGTATTATTCATAAAAAAAAAAAAGCTCAGTTTTACTCATGACTACCTAAGTACTCAGAAGTAGAACACCTTGTGATCTCACTTCAGCATTTACTGTATAAATCATAAATAACTACTAAGAAAACTAAATGTTATGGACTTTGGGGTATATTCAGACAATGGTTTGTATCATCCTTCTGTGACGGAAAGGTTAAAGCATAAATACCATCACCAAATTGAAACTACAGTATATATTCTAACTGGGGCAATGCAAAATATCAAGTTCCCCAAGGTCCAATACACAGTCCTCTCGTCTTTCTCATTATGTTTATGAGCTACTCCCAAACACCTCACAAATAATTTAAGCCACTTTTTGTGAACTGACTAATCCTGAAGATAAAAGGCACTGTCATCCTTCAGAAAATTGGGAACTACACCCAATGACAGTGTCACAGCCCAAAAGATTTAACTGAATCTTCAGCAACACCCCTGTGAGAAACACAAATCTCACAAATCTATAGAATATGCAGATGATGCTAATAATACTATTCCACTTCCAAAAATTGACCACATTCAAAACTGCATGAGTGATGCCTTCACTATCTTGAAGACAAGGGTTTAAAACCAGTAGCCCATCACGTTTACAATAAAAGTTGACAAAACAAATGTCAATACTTTTTTTTTAATAACAAAATATGTTTACATCTAAATATAGGTTATGATCACAGAGCAGTTGAAGATTTGGGAACAAACAAATTTCTTTGCTTAGCAAATTGACAGTAACTTCAACTAGAAACCTTAAGCATAGCTGAGCAGGCTTTTCTATGAGGACAGTCATGGCATTCACGAAACTACAAAACCTAAAATTAGTTTATTTTGCTTATATTCATTCCAATATGTCACATGGAACAGTTTTCTGGGAAAATTAGACAACAAAATATTTCATGATGTTAAGAAAATTATCAGAATCTCTGGTAGAGAAATAATTACGAATTTTAGCATTCTTCCACTTGCAGGTGAATACTTATTCTCAGCAATATTCTTTATTGTATATGACAATGAACAATTTTGAATAAATTCAGATGTACGCAACATATGTTAAAGACTTCCATATGCCAAAGAGTAACTTCAGTAAATATAATACAGGTGGTTACTAGACTTAAAAGAAGTTCTACTTTCTACTTATCTGTTCATCCATTGCAGTAGAGCAGCAAAACTCACTGACATAAAGACCTCAAACTTATTTGCATAAGCTACCTCATATCTTGCAGGTATCAAGAAAGTGAAAATCTGCTACACTCCATATCATTTTTCAGACATGGGTTTAAAGAATGTAATGAATTAATTCTGTAATAATTAAAAGTCATTCAAAATCATCACACCTGTTTTCATAAATTTATCACTTTATGCCTGTAACTGCATGCACTAAGATCATATTTCTCTAATATGTACAACGATTTTAATAACCAGGGGTGCACAGATTTTCTACGATTCTCAGAGAATCTCAAAATTCTAAGCAACAGACAGGTAACAAGAGGCACGTTCCATACTGATGATGCACTAATGTTAGGCATCACTGTACAAAATTTTCATGCCATCATGACCTAGCACTTGGGATTTGTGCACCCCTGATACTCATGGACATCCAGCTCACATGCTATTTACCATTACAAGCAATCACAGGATGAATATAAATACAGAATTTACTGGAACGGGAGCAACACAGTTGTGGCCCATTTCTGGGGTACCATGATGCTGTCCAAGTAACTCACTTAGAAATTCATGTTAACAACAGAAGAAGACACTGAATGTAACTAAACAACTGTTTTTTAAACCATTACAAATGTAAAAATGCTTTTTTTGATGTTTTGAATGCCTAGTAGCACATGTAGCAGATTTGCTGTGTCAATGGCAATAAAGCTTCTGGGCTATATCGTATTTAAGTCTGTTACATGGGTAGAAATATTTGATACCTCAATTCCATGTGTATGGGATGCGGGTGGCAAATACAACAGTTCCTCAGATAACCTCAAAGTGAAAGTTGAGATTCACCACATACATACCATTTTCTGCTTCTATCTGCAGGGTAGAACAGGCAGTAGTTTCCCCTTCAATGTGGCAGCCGTTATGAGACTACAAGAAGTCACATCCCAGAGGACAGTTATCTTCATAACCTCAAACTTTTGTGCCATCGTTATTTTCACCGATTTTCAGAAATGTTTTTATAGTATCCGTTTTATAACATATTACTCGTTCTGCTTACGGATTTACAAAATGGCATCAAATCAAAAATACCTCGGGCCATCGCTGTATTTCTTTACTATTTTAAATTAAACCAAGTATTTCACCACTTCCATCACCAACACACGTTCAGTGACCTTACATAGCGTTGTTCCCATGTGAAGAGCATACATAGACGCCGTGTTGGAATCGTAACAATTAAGACACATGGGTCATGTGAACAACTGCCCTTGCAGTTATTAAAATAATGCGTCGAATCCGCCAAGTTATTTAATTAGAAAGCGTGAGATACTTCAAAACATTCCCTCGTTTTTCTCTTGGAAATCAGCCACAAATGAACCTCTAGTACCAAAGAGATGTAGCTACGAACTATGTACATACTCAGTTCGTTTGTACTATTTCGCAATCAGGTGTGTTTCATTATGTACTGTTAGTAATCCTCGTCAAGTCCGAAAGTGTAATTTTAGCCCCGATTTTTTCAAAGAATGCATTATACAAAAGTTAAAAAAAAAATCTTTCAGACTAAGGCATCAGCTGATAAGCACATATTTGTGAACGGAAGAACTTTAAAGAACTGTTATTCGCATTTACATACGTCTAAGACAGGACTATTAATTGCAAACGATGAAAATTATCATGGAATAAACTGCAGGCCCATTCTGTTACAGACATTAAGCAGGGGAAAAAATTTGAAAATAAGCAACAAGAAAGCCAGAAAAATGGGCATGTCGGAGCGTGACAGTATGTGCATCAAGGAGTAAAAATCACATGAGGACAATTCAATAGTGCATGGAGCTAAACATGTAAAAACTGTCAAATGCTGAGGTACGTTGTAAACTTACTGAGCCTCCAGTTCATGTATATTCTTCTGTGAAATCTGCAACTCCAAGTCCAGTGCTTCATTACGATGTTTTGCTTCAACAACATTCCCCTCTCTTGATTCTTGTATTTCAAGGAAGTCTCGAATTTGTTTCTTCTGTTCTTCAGTTGACACAATCAATTTCCTCATCTCCTCGGCGACTGCAATATTACATGATAAAATGCTGGATTTCATATTCTCCATAATTCTTTGCTCTTCGTAAAACTGATCACGTTCTGCTTCTGATGCTTGCTGAGAAGTTTGGTTGCGCTCAACAAGAACACAGCTTTGAATCCCTGACGTCTGTTGAATTTCTTGGTTAATTGATGAGTTTCCGTCTTTCCTAACGTTATGGAGATCTATTCCCTCTTGCTGGTGAACATCAGGCTGTGATTCATTTGACTTATTATGCATTCGCTCCATCGTGTTGCTTACACTCTTACAGAAAATTAATACAATGGCGATAATAGTTTTATTACATATAACTGGAATACTGAAAACAACACTGGTTGTGTAGCTTCATGAAAATTTGATTGAAGATCTGTCACTATCTTGCAGCACCGGTTTTTAATTATACACCGTTATAACTACATACTTTCCTTTACGTGGGTGGTAAATAAAGTTGACGTTACGGAACTGCTGGCAAACAAATCAAACGTTTGCTGGTAAACAGAATGCAAATGTCGCGCTCGAGTCTGTGATAGTCCACTGAACAGCAAGGATGCATGGAACGCACTCTATCTTTCGGCACGGAATACCACGCAAAATGGATGCCGTGATAGAAGTAATTAAATTACGATTGTTTTGAAAGAAATTGTTAGCTACATTTACAGGGTTGAAACTTCAGAAGTGCCATCGGCCAGTTTCTAAGGCAATGATAGCTTCAAATCAGTGATAACAGTCTTTACTTCAGAATACAGGAAACCAGTGTTTTGTGTTCTGAACACAATTAGCCCTTAAGCAATCATATCTGAACTACATGTCTAAAGACAGTCATTTTTGTATGTCTAGAACATTGTTTATTTTTTCTTCATTTATTGAAATTTTGTATGATGTGCTATTTTCAAACAAGTTTTCTCAACAAATGTAGGTTTATTTCAGTCACATGTTTGGCATATATCACTTACTGTACAAGAAGAATGAGAGAAATTCTTGATCCACCATCTACAGGAATCTCAAACTCTCTCCATGTACTAATAAAGAACATGTGACACACACACACAATTTAGTTTCTCCCACGGGAATATCATGACTGTGTTCATTTTTCCTAGTCTATCAAGCCATTCTTGCCCCTACTTCGGCTTAAGTCCTCTTATTAAATGATTCCTTCCAACCTCATATTTTGTGGTTCAGAAATGCTGAAAGGTATACAGCCAGCCTTGTGCAAATGTATCACAAAAAACTACATTTACTGTGTTTTTTGCACCATGTATTGTAACAACTGTACAATTTAAACCAACAGAAGTCTTTTATTGTAATTTCAGCATGTAAAACATTTATTCCATACTTGAACATACACCTGTCTTCCTGAAGATGAACCCTTGGGTTTGAAACATGTAGAAGACATAAAAATTGAAATATTAATTTAGACTGAGTACATTTTGTTGGTTATATTGTACAATTTTTTACTGTACTTGTGATTATGTAAAGAGCAACTTCTGCTTTTTTTGGTTGCTTTTGACATATTTGTGTATGTTTCACCCTTAATCTTCCTACACAGACTCTTGAAACACCTTTAGTCTTCTTCTTCAAACACCAGATAAGGCATTACTAATTGGGATTCTCTGCCAAGTATCAGACCTGCAAACAATTTAACTCACTTTTCCTTTGCTGGGCACTGGCCTGCTCCACAACAAAGTTACTGATGCATTTATCAAGAAAGCCACTCTATATGAAAGCCTAGCAGTAATCAAGCTCTAAGCAGTGAAGTTCCACTCTATGCTGTGCACACTGTTTTCACCCCCTGGCCATATAAGTGGACTAATACAAAGGGAAACAAAATGCAGGTTTCAAACCATCTTGTGGGTATGGCAAGCCTCCCCCTCCTTCAGACTGACTAGCAGGAAGGTCATGATTGCATGAATTTAGATTGCTCACACTTGCTTGACATATGGACTTGTTTTGATGGACAGCTTGTACCAGTTTTTATGTGTGGGGTACCTCCTGTTTTTCAGCCTGCTTCTTTCACATGTCTGTAGTATAAAAAACAAAATGTCTTTCATCTGCTTGACACATTGTCCAACATTCTTAGTTATCATAATCACATCGTGTCAAATGATTTAGGATTTGTGAGCTCTTTTAATTCATTTCATTTATATTCATGCCTGAAACCTAAGTATTCTCTCAATTTAATGTGAACTGGTTTCTAGGATCCCATTGATAGGACATGTTTTGTTTCCTCACATCCTTGTCTTATATTTATATCATGTTTTAATGCTCCATCACTCCCTAAATATCTAGGTTTGATCTGACTTTTAACCCTTAGCTGCCAAATGACATATTCATATATATGTCGCGCAGTGAGCCCTTTAAATAGCCGAACAGCCACTAAAGTGGTCGGGGGTGGGGGGGATTTAATTCCGGCAGCTAAGGATTAACATATCTCTACAGATTAACCCTTTAAATGCCAAGTTAAATCCCACCTGCCATTTGCAGGCATTATTAGGAGCTCATCATATTCTACATGTTAGCAGGATAAGTGTTAACATATACATACAAATTATTCACTTCCTTTGATATGACTTCTATATAGGAATACGTAGTCCTCATTGGTGAAGTATATACAAATACGCAAGTATGCACACATTTTCTTTACTTTGGGCACATAGTTATTTCTTCTTATCTGAACTATCTCTTTTCCTCCCAAAGCTATTTTTATCTAATGTAAATTAAAGTTAACTTTTAGGTAATTAGACACTAATATCCCTTCAAATAATTATTTTTTAAGAACCACTACATGGGAGCTTTTGCCAGCCACCAGAAACACAAGGTAGTTGAATGGTGGTGTAGATGATCCTCTATCGGGTGAAATATTCCAAGAGACTTCATACAGGAACTTGTGCTGGCACTTGAAAAGTAATATATGTCTTGAAGTTTTCACGCCACCCTGATGATGGAGATGGAGTTGGTCTCTGAAAAGTCAGATTTCATAATCCACCTGATGCAGCTGTCTGCCCAAGAAGACCTTATTGAAATGTGGTGCATTTTAAAAAATGCAAAACCCTACTTCTTGTTCACACATTGCTGGGTTAAAGAACAAAAGCCACAAAATCTGGCCATATCAGCATCTCATTTCCACTCACAGAGGAACACAGGTGGTTTATCCTGGCAACAACGTATTACCATAACCATCTTACACATTACTTGAGCCAGATCAGTGACAGGAGGAGAATGTTTTCTCACATGAATCTTTCTGGGCATCAAAGTACTCTCAAAGAGTTACACCTGTAGAAGTGCAGAATTAGCATTAAGAATCAGTTTTGGCCATATAAATGTGATTTTACTGGCAAAATGTCAGTTTAAAGTGCCAGTCATATTTCACTTAACAGCAGTCAATTGTTTTTTCTTTAAAGGAAGATCCTAGCGCCGCTTCTTGGAAATGACATTCAGATCACCTCAGGAATGTACTGTGTACAGTGTCTTGAAACTGTATGTACAGTAACAATGACTTTTGGTTGAAAATGGGCCAGAATGAGCAAAAGTCACCAGAAAAATTGAAAATGTACAGTGCTGATAAGGCTGTTAGGGAGAACAGATGGGTTTGATACAAGCCTAAAAAATGTTTGAAGTGCCAAGATCCACACTGAAAGTGAGATGTACAGTGTGGAGACAGATATCAAACAGTCAGTAGCTGACTTAGTAATGAACAGTACTTACCAAGAGTCTTCAAAAAGAAGCTGTTATTATCTAATTACAGAGAAAAATATTTACCAACAAACTGTACAATACCAAGAAATGGTCTTTGAAACAAGGGAAAGCAGAATGGAAGTGGCTATCTAATTTTATGAGTTTATGTACTGGACTGTCATGCTACATTAGCAGCATCATCAGGCTAATATTTGATAAAATATACACTTGCGTACATTATGCATGTTCCTTTCGTCATGAATTTAAAAAATTTGGGTTACAATAAATAGTTATATTGATGGAAGATGGTGTGTTCATAGAGTTAGATGGAACAAGGCATACTATTTTGCTGTCTAACTACATCAAAACACCATCTTCCATCAATTTAACTGCATTTATTTTTACCCAAATTTTTAATTCATGAGAGAAGCAACATGTGTAAAATATGAAATGTACCACAACTGTAAAAAGTGAGACATCACTTTAGCAAATGCAACTGTACATCTTTTTAAGCATCATATCACGTACGAGTATTAGCCTAATGCTGACCCTTTAGCTTCAAAACATGTTGCTGTAAAAGATACCAAAAATTAAGTGGTGTTAATGGTTTTTTACTGTTGAATATTTTGTTACTGTATACCAGAATGTTCTAAAATTATGTATTTCACAGGGCCAATTATCTGTTGCAAATAAAATACAGGTCATAAGTTTCCACAGAACAGTATCACACTCTGGGCCAACAGATGCTGTCAGCAAAGATGCAAAAAGATAGCACATTGTTACTGATAACAGAGTGGTACACTACCAACTAAATTTCAAGGCATAAATGAGAAGACTCCTTGTCTACCTGTAGCATTGCTATTGTTGTATAACTTCCATCTCCAAAATTTTGAAGTTATTACAAATGCATTTAAAAATAATCAGAACTGTCATTTTATTTGCACTTGACCTTTCATCTAGCATATGTCATATCCGCTCTGCGGGCTGAAGTTTCTGTATTAAGTAATACAATCACAGTAGACCCCCATTTAAGATCCATCTGGGATACAAGCATTTGATACCTTATGAAGAATCTGAAAAGTGTGTTGTGACAAAATAAAGCACATAATTTTTACTGTACTTAGAAAAATATTATACTACTACAAATTTAAGTCTAATGATATTTTTCTTCAATCCGTTTTATACGTATAATGTTGACATCTATTTGTGGGACATGAAGGAAAAAATTTGAAAAATGAAGTAAAATGAGGGTTTCACTGCACACAATCCATGAATCCATCCTTTTGTCAGCATGGCGCATGGTGACATATCACAAGGTAGCTTACATCCATAAGTTATCATTAGCCAGGAAGTGATGAGTTATAAACATGCTTATATGCAAACATATATCCTGCCATGGGATTTTTGACCAATCACACACTCTGTTTTGAGAAGTTAGTACTTATATTGCACATAATCATGCAAACCAAACTCCAAACTTGTAAACATAAACCCTAAACCCCAAAATTATATATGAAACAAATCTTTGTGTATCCAAGGTAAGAAAATCCTGAAATCAAGAAACCTTACATCCAGCAAAATCTGATTACTATTTATATGGGGGTTTGGCCGTGACAACAAAACGTGAAGTCAAGTGTGGGACAATCTTAATTCAAGAAATATTAAATCGGGAATCTTCTGTCTGTTCTACTCTTCCTGGCTACCCATTGTATTTAGAAGCACATCCCAACATTTATTCGAGTAATACAGGGGTGTACAAATTTTCTGAAAATACAAGAGCTACCTCAAAATTCTACGTGCCAACCAATCAATATGTCACCTGCCCCCCCACGCACGCACACGAACACAAACGCGCGCGCGCGCACACACAAATTATCACTTTCAGAGCCTATATAATGTTTTCACAACAATGGGAAATCTTCATTCCTCTATGCAGCCTGATATAGTATGCCAAATCAATGCTCTCAACACCAGTCATGATATCCAATTAATAGAATTTCATAAACTAGTTTCCTATGTACTGTCACATTTGGTAAAATGTGTATAACACATTGTAATACTAATTTGTATGTCAGCACAACTGTTTTTATTACACAAGGTAATATGTGGGCTGCATGTTACAGGTTAAGTCACAGGATGCCGTGCACACATTGGGATCCCAGTGTGTTTACATCAGTAAAATATTTAAGCCATATCATTTGTGTAGGAGAGTAAAACTTGCAAAGTATGTAATTAATTGGCTAAAATACATTTAAAAAACTAAAAATAGTGTATTGGCTTTTATCATTTAAAAAATGTAGGTCCCGTTACCATCTAATTATTCCAGGGTTGTGAGGTTATACTTGCAGTGAAGCCACAGTGTATTCAGTGTTTTTTGTTGCCTCGTGAGAAAGCACGTGTTGTCATAATATCTTACACGGAACACGTCTTGTGGAACTCGGGATGGAACTACTCAGATGAGACTCGCTGTCTACTTTGGTATGTTTCTGTGAGAAGAATGAGCTTCCTCGTCAAGGTTTTCTCCTGGTGTAATTGATAGGTCGAGCTTCTTGGTTCTGTTATTTTTTAAACCTTGTTGCTGGATGCGGTCTGTTGTGTGGATTTGTTCAAGCATTCTCACTGAGTTTCCCCTTTAGGGTTGCACCATACTGTATCCGTTTTGGTCTTAGTTGTTCACTGTAACAGACTCAGCCCGCTCCTCTGACGTACTGCCCTCACTGTAACAGACTCGGCCTGCTCCTCTGACATACTGCCCTCACTGTAACAGACTCGGCCTGCTCCTCTGACGTACTGCCCTCACTGTAACAGACTCGGCCTGCTCCTCTGACGTACTGCCGTCACTGTAACAGACTTGGCCCGCTCCTCTGACGTACTGCCCTAACTGTAACAGACTCGGCC
>Ga0209755_10006781_pt1 | contig 12559 bp, 6 predicted proteins | sample TergutCo191P1_FD_187301 | JGI IMG/M metagenome (GOLD analysis project Ga0209755, IMG submission 187301) | Cornitermes sp. P1 segment gut microbial communities from Petit-Saut dam, French Guiana - Co191P1 (SPAdes) (version 2) | ecosystem: Host-associated > Arthropoda: Insects > Digestive system >... | reverse complement strand
TTTCACCTGCCAGGTGTCCACTGCAGTTTACAAGGAAAAGAACAGATTTCCCTATAGGAGGGAAGAAACTAAAGCAAATCAAACAGCAAAACAATACGTGTTTTTCCCCACAATCATCAAAATAAACATATATATCCATAAAAATATTAAGGAAAAAATACCAAAGCAGTATAAAAGGAAAACTAACAATAAGTGAAGTAAATACTAGTGAATATCAGAATACTAACCTCTGACTTACCATGAACAAATGCTGTAGCATTAATCAAACTATATACTGGATACAACAATTTGGCTACTTATCTGCACAGCCTGTATCTTACCTACCTCACATGGCTGTGCATTAGGATCCAAAATTATGACAGGCATACATCATCTACATACAATGCAAAGTAATGTAAAAAAAAAAATCAATTCCAATCGAAAGTATAAAGAAGTACCACTCAGACACAAGAACTGAATAAAATATGGCCCAAAATGCAGGGTTATAAACAGTAACATAACCATGCACCAACGTCTGAGACAATTCCACCTCCAAAATCTGCAAAGTTGCTATATTGGTATTAGTAAAGATAAGACTCTGAAAATATATTTCTGGGTGACAACCAATGGCAAGATTTACATACGCAGTTTCAGAAAAAATCAGCTGCTGAGAAAGATGGATCATATGACAAAAGCAGACATGGACATACTGACTAGGAACACTTCCTTTATCTCTTAAATTGAGGAAAGTAAACTGAGATGACAACTGCAGAATCATGTAAGAAGTGCACCCAATGTTCACAGATATGGCAAAAACAAAAATAAATAACAATAATTTTAATCACATAAGGAATAAGCTTAATTCAGAAATGATCTATTCCTCTTTTCTGACTTCTTTACGTACACTCCTGATGGTTCAAGAAAGCCACATCTTCAATACACATTATGCTTGACAGCTCTTAACAAAGATACATCAAACACCATAAATTATGCACTAAAAATTCAACATACTAAGCAACAGTCCTTGCCAAACAGGTTAAATGGGTCTAAATAAAACCAAACTTCACAAATCATGTATATATTGCTACATTATGTCCTGACAATCTGCCACTTTCACAGCCAAAGAAGAAAATATTTCACAACTCCGTGTCTATGGAACAAGCAAGTATGACAACTAACGACAGGCAACTACAACAATGCTAAAATACCGGTTTAAGAAGATACACTATACTTTCACAGAATATACTTAAACTGCAGGAAGATACACAACTATACAAAAAATAATCCATGTATGAACTTACTACAGATGCAGAATTGCGATGAACAGCAACTTCAGAATCATTCTTCTGTTCATGTGAGGATCGCTGTGTTATAGAGGGTGCAGCAGGTGGAGGTGATGGTGGTTCACTGTTAGTAACATTAATACTATCACCATCATCAGGAAGCCTCTTCCTTCCCCGAGTATGTCGGGTGTAGCGCTCACTGCGTCTCTGGGCCCGCCCGTCCCCACGCCGATTCATGGCAGTTCCGAGGCAAACCCAAGGACACACTTTCAAGTGCCTGTGTCTTCATTCATTACACTGCACCCCACATGTCAGCTGCAGATGGTTACAGCACTTAATCCACACTTCAAAATACTAATGCCACCTATGTATGTGGCTATCATTTAATTCCTATGCTTTAAATTAACCTCCTCTCTATGCCTATCATACCCCACTAAACCTCAAAACATAAGAACTGCATTCATTCTCCCACTAAAATTTCAACTTCTTGTAGGTTATTCATATTACAAGACAAGTTCAGACCTGTCCATATTTATTAGCATCAGGTTTCAGGGATTGAAACTCACAGCCACTACATTTAAAATGAAATTACTTTTCTTCTGCAAAAATAAATCACTGATAAAGAAAGACAATATAAAATGTATAATTAATTAACTCTACCGTACTATTTGGACAGGCATACAGGCGGGTAGTAATATTACAGGGCAGCAGTATAGACACAAAGGCTATACATACTTCATTCTCAACTTCAAAATTTCATCCAACTCCGAAACAAATTCATCCCAGTGGTACAGAACCTCACTGCAGACCAGAGCCTTGAATCTCTCAACCACGTTAATAGAATGATAGGTTGAATTTTAATTTTACGCATTTCTTATACGTTATTCGCTTCTGATTTAGACACGCGCACTTCGTTCTAGAATTAATGCCTACCTGTTCTCAGTATACGATAACACAGTTCTTAGGTTACTACACGATTCATCGTAGTATTCCCCCCTCTGTTGTCACAGGCAGTAAATAAACATTTTACACAGGATGTCAATTATGTCTATATATTTAGTCTACTAACCTCTGTAAAATGTTTATACCAACACAGCATCTACTCGACGCTATACTTGATTCTTGAATAGAGTTACGTTTATGATTTAACATCTAATTTCAGAACAAAAATATTGACATCTATCACATGAACACTTACAAACCATCAAAACATCTCCTTCCCCCTTCCAGAATCACCCTAACCCTAAAAACGGTGGTGAATGAGTCGTACTAACCCAGCCGACTATTGGTGGAAACGTGGTCACGTGTATAATTTTACATGAACTGAAGAATTTGATTGGTTGCTATCGAAGCTACTATATTGTGACTAACAGAGGGGAGGAACGAAGATATATTGTAGAAGTGGAATACTGTGATGTTTGACGTAGTGCAATGAGGCTCCTAAATATCACTATCAACAAACTTTACAAATGAAGTATCAGTTTATGTATAATTTGTTGTTTTCTGAACAAAGGCACCATTAAATCACGGCTTACATGACGCCTTTGCGTAATGATCTAAGAGACCGTGCATACGCGTCAATAAATATCGCCATTTTAAGTCTTATTGCTAAGTACATATTCTGTATAATCGAAACATTTGTGATAAAAATATGGGAAGGCGTGTTATACATACACATTCGTAAATACAAGCAAAATAATGTACCGATGTTTCAAAAACTCTTCTTACAAATACTTTCATCAATGTAAACACGATGAGCAAAGAAGGTATAATCTTACGACGGAAATGTATCTTCAAACGTTTCCGACTTAAGTTGTTTATGTTCAGATGGACAACAGGACCATTAGTTTAGACATTAATTTAATAAATTTAAATCAAATTCAGAAAGCAGTTACATGAAAAAAAAAATACATGTATTATACCTAGGCGTCTGCGATTCACTCTAAACCGGCCGGAGCTTGACGACCTCCACGCCATGCTCCGGACGAGCTGCAGCGTTGCCAGGTCAATGACATGTCTGCAGACTAAACAAAGAAAGGAATGCATTAGACGTCATTTTGTTAGATTTAAGTTTTTGCATGGCGTTAGCTTGTAAACTTCCGTCCTATATCGAAAAATTGACAGAAGTTGGAAGCGCACCAGGGACCTCTGTATATATTATGGAGGATGACACCATGCATCTGGACTAATAAGGATGGTTGTAGCAGTAGTAGTAGTGGCAGTAATAGTAATACTAATATGATACAAAGCCAGAAATTAATACCATAAGTACAACGTTTGGAAGATTATTTTCAGTGAAAGCGGTTGCCAGTGTGTGTGGCATGTTTGACAACACTCGATAATCACAGCTTCCCCACTTTCCAAATCAAAAAGTGATAGGTGTACCGTGCTCTCGCAATTAGTTATGCATAGCCGACTAGTAATAATAATAATACATTCATCGGTGGTTACAAAAATTGTCGAACACTTGCTGCTTCGGGTTTCCAGGCAGAATTGACCTTGAGCACAGGCTACGTTTCCTTGAAATGTTGGTAACCAGCTACATAATGGTAAGATGCCATTACCCACAAAGTCACGGTCTTAATGAACTTGAAGACACCTTAACCTTCTTCATCCTAAAGGGAAAAAGGGTCCTACTGCATTATGTGTTCGCAATTTTCTGTAATTCCAAAAACAGCATTCTTAAACCACCATATTAATCTAAAATCCTGCTCTAGGTTCAGAAGTTTATGGGAGTTTTACTTCAAATTGAATTGTACACTTTTGGAGGGTAATTGTGGTTATGATTTCTTAGATGGTCATAATTGGTTTATAAACATCTCCAACCTGCCTCTGTTTTTGGTTTTCTTCAAAAGTTTGAATGAGGCAGATATGTACAAAGTTCAAATATCCTCATTTGTTTCATGAATACTTTCATAAAAACTGCACCCCTCTGGCCTCCTTATTTGATCAAGATAATACTATGAAAGAAATACTGGAACAGTAATGATAGCTGTAACATAACTTACATTTGTGTACTCTGCTTTTCCAATGAAGTACCAGTCTTCAAAAATGGAATTTGGTGTAGAATGAGTGTCATGCAAGGACTAGCACACAATCCCACATTGCATTCTGGGCATTGTCCTTGTTGTTGCTTTATTTTTTGTGGGACACAAACAACTTTAAATCACTTTCCTTCTAAGAGACTGTCTTCCACATCATGTGGTGTGAGATCAAGGTGCCTTCCCCTTTTGTATTTGGTTCCTGACCAATGCAAGTCTGAACTGTTGGTGTGATTATTGTGAGGAAGAAAAAGAACTAAGGATGACAAAAGTGTCCTAAAGTCATGATTTTCAAGTGTCTTAGTGATATGAAAATATATAAATCTAAGTATATGATGGAATATGTTTTGTTGCATTGTGTTTCTGTGAAAGGCCACACAGGTGTTCGTGTCAACCAGTAACCTTCCAAGTGTCAGTTTTAGTTTCCTTCTGCTCTCATTGCATTCAAAGTAGAAACATGAACCAAAAAGATAATCCAACCATTCAAGGAACATAAACAAAGTGAGTAAAGAAATAGGACACCACACTTATGTACAGTCTGCTACAATTTATTAACATCATATATAGTAGCTTATTTCCCAAAATGAATAATTGCTGGAACAAATAGTGACAATGAATAAGCTTATAAAAGGGTCGTAAATTAAGATGTGGAATGATAAGTGAATTATTTCAAGACTCAAGACAGGTAGCTCATTTTATTCTTAATGGCATAATGAGCTGTCCCTGTCCACACAATGAAGGCATATCGTGGGGGGGGGGGCATGTTCAGGTATAGCACCACTCATTTGCAACCTCGGCACTAGAGGGAGATGAACATCTTAATGGTGTATCAAACAATATTATGAACAGGCACAGAAATGGCCACTGGCAATGAAAATACCCCAGCCATCAGCAAGTACATTGGGGTTAAAGGGTTAACCCTTGATGCTGGAAATGAGTGACTGGTGAACTCTGGAAGAGACTGGGGATTTAAACTGCTGCCAATTATTTGGCATTTTCTCAGCTGACTTTTAGCTGCCTTTCACTTTTCTCTGCATCACACTGCACTTCATTTAAATAATCTTTTGGCATGATAGGGTTAATGTACAGAGTCCCCAGCTATTTTTCTTAAAAATTCTTATATGTTCCTACTGCTGTACTCCCTTATGTTGTCCAGAACATGATACTTGTCCAGCAAGGTTTGCCATCTCAAGTCGGAGGTTTTATAAAGTTCCTTTACTCCTTAAGTATGAAAATCCAACTAGCACCATTCAAATTACATCTGCTTTCAACCAGGGAATATAATGCCATATGCCAAGTGTTGAAGAGACTGTCATGACGTGCAGAACATCAGTGTACACTTGTTGGTAACAAATACAAACCTACACGGTGTCACAGCCCAAAGATACAATATGAATATGAAATTTATGTGGGAAGTTGAAATCATGATTTTTACCAAAAGTGAAATAAGATGAATTGCAATTTAAATCACAACTTAGTGACTCTACTAAAACCTATGGCAATTATTCAAACTGTGTTATTTACTTGCCATTTTCATAGTATTTAAAATTCATTTTAGAGTCAAATTCTAAGAACGAATATCATTTGTTACAGATACGCTGTTTGAGATTGAGCTTTGTCACTCCATTTGCTCCACACTCCCCACCTCACCTTCAGTGCCTAACTATAGCACTTTTTGGTATTTGAACAAAATGTACAATAAATGCCAAGACCATATACACACATGGAAAGCACAGAAAACTAATAAAGGCAAGAAAGCATATTTTTCAAGTATGTTTCATAAAAACGTGTTGGCAGTAATACCTTTCATAAGTCTGTCCATACTCATTCTATTCTAATCCAGCTGGACAATACTGATTGAACATGATATTCAGTACTTGTTCCCTACAATGATTAAAGTATCATAAGACACGTGGACACAAAAGGATCAGAGCGGTAGAGGTTATGGTCAGAGAACAAACACAATCCAACTATGAATTAGATACGATTCTTGAAATCAGAACGTGTTTGTTTCAAAATGAAATGTTGCTTGTTAAAATTATGAAGGAAATTAATTAATTGTATTCCATATGAAAAACATATTTATTACAAAGCTGATCAGGTTGTGTACGACTGTAGCGTATTGTTTATCGGTAATAGTGTACATGACTTGACTCATACAGAAAAGAAAAAAGTGACGTTACCATGCAAATATAAGTATCTATGTTGCATTCTAAATTGAAATGTGAATGTGCCATAATTAATAATCAAGAGGGAAAAATATTCAGAAAAAGAATATTAAATTCACAGGTGTTCCCCGAAGCACCAGTCTTCAATAAACTGTTCTTATCACACTTATGTATTGTACCCTTCGGCATTAATATGCTAATATACAAGTTTGCTCCAATCTACAGCTCAGTTGGCCGACAATCTTCAGCTGCTTTGGAGCCATAATTACAAGAAAGTATCACAAGAAATATCCACGGGATAAACTGTATACAAATATTTGTGACCCAACTGGATTCACACTTTCGTTGATAGCACATCATCTTAAAGATATGACTATAAAGATCACAGGCCCTCATAATAAAATAGTGCAAACTGATATTCATCTACCACATAGTGGTAAAAATTAATTTAGAACGCACTAAGTACCTTCCTTTTATGACTAAACATTACAATGTGTTATTTTCATTTTTACAATAATGTACAAAAAATTTACTTATATCATAAAAAGCATTACTTTCAACCGCTCAGGTGAATTCTCTGAACAGGTCTGCCCCCGAGTACTGTTATCAGCTTATTGTAAAAACATTTCACAGTATCATGAATATTGTGCACAATAGATCTAACACTCTTACACTTTATCCAAATCAGAACAGTAGTATCACTATCATATGATTGGAAATGGATACCTGAAATCCACCAGTCTGTGCATTACATACCCCAAACAGTTATAACTGTCAACATATTAACACTGATCAATATAGGCCACCACAGTGCAAGGTCATTTGGTTTACAAAATGCATACATCAAACACCCTTCGGCTGCTGGAAAATCACTCTCACTCACTCACGCATACACACACACAAAACAAACTGCAGCCTAGAACCATGAATGAAGTTATTCAAATTCTTTAAAGGGAACCAGAGGGTTAGTTACACAATCGTATCAAAATACTGACAACAGGAACTGTCCATTTAGTTCAGGTATTTTCGACACTTCCGTGAACCACATGTACAAGGAATCTTAACATCTTCAAATGGAAACTTGTAGTCATAGGTTAATTCTTCTCCCTGCGGTATGCGACGGAGAGCAAAGATCAATATATGCTTTTTTCCCAAGATGTCCACCACACGCGAATAGCAGTTGGGCTGCAACAAATTCAAAACGTCATACACCTTCCGTGATTTACATATATATATATTGCACCAACTCTTGCCTTGTTTTCAAGTGTCATAAATTATGACATTTGCTTGATGGCTCTACTGAGTCACCACGAGTGTCATCGCACCAAGATCACGTGAAAATTTTAAAAACATTAACGCTATTCCAAAACCATTTATATTTGCCTTACTGTATCATGCAGTTTTCTTGTTTACTATTGACTATATTTGGATTGTAACACATCTTCAATGTAGACAACAGGTTCAAACTATAAGAAACAGTGCTAGTTCAAAGAATATACTGGAAGTGTACATAATAACAGTAGAATTTTATATCAAGCACATTATTAACAAAGACAGTGAATGGTCACAGGAAAAAGAGTGACAGTGCAAATTATAGAGGAAAAAGATAATGGTACAAACATGATTATAAAGTGCATACACACCAATATTAATGTACAATATACACATACATATCTCAGAATAACTGTGTAAGTACATGGAAAGTAAGTTTTAATAACTACATATATATAGAAACACACATGCGCGTGCGCACACACACACACACGCGCACACACAAAGTAAACCCCCATTCTTACAGTTTTGTGGGGAACACCTTAAATGGTGTAAGATCCAGAAATCATTGTTCTTTTGGGATTTGGCTAGGACTGCACGAAAAAGTGTGTAAAATCATGGAAACACAAAATGTGCGAATGTACAATACACTGTATATAAAATGTGATAATTTTATGCATAATTAATATCCAACTATACAGATTTTAGTAGTGAAAATAAAAATACAGAAGTGAATAACAGAACACAGTAAATAAGACAACTAGTGGATCCACTAAAACAGATTTATACAGTTTTAAATTCAGTGTTACTGAATATCTAATTATGACATAATTTTAGAGTTAGTTGGAGATACTGTTAATAATAGCAGAATTTTTGTGTGATGATAATGATGGTGGGTAAGTAGGCACAATACATGACACTGGCAAATAAAAGGCTTATGTTGGTGTATTATACATCTATATAAATTAAATGAAGCCACACTGAATGTTGGAAGTACAAAACCATTCACGATATGAATTCTTTAGGATAAACACAGCTGGAGCTGTGGAATTCATTTTTAATCCATATATCATGAGTTCTATAAGCAATTACATAAATACATACATACATCTTTCAATGTGGGGACATTCTTCTGCAGTGTTTAAAATTTTCTTCAGCAGTAACACTCTCTCACATTTATCTGGGAGGTGAAGATAACAAAGCTGCAGTAATGTCAATTCCTTCTCCTGACAAATCCTAAGCACTGAATGAAATCTCGTAACTCAATTTTTTTCATACTTGTGCATTACATCTCACAAACTACTTAGAAAATATTAAAATGAGTAGTCTGTATCATTATGAACCTAACCTTGATCTCTACCCTAGAAATTTACAAATTCACGTTTACTTCACTGTATGAAAATGAATAACAAATATGACAGGGAAAATCATTAATAAATTTTCCTCGGCAGTGAAGAAACACTCTTACACAAGATCAAGAACTCAGAATGTGTGTCTTTTATCTCAGAATTGAAAAATTTGTCACAACAGATTCTGGTTTGCGTGCTCTTACTGTGCCTCCTACTATCTATCTACTTACCAACCACCCACATATGTATCTATGTGGAAGAGACTGAAAACTGAGCTCTAAGCTTCTGAATGGTAAAATAACTGTAAATTTCACATTACATTAATACAGGTGGTTTATGCTTATGTCCAAAGGAATCTGCAATGATCATATCTCTCCATGCAGCAGAGTCCTTTTTAAGACACTAGTCAAGAAACGAACAGCATTTTATGGATCCTGAAGGATCACAGTCATGTTCACAGGGGCCTGCCACTTGTCCTATCCTTAGCCAAATTAATCCAGTCCATGCCCTCCCAACTATTAAAACGTTTTTTTAATATCATCCTACCATCTAGGCACAGGTCTTACAAGTGGTCTCCTTCCTGGAGACTTTCTGACCAAAAATGCTGCATGTATTATGGTTCACTATGGCAAATACAATCTAAGATGATTGTATAAACAATTTGAAATATGTGACTGCTAGTATGCAATGCAATAAAGATATTTGCTGTTAAATAATACTAAATTACACTTTTACTGATAAAAACTCAATATTTAAACTGTATCACTTGTACACTACCTTTAGTTTATTAAATTCAAAGAACTCATTTGGAATTCTATAAGCCTGAAATAAAAAAAAACTCCACTCCTAATTACTACCAATAACTAAATTCTATCTTACCTCACAAGAGTGATTAATAAACCTTGCGGCATTTCCTCTCATTGTTGCATCCACAACCAACTGATCATCTATACGGAACATGTAGCAGCCAATGTCTTTAGTTTCATAATATTTTTCCCGCTTGTCTGTCAACATGGAGCGTATCACCTCTCCTGCATATTCTATTACCATTTCACCAGCTTCTATGTCCCGCAGGCAAAACAATCCCCGACCATGTATGTTAGAACGATATACACCTACTGCTTCCTTTGAGGTCTCTTTAAGATGTCTGAAACGCATTGCCATTGGCAGATTCGAACTGGTAGCTCGCCTGTAAAGATTTTTGTACATGTCACAGGTTAAAACAGAGAGAAGAACATTAACAGGAAAAACCTGAAAAAGAAAATTCTGAAAGTAACTGCTACAGAATTGATATAAATATAATTAATTTTTATGACATCTTTGACATTTGGGAAAAAACTACCACTTATATAGGAACAGCGCCATATTGCACAGTGAGACAATAAAGCCCACAAAACTATATTACTTACACCACATTACATGCAAGTCAGTGTGCAAACACATTTTGAAACTTGACAGTATAACCCATCATCAACTGAGGGTGGCAGACTGCTCTTATGCGAAGCACTGGAAGTACAGGATGTCTAAGAAAGAACACACTGGCTCTGAGGAAGGCACTTTATTGACCAACACACCAAAATATTCCAGATGGCAACAGTGAATGGCAGAATGTCCTGTTTTGAGTACTGAACAATGGTATGCAATGTGAATGTGTGACACAACACAGTGGCACTTCTTCCCATTCCAGTGTTGGTAATACAGCATGTAATGTCCACCTTGTGAATGATCATAAATGGGTATAATCTGTGGTGACTTACTCCTGTGGTTTATGTCAAGGACTTTGTGTACACCAAGTAAGTTGAAAATTTGCACAATTTGTTCCACAAAATAAATATCAACAGTAACACCTATGTAACCAACAGAACTCAAATACTGTATATGCATTTACAGGGATGCAAACACATGCCATACTGAGTTGTCATGATTCAGAATAGTGTCACGCTATTTTAATTTATGTCATTCATTCAAAAACGTACAGAATGTTGCGTTTTGGCAATTCATGTTCCCCTAATGTTTTGCATGCTCTCTGTTCCCTATCTACACTGCTCTCTCTCCTTTATGTCGGTAACTATTTTATCACAAAGCCCTGAAGTTCTTTCTCAGGCATTCTCTATATGTCTCTGCTGCAGACATGATCACTCTTACCCAAACTGTAACTTGATATGGCTGTACCTTCAAGCAGTTTCACTCGTATTACACTAAGATTTTCTTGCAATTTTTACATTTAATGCAGTTAAAGACATTTACAACAGCTTATGCTTCTAGCTTAAAGGTACTTGTCCATTCACGCACTTAATAAAAACCATCATTCGCCATTCTGTAACAGCACACACTACTGTGTTAACAAGCAAAAATAAATGTCAAAAAACAAGAGCTAGATAAATTATGAAATGCTCTCAGTGCCATCCTACGAACAAAATGAAAGTATATTATTGCCTATGCGAACAAAACAGATATGGAAATATGACTTCATGTAGATGGTACCATTACAATAAAAGCCCATAGGATGTAAATTCTTAAATGTCAAATAAGCTACAGAAGAATTTCAAACAAATTACAGAATGAAGTCTGAATTTGACTTACAGTGAAGTAAATACATCAGTGTAAATGACTGTTAAGTGAATACATCAGTATAAGTTACAGCACTTTAGAGACTGGATGAAAATTGCTGTAGATGTTACCAAGTCCTCAATTATGTGGTAACCATTTTACAAAATGCAGTTTGAAGCAGACATTTTCACCTACTCAGAAAACATTCAATTCTAGTTCACCTTCAACCACCTACAATTTACCACTACAAAGCAACAAGTTTACACTAACAGCACAAATCTGCAATTTGAGTGTGCAAAATTTTACCACAGTCACGTACGAACAAACCCTCTACTCAGCAAAAATGTCCCACAAATTTTGAAAGAAATTTCAAGTCTGCCTCACAGTTTTCATTTAAAACTATGACGGTTTAATGCAGGAAGCAAAGAAAAAGGACCACTTAGTAATTGTCACCAAGAAGTCCCCCCCCCAAAAAAAAAAAAATTAAAGTGTATCATAAAATTACCTTAGAATGCCACAAGGTTGTTGAAAATTTGGCTTACAGTAAAGACACCATTGCAATGGAATTTAGTCTCAGAGAGACACATTTAACAGCATCAGCAAAAACTGCTGGATATAAGGAAAGGTAAAATTACTGCCACCCACATGTTTTGACCATGAGGCACACACATGACATCAGTGAACTCCAGTCATTCTCAGACCTACAAACTTTATAAAAACTGAGTAGTCAAGCTTAACACTCCGGCACTCTACATGCTGGCGCCAACTGGTGAAGACCATGGGTTGATCTGGAATACTTTTGGACATGGGAGGGAAAAATATTTCTAATGTCTTACAGCAACAAAATCCTACTTGGTGATTTTGTAGCCATGGCTGAGTGAGTAAGAATGCAGCTTAACAAACAAAAAAAAAAAAAA
>Ga0209755_10006780_pt1 | contig 12559 bp, 9 predicted proteins | sample TergutCo191P1_FD_187301 | JGI IMG/M metagenome (GOLD analysis project Ga0209755, IMG submission 187301) | Cornitermes sp. P1 segment gut microbial communities from Petit-Saut dam, French Guiana - Co191P1 (SPAdes) (version 2) | ecosystem: Host-associated > Arthropoda: Insects > Digestive system >... | reverse complement strand
GGAAGCGCGTACTTTACAGTCCGGCCTGCGGCGAATTTGGGTGTTGGAAATTACAATGCTTTAATGACCGTCACCTATGACGGAGGAAGAACAGCGCACAACTCAGTTCAATTTACCGTTAACCCCGCTCCTATTACAACTGCAGCCATTACAGGCATTGCAGCTCCTGTAAGAGGAGCTGTACCTAGCGCGGCGTCAGCCGGAGCGGGAAACTTCACCCGAGGCAATGTGATGTGGTCACCTTTCCACAATCCGTTTCAAGGCGCCACGGTTTATACTGCAAGTATTACGCTGACTGCGAACAGCGGTTACACCTTTACAGGGCTTGAAACAGCAACGATTAACGGAAGCTCTGCGGATATTCTGTCTAACACAGGCGCGGCGGTTACCCTGACGCGTGAATTTCCTGAGACTGAACGTATAATTACAACTACAGCCATTACAGGTGTTGCAGCACCTGTTACTTTTGCTGTGCCGAGTACAGCGTCAGCCGGTACAGGCAATTTTACCAGAGGAAATGTAACATGGTCGCCAAACCACAACCCGTTTCAGGTCGGTACGGTTTATACTGCAAGCATTACGCTGACTGCGAATAGCGGCTACACCTTTACAGGGCTTGAAACAGCGACAATCAACGGAAGCCCTGCGAATATTTCGGCTAACACAGGTACGGCAGTAATGCTGACGCGTGAATTTCCTGAGACCGAGCGTATCCCTATTACAAATGCAGCAATTACCGGTGTTGTTGCGCCTGAAACTAATGCCGTGCCGAGTACAGCCTCAGCCGGTACAGGAAATTTTACAAGAAGCAATGTAACATGGTCGCCTAACCACAATCCGTTTCAGGGCATTCAGGGCGGTACGGTTTACACAGCAAGTATTACGCTAACGGCGAACAGCGGCTACACCTTTACAGGGCTTGAAACAGCAACAATCAACGGAAGCCCGGCGAATATTCTGGCTAACACAGGCGCGGCGGTTACATTGACGCGTGAATTTCCGCCGACCAGCCCTGTTACTATACATAGCCCAACCGGAATTGATCTTGTATACATCCCTTCCGGTACCTTCACTATGGGCAGCCCTGAAAGCGAGATAGGCCATTTATTCGACAATGAAACCCAGCATCAAGTAACGATAAGCAAAGGTTTTTACATGGGCAAGTATGAGGTAACACAGGAACAGTATCAGGCGGTAACGGGGGGAAATCCCAGTTATTTCCACGGCGGAAGCGGCAGGGAACCCGCAACAGGAGAAGTTCAGGTAAGAAGACCTGTAGAGTATGTAACATGGTATGACGCGGTAGAGTTCTGTAATAAGCTGAGCGTAATTGAAGGATTAACATCAGTATATACGATAACAGGCAGAACACCAACAAGCGGATATCCGATAACAGACGCGACAGTAACAGTAAATTGGAACGCAAGCGGCTATAGATTACCGACAGATGCGGAATGGGAATATGCTTGTAGAGCAGGAACAACAACAGCGTATAATACAGGAGATACAATAAGCGACAACACGGGATGGTATTCATCTAACAGCAATAGCAGAACCCATGAGGTAGGATTAAAACCGCCTAATGCATGGGGCTTATATGATATGCACGGAAACGTATGGGAATGGTGCTGGGATTGGCATGGAACTAATGCGAGCGGAGCGCAGACCGATCCGAGGGGAGCTACTTCCGGTTCCGACCGCGTGGTACGCGGCGGCGATTGGAACGAAGGTGAGAGGCGCCTTCGTTCAGCGTACCGGGCCTGTGCCAAACCCTACGAATGGTACGGTATCGGCTTCCGTCTCCTTCGCCCCTGAGTTCGAACAAAGAACAGAGAACAAAGAACAGAGAATAAAGAACAAAGAGCCCTGTTTGAAGGCTTAGCATGATGTCCAATCGTAGATTGCGGACTGAACTTTGTTCATTGTTCATTGTTCCTTTGTCAATTGTTCTTTGTTAATTGTTCTTTGTTAATTGTTCTTTGCTAGCTGTTCTTTGCTTTTTCATTCAAAGCAGCTTGAAGCCGGGCGATTTCAGCGTCACGTTCAGCGATTTCAGCTTTATGGTCTGCGATTTCCGCTTCACGTTCCGCAATTACGTCCTGCCACTTTTTGTCGGTTTCTTCGCAGCCTCTGCTGTAGGCAAGCATTCTGTCGACATTGTCTTTCATTCTGTCCATTTCTACGGTCATGTAGCGTATGTAACTGCGGGGGAGTTTTGATACTTGTTTTGCTGCTCTCATTATTCCTTCCTCTTTGCTGCATAATTCTCTGATTAATTCTTTTGCTGGTTTTTTATGGTGGTTCCTGAAAAATATACACCATTTTTCATCTTCTGACAAGTTTTTTAGTTCGATTTTGCCGGAATTATAATCGTCAATTAATTTATCCAGTTTCGGCATTTCAAAAAACAAAGAATAAAGAACAAAGAGCAGAGAACGAACTGTTCTTTGTAAATTGTCCTTTGCTAGCTGTTCTTTATGCTTTGTTTTGTTGTTTTGATCGTAGAAATTAACAATTTTAATAATTCTTTACAGTCTTTAATAATATTTTCATGTTCTGATAACGATAAAACCTTTACTTCTTTTAACAGATCAAGCCAATATTCTGTTTCGGCACATTCTTTTAACGAGATTGTCACTTTTAAAAGAAATTCTTTTTTACTGACAGCATATTGGGCTTCTGTTAAATTTGCCCCAATAGATGTTCCTGAACGTAATACCTGTTTAGCCAATACAAATTCATGTTTTTCTTCGCAGAGGTATTTATTAAGATTATAAATCCTGATTGCGAATTTTCGGCTTTTTTCAAGGGCAATGTTCATAACTAACTCCTTAGACAAAGAATAACTTTGTTCATTGTTCTTTATTAATTGTTCTTTGTTTATATATATGGCGCAGCCCTGCGTGGCGCTTGACCGAAAATGAAAAAAAGTGAAAATATTTTTGGAAGTTTTTGATATGAACCGGGAAGAAAAGAATTTTAACCACGAACTCATACCTTCGGTATGCACACGAACGGGAGCGAACGGGGAGGGATGGAATTTTAAGATTTACCACGAACGACACGAATGAAGAGCGAACTTGTTGTTAGGGGTTGATGATTTAGCTTCGAAATTTTTGAGTTAAGAGGGAATATTAGGTTAAGATGTAAGATATTGTTGTTTGATATATTTTCTCTTCTTCAATAATTACTATAGTTCAAGGTAAGACAATTTAGAGGAAGATTAAAAGACATCTAACCAATGGTCTGTGTGGTTCGTGGTAAATTCCCTCTTTCTCCCTCTTCGTTCGCTCCCGTTCGTGTGGTTCGTGGTAAAATTTTACTACATAGTTTTTATAGTCATGGCTCGGCGGCGGGCTCTCAGGCGTTTTTTCAGGTATGTTGCCTAGCTCTGATGCATACGAATAGTGTCATTCCTCTACAGTTTAAAATTTATATCAAATTTCAATTGATGATTTGCCAAAAATAGGCTATCCTTAATGATAACGATAATTAAACGGAGGAATTATGGATTTTGTATCAGAGATGAAAGCTAAAGCAATATCGATGTCAAAAAGGCTTGTTTTGCCGGAAGGGACGGATAAACGAATCGTCAGGGCAGCAAGAGCAATTTTGGATGAAGGGATTGCCGCAAGCGTCACATTATTGGGAAAAATAGCGGATATTCAGGAAGTAGCAAGAACAGACGGGATAAAAATAAGCGATATGAACATCGTTTCTCCCGAAGCAGAATCAAGTTTGGCTCTTTATGCTCAGACTTATTATGAATTGAGAAAAAATAAAGGGATGACACCGGAACTGGCAAGAATCGAGATAACAGAGCCTCTGCGCTGGGGCGCTATGATGGTGCATCAGGGGGACGCTGACGCGATGGTCGCGGGAGCGGAAAGACCGACAAGCGATGTTCTGCGGGCAGGATTGGCTATAATCGGGACTTTGCCGGGCTTAACGACCGCTTCATCATGTTTTGTCATGACAGGTATTGATTCTCAATTCGGGAAATCAGGATCGATGATTTTCTCCGATTGCGCTGTTGTTCCTAACCCCACAGCCGGTCAAATGGCGGATATTACAGAAAGCGCCGCGCTCTCATGCAGGGAATTTTTGAATGTTGAGCCTGTCACCGCGCTTTTATCGTTCTCTACAAAAGGCTCGGCGAAGCATGAGAATGTTGAAAAAGTGCAAAACGCGGTTGATATTCTGAAAGGACGAAATGTTAACTTTATTTTCGACGGAGAATTACAGGCTGACGCAGCTTTAATTCCTTCGGTTCTGGATAAAAAAGCGCCGAACAGCCCGGTTCGCGGAAAGGTAAACGTACTTGTGTTCCCTGATTTAAATTCAGGAAATATCGGGTACAAACTGGTACAGCGGCTGGCGGGAGCAAAAGCTTTCGGCCCGTTCCTGCAAGGTTTTGCAAAACCAATCAGCGACCTGTCCAGAGGTGCGTCTGTTGACGATATCGTTACAACTTGCGCTGTAACATTGTCACGCGCAAAATAATGTTTTTAAATATTGCGAAAAATAAATTTAACAGTATATAATTGTTATAAATAACGAATGATCCTTTGAAGGGGGGAATAAAATGGCAACAGCAAAAAAGCCTGTAACCAAATCAAGTGAAAAGAAACCGGCAGCAAAGCCTGCCGCGAAAACAACGGCAAAACCGGCAGCGAAACCTGCGGCTAAAACAGCAGCAAAGCCTGCGGCTAAAACAGCAGCGAAACCTGCGGCTAAAGCAGCGGCAAAGCCTGCGGCTAAAACAGCAGCAAAGCCTGCGGCTAAAACAGCAGCGAAACCTGCCGCAAAAGCAGCGGCAAAACCAGCTTCTGCAAAATCTAAAAAAGGCGGAGTTTCTGATGTTAAGTACCTCAATCTGTTTGACGCGTATATTCAGAACAAGCTTCCGTTTGCGCAAGGCTATATTGTTTCGTCGTTCTTTGACGAAAGATCGGCGTATTCCATCTACGAAGTTGTTTCATACGCGGGCGTAAAAGAAATATATCCGACAGAAACAGGTTTAACATTTGTCACAGGCGGAAAAAAGCTCTATGTTCTGGTAGAACCTGATACATACAGACTAAAACATCAGGATCCTGTACACAGAGCAGCAGGAGAAATGATTCCAAAACGCTACAACGAGCTGGATATCTTTATCGCGAAAAATCAGACAAAAATGATGATATCAAAAATGCCCGATGAAACATTCGGTTCTTTCACAATTTTAAAACCGACAGGAATGAATTTTTCCATTGTGTTCTATGAACATCCTGACATGTACGATACACTCAGCAAATTTTTCGTAGATTCACTGAACAGACAAAGAAAAGTCCCTGTAGCAGACGCGAAAAAAGCCGGAGAGCAAATCGCGAAGACAGTTCAAAATTATATGGCATTCGAAACCGAATACAATTAAGCTGGCAGACGCACATAATGGGCTGATCGATGTGTCCTGCGGACACAAGATCGGCCTTTTTTTTAATTTACCACGAACCACACGAACGAAGAGCAGAGAACAAAGAACAGAGAATAAAGAGCAGAGAGCATTGTTTGAAGGCTTAGCATGAAGTCCAATCGTAGATTACGGACTGAACTTTGTTCTTTATTAATTGTTAATTGTTCTTTGTTCTTGGTTAAAATTCTAAATATTTTTTCACTTTTTTTCATTTTCGGTCAAGCGCCACGCAGGGCTGCGCCATATATATGTATGAAAGAAAAGAAAAAATCAACAACATTTTTCAACGTGCCGAAAGAACAGCGGCCGCGGGAAAAACTGCTGGCAAACGGGCCGGCGTCTCTTTCTGACAGGGAACTGCTCGCAATCCTGTTAACCACAGGCACAAAAGGAAACAATGTAAGGAAGCTCGCCGGTAATTTACAAAGCCTTTTGGACAGAAGCAAAGACATTCCGTCTGTAAAGGAAATCTCCATGCTGGCGGGAATTGGGGACGCAAAAGCCTGCTCGGTTGCCGCCATGCTGGAAATCGGCAGGCGGCGTTACGGTTCAATATCAGCGCACATAAAACACCCGATAGACATCTTTACTCTGGTAAGGCATTATGCCGACCGCAAACAAGAGAGGTTTATCAGCCTTTCGCTGAACGGCGCGCATGAAGTACTTGCCGTAAGAATTGTTACAATCGGACTTGTTAACAAAACAATCGTTCACCCAAGAGAAGTTTTCGCGGACTTGATTCAGGACAGAGCCGCCGCCTTTTGCGTTGCGCATAACCACCCCTCAGGCCAGCTTAAAAGTTCGCCGGAGGATGAAGACATTACAGAACGGCTCCACGGAGCGGCAAAACTCCTTGGAATTCAATTTGTGGATCACATAATTTTCTCAGAAACCGGCTGGTGGAGTTTCAGAGAGAACGGGATGCTGGATGATGATTGAAATTTCCATTTTTTCATCCGCATAAATCATAGTTTTACAAAAATATCAATTTACACTAAAATATCAGAGTGAACGAACGCTTGATAAAACTGACGTTTTTAATCATCCTTTTCCTTTTCCCGCTCCGGCTTGCCGCTCAGAATGTAAGCGATATTACAGACGATCGTTTTGAAGAAGTCTCGGGAAAAGGTATGGTTATCCGTACCAACCCGGCAGGCGTAAAAGTTTTCATTGACGGCGCGGAGCGGGCGGTAACCCCCGCGTCTTTTATAAATTTACCGGCAGGCGAATACAACATTCGTTTAAGCAGGGAAGGATACAAAGAACGGAGCTTTCAGGTAACGTTGTTCAGCACAAGCCGGCTTGTCATTTCAATTAAGATGGAAGAAGAAAGGGGATTGGTTCTTGTTTCCGTTCAAAAACCGCCTGTAACTCAAGGTAGTGAGAGTCTCAATAATATTCCGTTCAATCCTCAAATTATTACAGGCGCGTTAGACGAAATAATAAGCACAGAAGTTCTGCATAATACACATAACGTACTGATTAGTATGCCGGCAGGATACAGAACAATCAGAGCGCGGGCTTTCGGCTGGGAGAACGCGTCTGAACTTGTTCTCATCAGCGAAAATGAAACCGCTGAGATCAACATTCTTATGCAGCCTGCTTCATTTAAAATATCCAATGTTTCTCAGAACAGAAAAAAGTTTAACCCTTTAAACGCAGGAAGCCTTGGAAGCACAGAATTTCGTTTTGATGTTTCAGCGCCCGCTTCAGGTAAAATAACAATTAAAGGCGCGGACGATTCTGTCGTTTACGCAAAAAATATCGAAAATTTTATTACATGGCATCAAACTTTTTCATGGGACGGAAAAGATTTATCGGGCAGTACGCTGCCGGAAGGAAAGTACACAGTCTTAATAGAAGCGGAAAATGTTACGCTCAGCCTGACAACAGAGATAAATTATTCAGATAACATTCTGATTTTAACTCTTGAAAGCGGCATCTCCGGTCTCACATTTTCTCCGATGCCTCATGTGCTTCCCGCAGGCAGTTATCAAATAACAGCCGGGGCTCTTTTTGGAAGTTTTCCTTTGCGCAATCCTGCCGCATGTGAGCAAATAAACACTTTGGGATTGCCGTTTGAAATCAACATGAGAATCGCTCCTTTTAACAGGATAGAACTTACTACATCGGTAAATATCGTTCCGTATTTTAAAAATCAGGCGCAAAAATCATTTGCAGGCTGGGGAATTTCAGGTTCCGCGAAATTCAACATCATCGAAAGTTCCTCAATTCCCCTTGCTTTCGCGGCAGGCTTTTCTTATACGTGGGCAGGAAATTCGGGAGAGCAGCCGTTAAGCCCCGGTAAAGGAGCCGGCTTTCACACGCCTCTCTCTTTGGAGTTGTCAAATTTTTCCATCGCTTTCTGTCCCGCGGCTTTCTGGTATGGACCTGAAGGTCTCGTTCCTGCATTGTTTCTTTCAACAGGCGTACTTTACAAAGGCTCAGGTTTTAACGCGGGACTCTCCGCAAGATGCGAACTTGATTTTATAAAAGAATGTTTTAACCCAAAATATCTCGCCGGCGCAGAAGTTAATTTGTATCCGCTGCTTTCAAACATTTTCATTTCCTTTTCAGCAGGCGTTATTTACCACAAGCCGAGTTTTGGCTGGTACGGCGGGTTTAGGGTTGGGATTGTTGATTAAACGCTTCTCTTCTACTTCTTCTTAATCACGTCAAATCCGCAATAAGGAACCAATGCTCTCGGCAGGCGTACGGTGCCGTCGGCTTGCTGGAAATTTTCGAGTAACGCGATGATGGCGCGGGAAATCGCGATTGCCGTTCCGTTTAACATGTGGACAAATTTATTTTTGCCGTCCGCGTCTTTAAAGCGGATGTTAAGGCGGCGTGCCTGATAATCGGTGCAGTTTGATGTTGAGGTTACTTCGCCCCATTCGCCGCCGTTTCTGCCGGGCATCCATGCTTCAAGATCCCATTTGCGGTAAGCGGGCGCGCCCAAATCGCCTGTGCAGGTATCAACAACGCGGAAGGGAATGTTTAAGCCTTCAAAAATTTCTTCTTCGATTGAGCGAAGCTCGCTGTGAAAACGATCGGAATCTTCGGGGAGACAAAAAACAAACATTTCAAGTTTTGTAAATTGATGGACACGGTACAAACCCTTTGAAAACTGACCTGCCGCACCGGCTTCGCGCCTGAAACAATGAGAAAGACCTGCCATGCGCAGCGGAAGTTTTTCTCTGGGAAGAATCGTGTTGGAGTAGTAACCGCCAAGCGTAATTTCCGCAGTCCCTACAAGGCACGACCTAGAAGCCGAATCTTCTTCGTTAAGTGTGTAAACATTTGATTCTTCTCCGCGCGGATTAAAACCGATACCTTCTAAGATTTCCTCGCGGGCAATGTCGGGAGTGATAAAAGGAGTAAAACCTTTTTTTTGCAGAATATCTAGCGCGTAACGGATAAGACCGAGCTCAAGAAAAACACCCTCGTTTTTTAAATAGTAAAATTTGGTGCCTGACACCTTTGTCGCGGTATCAAAATCAATTATATCAAGCTCCTGCCCAAGTTTAACATGATCGGAAGGCTCAAAACTGAATTTCGGTATAGCGCCTGATTTTTTCACTTCAAGGTTGTCTTTATCTTCCCTGCCGACAGGCGCGTCAGGATGCGCCATGTTGGGAATTTTACGCGCTTCGGTTAACAGTTCTTTTTCGACAGCAGCCAGCTCCCCCTCGATAACAGAAATTTCTTCTTTAAGTTTTTTTCCTTCGTCAATCAGAGCGCTGCGCTGCGTAATGTCAAGCAGCTTTGCGTCCTTCCCCTTCATCGTGTCGGCATTGGCGTTTCTTTTCTGCTGCAGCATCTGCAGGTTTGTAGTGAGTTCTGTCCGTTTGTTGTAAAGGCGTGCCGCAGCCTCCGGATCGGCTTTCATAAAACGGTCGGCGATATTTGCCATAACCGCTGTGAGATTTTCGGCGATAAATTTGTAATCAAGCATACCGCATTGTAGCAAAAAATCAAAAAATTGACTAGCGCAAAACCACGGTTATTTATTCATTGTAAGCCGGATAACGCGTAGGAATTCTTCCCGACCCCTGACAATTAACGCAAATACCCGAACCTTTGCACATTCTGCATGATTCTCCGTCAATGGGCTTTTCAAAGTAACAGGCAGGGCATTTGCCTGTCCCTACGCAAACATAACATGTGTCATCGCCTTCATAACAGGAAAAAAAGATACCGGCAAGGCATAATAGAATAATTATTGAAATTATACGTTTTTGTTTTAACTGTTTCTTACAGCAATATTTTCCGTTCATAATGACACCTAACGCCCGCAGCAATGCTTGTATTTTTTTCCGCTGCCGCAGGGACACGGATCGTTTCTTCCTGTTTTCGGCGAGGCGCGTACCACTGTGCGCGGAGAAATTTCACCGTCAATATAAAGCCATTCATCGTTTTCTTTTTTAAATTTTGCCGTTTCATGATGCACGTCTTTTAAGCCGCCGCGTTCATAAACAGCCTCGAATTCCACTACACCTTCATTGTCGGAAATGCCTCCCTTTTCAACGGAGACGATTTTTAAACCGAGCCATTTTGACTGTTCGCTCCAGTCGCGTGTAGATTTGTAATCGATATCTTTTTTATCACGCTGTTCGCACGTATTGATAATATAGTCAATTTCATGCTCAACATAGGCGGAATAACGGCTCCGCATGAGCGCTTCGGCGGTAGGAGCTTTCGCCGCGCCTTTGATATACTGTTCGCAGCATAAAGAATAATCACGGTCTGATCCGCATGGGCATTGTTTCATATAATCATTATATCACAAAAACTTTAATTTTTCTACAATGCATCCTCTGTTCATTGCTCATTGTTCTCTATCAGCATATACTCGATTGAATCAACAAGAGCAGCGCGGCTTGCGTCGATAATGTCGGCGCTGACGCCGACCGTGTTCCAGTTACGCTGGCCGTCGGTGGACTCAATCAAAACACGCACCTGAGCCGCTGCCGCGTCTTTGCCGTCAATCACTCTTACTTTGTAATCTTCAAGCCTGACTTTCGCGAGACCCGGAAAAAATCTTGAAAGAGCGCGGCGCAGCGCGCTGTCAAGAGCGCCGACCGGTCCCACGCCTTCTGCGGCAGCGACTTCCGAAGTTTCGCCGACATGCACTTTTACCCATGCGTGAGAACATTCGATTGACGCTCCTGTCGGATGCTCGCTCATCACACGATATGCTTCGATTTTAAATAACGGTGTGAAAAGCCCCAATTCCCGCCTAATCATAATTTCAAAACTCGCGTCCGCTCCCTCATAAGCCCATCCTTCCGATTCAAGTTTTTTTAATTTTTCAGCGAGCGCTAAAATGACAGGATGATCTTTGTGAACAGACGGATCAATTTTTTTTACACGCTCTGCGATAGCGGAACGTCCGCCGACCTCGCTCATTAGAAGGCAGCGTTTATTGCCTACCAAAGCCGGATCAATATGCTCAAAAGATCTGCTCGTTTTTAAAACGCCGTCAGTGTGCATCCCCCCTTTGTGTGAAAAAGCGTGAGCCCCGATGTAGGGCATATCATCGCTGATTATCACATTGGCGATTTCCGCGACACGCCGCGTCAGCTCACCGATTCGGACAAGGCTGCCTTCGGGCAGGCAGCGTAGTTTCATTTTCAATTCCAGAGAGGGAATAAGTGAGGAAAGCGCCGTATTGCCGCATCTTTCTCCGAAACCGGCAAGCGTTCCCTGCACATGAGCGCAGCCCGCATTCACCGCGGCGATAGTATTAGCAAGAGCAAGACCGCAGTCATTATGCGCGTGAATTCCGATTATCGTATCGGGAAACGCTTTTACAACATCCCGCGCAGCGGCGGCAACCCTGTCAGGAAAAGCGCCTCCGTTGGTGTCGCATAACACAATGCGATCCGCGCCTGCGAAAAGCGCCGTTTTAATTGTTAAAAACGCGTAAGATGAATTTGCCTCCCATCCGTCAAAAAAATGTTCGGCGTCATAAATCACTGTGAGTTTTTTCGATTTTAGAAAAGCGATAGTATCTTTAATCATGGCAAGATTTTCTTCGGGCGTTACGTTAAGAACTTCTTTCACGTGAAGCTCCCAGCTCTTGCCGAAAATCACAACCCCTTCAGAGCCCGCTTCAAGAAGCGATTGCAGGTGGCTGTCATCTTCCGCTTTAATATTCTTTTTTCTGGTTGATCCAAAAGCGCATAGTTTCGCGTTTTTTAATTTTAATCCCGCAATCTGACGAAAAAATTCCAAATCTTTCGGATTGCTCCCCGGATTGCCCGCTTCTATCCAAGAAACTCCAAGTTCGTCTAACGCTTCCGTTACGGCAATTTTATCGCGAAGAGAAAAAGAGAGCCCCTCACCCTGCGCTCCGTCCCGCAGCGTAGTATCAAGTATCTCAATATCAAATTTCTCATTTTTCATTTGTTTCACCCTGAGATGAAGAACCGCCTGTTAATCTCTATGAATCACCAAGTTAGAAATTGACCAAACAGCAGTAGCATCCGCGTGGGTGCGAATGTACAAATAAATCGTTCCGGTAGCGCTGCAAACCGCTGATTTTGACTTATCAATAGATAATTCGAGGTTTGACGCGCCGCTGCCTACAGACGGTTGAGCACCGGTATGAATTTTATTATCCGAATCCCACCAGCTGTCTGCTACATATCCGGTAAGGTTTTGAGTCGATGCCGCGACTCTGAGTTCTTTATTTCCGACATCACCTGAAATACCGTCATACGTAAAAACTATTTTGCTAAAGTCGCTCAAAGTAACGCCTGCGCCAAATACAGCGGCAACAGCGATTGGTATTTTTATAAAAGCGTTTCCGTAATTACCGGTCGCGTTGAACTGCACTGATGTTTCGCTCTGGTTGGAAAATGTTCCTCCGACTGCCGCAGCATTAGCCAAATTAATATTGATCATTTCCGGTACAGCAATTCCGCTGGTATCTCTGATATTAAGATTAATAGTTTTAACGGAACTGTCGGAGAATACAAAATTAATCGGCGATGATCCGTTTATAGCTAGAGTCGCCAGATATTCTTTCTTGAGTGTTAATTTATCACCGCTAATCGTGTAGTTTACGGGAGCTATAACAGTATCTCCCGCTCTGAGTTC
>Ga0209755_10006779_pt1 | contig 12560 bp, 13 predicted proteins | sample TergutCo191P1_FD_187301 | JGI IMG/M metagenome (GOLD analysis project Ga0209755, IMG submission 187301) | Cornitermes sp. P1 segment gut microbial communities from Petit-Saut dam, French Guiana - Co191P1 (SPAdes) (version 2) | ecosystem: Host-associated > Arthropoda: Insects > Digestive system... | reverse complement strand
TCACGTCATTTTTTGGCTGATTTCATTTTTTTATGCATTTTTTTGATTTTTTTTCCGCTGAACTCCGTCTAAGTATTAGGACAAAAATAGGAGTTCATTTTATGGAAACTGCGTTCAAAACGAACAGAGAGTACAAAAGCAGCATGCTGATACAACTGCTGAGCAAAAAAGAGAACCTGCTGGAAACTTACGGGGCTCTGAAAAACAAAACTTTCAGCAAGGACACGGAAGTCCTCATAACCACCTTGAGCGATGCACTGTTCATGGAGAGGATGAACGACATATCCTTTGTGATTGAGGATAAAATCGTTGTCTTGATCGAGCAGCAATCAACTGTCAACTACAACATGCCCATCAGGGCAGCCATATACCTTGGCAGGATATACGAAAAGCTGCTGAAGGAGGAAAGCATTTACCAAGAGAAGAAGATTCCGCTTCCAAAGCCGGAAATCATAGTATTGTACAACGGCAAGGACAAGATGCCCGAGCAGCAGGAGCTTAAGTTGTCGGATGCGTTCAAAGACTTTTGCGACGGCGAGATTCCCAACATGGAGTGCATTGTGAAAATCATCAACATAAACAAGGGCCACAATGAGGAACTAGCCAACAGAAGCGAGACCTTGAAAGGGTACGAAAGTTTTGTATATTTTGTAAGAGAGCATGAGAAGTCCATGAGCCGCAGCTTGGCAATCCAGAAGGCTGTGGATGACTGCATGCGCCAGGATATACTGAGAGATTTTTTGCAGGACAACGCATCAGAGGTAAGGAATATGCTTTTTACGGAATGGAACTGGGATACGGCTAAGCGCGTGTGGCAGGAAGAAGCCCGGGAAACCGGCATGGAAGAAGGCATTGCCATTGGCAAAGCGGAAGGTATTGCTGTTGGCGAAACCAAAGGCGTTTTGCGGACTGCGCGGCAAATGAAAGCTGAAGGGATGAGCTCTGATTTAATCTCAAGGGTTACTGGTTTGCCTAAAGCTGAAATTGAGCGTTTAGGCTATTAGCAAAGCTGTGTGTGTATTTGTGGGTAACAGGAAGTCTAAAAGAGGGGAATTCTTTATATTTTGCGCTGTTGCGTATAATTTGCCTCTTGTTTAGGTTTTATTGCCTATTAGACGGAGTTCGGCGGAAAAAAAATGAAAAAAATGCAAAAAAAAGTGAAAATATCCTATTTTTACTGCACAAATGTTCAGTGGATGACGTGGAAATGCTTTTTTATTTGACAAATGGGGTGAAAATTGCTATATTTGAAATCAAATAGCGAGGTAAATGTTGCAAAATATTCATAACCCCAATTTTCAAGAGCCTGCAGTGCAAGGTCTTGGAATTTCTGTTGAGCCTGTGGTAGAGGCTCTAGCGCAGGGTCTGCAATGGGGGTCTTGTGGCTAAGAGAGACTGGACAGTATTGCTTTTGCTGTCGATATTTCTCGGCGTTTTTGGCGTTGACCGGTTTTACGTGGGTAAGACTGGGACTGGTGTTTTGAAATTGCTTGTTACGGTTTTTTCTTTGGGAATAGTAGGGTGGATTTGGTGGATAGTTGATATTATATTGATTGTAACCGGCAAGTTTACCGATTCCAATGGGAATGTGATTAAGAGTTAACAATAAACTGCCCTTGGGGCAAGGAGATCAACATGATGAGAAGAATCTCATTACTAACAACCGCAGCGCTCATGGTCGCTGCGTCCACGTTCGTCGGCTGCAGCGCAAGCGTAGAGCTGGCGGAAGAGCCAAACACCGTAATCTTCTATGATTCCACCAAAACGGAAGCTGAAGTCAACTGGAAAGGTGAAAACGGCACCTTGGAGCTGATGAATAACACTAATAAAGATATAGTGATATTCAAAGGCGCAACTCCGACAAAAGACGGCATTTTGGGTGGAATAAGAGCCGGAACCACCAAATTATTTGACGTTAGCGATGATGTTGATGATTTTCCTGTTGGCGGTTATATGATTCTGCGTGGAGTGACCAGAGAGGAATATGAGAGGAATAAAAATACTCTTTCCCAGGCAAAGATGGAATTCTCCGCAATGGCAACTTATAAGGCAAACACGAAATATCGCATTGCCATAGAAGCCGACTATACCGGAGATTATGGTTTTATAGTATCTAATACGGGCCGTGTAGGCTTGGAACTTCGCAAAGATGGCCCTGAGGGAGAAAAAGTAGGCTATTTGCCACCATTGCAGGTAAATCAGTATATTTACACTAACACTACAAATGCTATTACCATATTCCCTGTTTATGTGTACTACAGCAAACAGACTCAAACAATTACAACATTAAAAGCTACGGACATGTTTCAGTCTGTTATGGTATCCCCTCGTCCGATTGCCGGCGCAAGTCAAGTGCCAACTTTTAATTTCCCGAATGATCCGAACGCTACATGGGCTGCAATAGTAGGGACATTGAAATCTCCTGTTGCGTATATAACAATCAGAAACAATGTGATGAATCAATCTGCTTATGTGACAGCCGGAGGTAGCATGAGACTCTTTTCTCAAAGCGGTTATGATGCTCTTGGCAGCGGTGAGCAATTAACTTATGAAATAGAAGCTTCAGAATTCGGTGCGCCAATTAGTATTGTCTTAAACTACTATAACGGGTTAATTAAAGTTCCTGTTCTTTTTGATGGAGAATTAACTCCTCCTATAATCAAGAATGGTTATGACTATACGATTTCTGTCTCCTGCATAGGTGCTGGAACAAAGCAAGAGGATTATGTTGCATACATATCTGAAAGCCCAGATGCACGTGATCTTTCTGGTGAAATTCTGTAATTAACATTTATTTATGATAGCCGTAAGAAAGTTTAGGATTTGTAAAGTGATGTTGCCTTTGGTAGCATTGCTTTATGTGTCGTTTCTTTCTTTCGGTTGCAGCGCAAGCGTAGAGATTGATGATCAAGGACCAAATGTTGTCACACAAGAACCGAACGAAGTTGATGATTGGGCAAAAGTAAGATTTTACAATGAATCAAGTTACAGTGTTAGCGTTTATCTGCAAAGTTTTAACGGTTCCGAATTAATAGACAGGCTTCCTGGCGGGCAATCAAAGCAAATAGATGTTCGTGCAAGCGATGATATCGGAATAGGCACTATGTTTAGCATAGTATATTGGGTTGAAGTAGATGGCATTTCAATAAAAAGCATAGACCCTAATATGCAAACAGCAATAAATATTAAAGCCGGCGAAAACTATACATATCAAATTCAAAATCCAAAAGGGCTTGAATTAAGGGAATCTTTTTTAAGGCTTTTGAATACTTCCACGAATTCCATCCAATTGCAACGCTTTGGAATGGCTTTTGTCCAAGAGGGCAATAAGGGAGTGCCTGTGCAGGTTGGGGAAACCGGGGTTTATAAAATTCAAGATAAAGTCAGTGATTACATGGTAGTGCAAATATTTGAAAGTTATCCCATGCCGTCGTTTGATGTAGAAAATGGCATGGTATATGAATATGAATTTAATGGAAATCAAGTTAGAAAAAGAAGTGAGTACAGTTTAAACTTTGGTGGCAGATAATGAAAAAATTTTTATTCCCGGCATTTTGCCTTTTAATTGCGCTCATAAATTCCTGCACGCTGGAAATACAAGCGGAAGCAACGAAATTCTCAATAAAAAATAACTCCAAAGTCAATTTAAAAGACGTTAAATGGAGCGGCGAAAAATTCGGCGACATAGCGAGAGGCGATGTAGTTGAAATAAACTACCAGGCCGGCAAAACAGATACCAGCCGATTGGATTTTTATGTAGTAAACAATGGCAACAAAGCATATAAAACAAAAGATGCTGTCATAGGGCTCAGCTCCAGAACCAATGTATATGAACTAAACGATAAAGTCATAGTTTTAGATGATAAAAATAAAGAATGGCGTTTAGAAGTGATTGCTAATCCAACCAAGTTTTCAATAACAAATAATTCCGAAATAGCATTGCAAAATGTGAGATGGGGCAATGTTTCTTTTGGACTCATGAATCGAGGAGCTACATCAGAGAAAGAAGTTTCCGAAGGGGGAGCTCCTATATGTTTTAAGTACATAGGCAGCAGCGAATATTGCACTTCCAATCTGCATACAGTAGATAGACATGATACGTATGAGATAACTATTAATAATAACACTCTTGTTTCCTTAAGTGGTTCACCAGGCACTCTTGCATGCATTGTATTAAATCAATGTTCGGGGAATTAAAAAATGAAAATTAAATGCCTTTTTACCGTTTGCGTCGCAGTCTTAATACTGCAATCCTTTTGCTACGCTCAAACCAAAGCTACAAAAACTACCAAAACTACAAAAACCACCAAAACTACCACAACAACAGGTGGTGTTCATGTAGTAGAAACCAGATCCACTTCCACATTCAGCTCCGTATTCACAAGAACCAAAAAGCCAGGCTGGGACTTATCTATATGGCCGGTGTTCTTTGGCGGCGGAACATTCTTTATCTCCGGAGACGGATTAGCTGCGCACATACCCGGATATGCGCTCTCCGGCGGCTTAACTACCATGCTGTTTGAAAAATACGTAAACCTTTTCATCGATGCCATGTACTCATACAGATCCTACGAAGGCACTCCCACATCAGATGTATCTCCGGTGCATTACCGCATAGATGAATCAACTATGGACTTTGTCGCCGCCGTAGGATATAGCATATACTACATCGGAGGCAATCTTCAATTTCCTTTAAACACGTCCCTCAAAGTAAGAGAATGGACTCTAGATGACGCAACCGGAGTTTCCAGAGATGTTTCATTCTACTTCATAGCCGGAACTCGCATGACCGGAAACCACCTAGGCGTTGACTTAAGGCTTGCGTTCGGGCAATCACCGGGGCAATTCCTCTCGTCAAAACTCGGAGATCGCTGGCTAAGCCAAATATCAGTAGGTCTCATGGGCGGATTCTAGCCGCTTATGAAATTTAAATCATTGTTTTCTGCGAAAAATCTTGTATCTTCCCAGGCGGAATGCGCGCAAAATTATGATGGGAAAAAATCTTTCGTAAAAAATAAACTCCCCGTCTTTGAAGCCATAGTTCTTTTAATTGCCGCAATTTTCTTCGCAGTCTTGGCTGTTAAAGAATACCAACCGTTTAGCCGGCTCTCAAGCATTTCTTTTGAAAATATCGCAAAAAAGAAAATTGAAAGCAATGTGGACACGCTCAGCGCATTCCTGTCGCTATCGGATGCTTTAATGGATTCCTTGGAATCATCGCTCTCGCTTATTCCCAAAGACTATAAAAACGAATTGCCCAGAAATTTAAGAACCCAAATAGATGAATCCTCAGTGCAGGGTATATTCGTGTATTTGGAAAAAAAAGATATTGACGCAAGACGCTTGCACGCAGATTCCGCTCGCTTGGCAAACAGAGAAGATTCTATCAGCAACCCGGCCGTATATCGCTTTCGCAGAGACGCCTGGCAACCGGATTCCGGATGGTCGGCTTATTTGCCCAAAGGAACCCGTGTATTCACTAAACTCGACAGACGAATCGTAAGGACATATTACGGATGGTTTAAAAAAGCAGATTCGCTTGGGCTTAAAAACGGCTGGAACGGCCCCGTTTTTGATGAAGGCTCAAAATCAAGAATAATATACAGAATTTTGCCGGTTGAAATCGGCGAACAAAGCGGCTTTATTTTAATTGCCCACAGCACCAGCAGGCTTTATGCTTATATGCAGGGAATAGGCATAGGCCGTTATGGCTCGCCGTACATTTTAGATACGGCCGGCAATTTTATTGTCAACGCAACAGACGAAGTTCGCCCACTAAGGGAATTGGGAAAAGCATACAGAGATTCGATTTTTACGCAGTTGAGCGAAGATGTTCGCTCCGGAAATCCCAAAGAATGGTATTTTCACAGGAACAGGCTGCTTGGGCAATATTGCAATGAGTTCGTATTTAAAATTCCTAATATGCCGTTTTATTTGGGCGCATCTGTATATTCCGGGGATTCGCAGGAATCCGGCGTATATCAAGGCGCTATGCGGGGCATTTTTTTCCGGATGCTGGCGTATTGCGCGGCATCCGTATTGCTGCTTCTGTTCAGCGTGAAAATACTCTTTAAACCTGCAAGCGGCTTGGTTTACTTTTTGATTCCTGTTTGCTTGCTCGCTTTGATAATTATCAGCATAATGATTTTTTATCGCTACCCGAGCTCTGGCTCCGGCAGAATGGCGGCAAGCGATTACGAAGAGCACTCATACAGTGAAAGCGATAGAGCAATACTCAAAGAGAATGGCGTGGACTTTAAATGGAACCCTGCGCTGGTAATCGACCAAAAGGCTGTGGATTTCTTTGTTAACAGATACCAGAACAGGTCTGATTCGCTTTACGGCTCGCAGGCAAAAATCCTGCCTACCGGAGTGATGATAAATTCCATTCGCTTTACGGAGTCAAATGTTGTTTTGGCAACAGGTTTTGTTTGGCAAAAGTTCCTTATAACAAGCGAGCAGTACCCTAGGCACGTTTCTCGCAAATACCTGCATAATAATTATGAAAACAAAGGCGTAGAGTTCTTTGGGGGGCAAACCCAAGGCTCTTATGGAGGAATCTTTAAGCTTGTGGACAGCCTGCAAACAACTATGGACGGATATAAGGCGATTTTAATGCGTTGGGCATTTGTGGTGGAGCTTGAGCAGGTTCCATCTTACGGGCTTTATCCGTTTGGCATATACAATATGCCATTCACGATCAAAGGCAAAAACAAGGATGAGAATACAATGCTGGTTCCGGACATGGCCGCATATAGCAGCATGTTCCCGATTGACAATCCCGGCATTGACAACAGGCTTAGCATAACCGGCTGGAATGTTTTGCAGTCTTCCTATTCATACCGGTTTAGCGGCAGGAACTTTAGCAATTTGGGCAATGTGAATTCTCAAGGCAGGGCTCCCGATATTCGCCTGAATTTATTTATATCCACCAAGTTCATGGATATTCTGGTTAGCAAGCTGCTTTCCGTTATGGTAATAGTCACGTTGCTCTTTGTTCTGATCTTCATACGGGACAAAGCCAATATTTTAGACACGGTTTTGGGCTGCTCCGGCTTGTTCTTTGCCCTTGTTCTTGACCACGTGAATTTGCGGGAAAGGGTTCAGTCAACGGAAGTGATGTATCTGGAATTCATATATCTCACGGTTTACGGATTTTTGCTTTTGACCATATTGTCTTCCGTATATCTCAAGAAGATTGAAGAAGCTGACGTGGTGAGGCTGAATTCGTTTATGAGAAATTATTTTTGGAGCGCATTTTTTGGCGTGATGGCCATAGCTACAATGTGGAGATTTTACTAAATGCGGATGTCGGGTGTTTTTTAACCCAGCCTTCGCTTAGCGGCTCGCTTAAAAATCTGTGTTCAACGCTGTTGTACCAGTGCACGATTCTCGTATTTGGCAGCAGCATTTTGCTCAATCTTTTCGCTGTGCCGTTCAAAAAATAGTGCCTGCAAATTTCCGGGCCAAGAGGGTAAAAATAGCTGCTTGGCAAAACGGTCATAAATTCCGAGCTCTTGTTTTGCGTGATGTTTTGCAGGAGATGCGTACCCAGCCTGTACCTTTTAAGCCTTTCCTTTTCCGGCATTGATTTTATGGTTTCAAACGCTTTTGCTATTATGGGATTTTTGGCCTCGCTCGCAAGAACGGCGTTGTTTGCAGACTGGCTGAAAAACAGTTTTTCGGTTTTTCTGAAAATCTGTTCTCCGCTTGGGCAATATGTGCAAAAGAATCGCCATGCGAACCGCAATCCGCAGGCTATGTAGGCAAATGGGTTTACGGATTTAAACAGTTCTCTGGGCAGAGCAACGGTTTCTGTTCCGCAAAAGCCTTTGAAATGCAGCAAGTCATTGATGGGTTTTATAAAGATGGTATCCGTATCCAGATAAACCCCACCATATTTGTAGAGTATGGCCAGGCGGAGCAAATTTGCTTTTGATGCCGGGCTTTTTAATTTGCTGTAGAGTTCTTCGCAAATGCCATTGTCGTTCAAGTCTCTGAAAAGCGAGCTGTCTATCAATCTGCATTCAAAATTTTCATTTTGCAGTTCCGAATCCGAATAGACTATGATTTCCTCGGGTTTTTGCGCTTGCAACGCAGACATAACGGCAATTTCCGCGCTCCATGGGAATGTTTTTCCGAGCCAAATAAAAAATATGCGATTGGGGATCATTTTCCTTCGTATTCCAAATACCAGTTGGCAAAAAGCTTTATGCCGTCTTCAAGGGAGAATTTGGGGCTATAACCGGTAGCTTTTTCCAATGCGGTGATATCTGCCCAGGTTTCAGGCACATCTCCGGGTTGCATGGGGAGCATTTCTTTGATAGCCTTGGTTCCTAAACATTCTTCCAGAATTTCTATAAAAAGCAAAAGTTCCGCAGGTTCGCCGCTGCCTATGTTAAAAATCCTGCTAATCGTTGAATCGTGGAAATCGTGGCTTAGGCAATTATCCAGCGTGCGAACAACGCCTTCTACAATGTCGTCTATGTAGGTGAAGTCTCTGCGCATATTTCCGTGGTTAAATACGCGAATAGGCTCGCCTTTCAAAATGGCTTTGGCAAAAAGCATGGGAGCCATATCCGGACGCCCCCAAGGGCCATATACGGTGAAGAAACGCAAGCCGGTGCAGGGGATGTTAAAGAGATGGGAGTATGCATGGGCCATAAGCTCATTGCTTTTTTTTGTTACTGCGTAAAGGGTTACGGGATTATCAACCCTGTCTGCTATGCTAAAAGGAATTTTGGCATTATCTCCGTAAACGGAGTTGCTGCTTGCATAGACCAGATGCCGCACGGGGTAATGTCGGCAGGCTTCCAGAATATTCAAGGTTCCTATGATATTGCTGTCTATATAGGCTTGCGGATTTTCCAGGCTGTAGCGTGAGCCGTCTTGAGCGCCCAAATGCACAACTGCATCGAATTTTTCAGTGGCAAATAAAGAGAGAATTACCGAGCTGTGCGTGAAATCGAGTTGTTGAAAGCGAAAATTCTCAAAGTCTTTCAATAAATTCAAGCGTGCCTTTTTAAAATCCGGAGAGTAATAATTGTTAAGATTATCTATGCCCAGAACCAAATTCCCACGCTTGGCAAGGGCAGCGCTCACAGCAGCGCCAATAAAACCGGCCGCGCCGGTCACAAGAGTTTTCATAGGGTAAATATAAAAAATTGCGTTTACTGCTTTACTATATTACGCAAAATGAATTCGCCTCGCTTTGCAGCTTTTCGCGCGCTTTTAAACTGGAAAAAAGGGCAGGGCTTTGTACAGGATAATTTGCAGAAAACCTGCGAAGGCTTGCCGCAAAACGATAGAGCGCTTGCTTATGAAATTGCTTTGGGAACGTGCAGGAATCTGGAAGATTTGGACAAAAAGCTGCAAAGCCTTATGCGCAAATTACCGGAAGAGCCTTGCAGAGCTATTTTGGAGATTTCCCTTTACCAGTTGTTGTTCACCAGAGTTCCGCCTTATGCTGTGGTTAATTCCGCCGCAGACATGGCCAGGCAGTTGAATTTGGATGTGAAGTTTGTAAATGCGGTTTTGAGAAACGCTCTGCGAAAAGACTTTGCAAAAGCAGAGAGCAAAGCTCCTCCGCAATGGATTAGAGTGAACCTGCAAAAGACAAGCGTTGAAGAACTCGGTTTGCAGGATGCTAAAATTCTCTTTGATAAATTTGCTCAGGTTCCGAGCGCAGGCCGGTTCTTGAAAAATCCGTTATTTGAAAAAGGTTATTATTCATTTCAAAATCCGGCTTCTTTTTTTGTGGAAAAAATGTGCGAAATAAAACCCGGATATAAAATCTGGGATGCCTGCGCTGCGCCAGGCGGCAAAACGGCAATGCTGGCAGAGGCAAATCCCACCGCATTTTTTGTAAGCACGGATAACAGCGCAAAGCGGATAGAAAAATTATTTGATTTGCAAAAAAGGCTGGGTTTAAGCAATGTCCGCATAGCGTTGGCAGATGCGCAAAATCCGCCGTTCTCGGAATGTTTTGACATAGCGATAGTTGACGCTCCATGCTCAAACATGGGAGTAGCCTCAAGGCGCCCGGAAGCAGTTCACAGGAAGAATCCCGAGCTCCAGAAAAAGCAGTTGGCGATTCTGCAAGGCGCAGCTAAGGCTGTTAAAAAAGGCGGCATTTTGATTTACTGCGTATGCAGCCAGGAAAAGGAAGAGACTCAGCATATAATCGAGAACTTTGCGTTAGAAGATTCCATATATACCGATATGCCCGATGTGGATGGATTTTATGTGGCGAAGTTTAGGAAAACTTAAAATATTACTGCTGCTATCAGCAGGTGCTTTCGCTCAAACATTTTCGCTTGAAGCCGGCGGCAACTATTTCTTAGGTGATTTGCGAAAAGAAATGCATCCAAGCCCTTATGGCGGCGTTGGTTTTGAGTACAGGCTTTCGGAATGGCATATCGGTTATATGCAGGGGTCGTATAGTTATCTGTTTTTAAAAAAGAATGAGGATTTTCACGGTTTGCATCAATTTGTTGGCAGAGCTGGCATTGGATTTTTGGAGTATTTTGGAGTAGGGGTTAGCTTGGCCGGGGTAAGAGGCAGGGATAAGACTCCGCAGGCAGAAGATTACATGCTTGCAAGCAGCGAATCCGAATTCGGATGGAATTTTCGTTTTAAAATATGTTGCGTAGTGCTTTATTACGATATAATCTGGACAAGTCCCAAAAACAGCCATTTACTGTCACTTGGAGCTAGCCTTTCTCTCTAGGGTGGAAGTGATGATGCTCGCTTTTTAAATAAGAACTATCCATGTGCGCATAGATTTGCGTGGTTGACAGGTTTGCATGGCCCAAGAGTTCCTGCAAAATGCGCAAATCCATGCCGCCAGACAGGCAATGCGTCGCAAAGGAATGTCGCAGCGAATGTGGGCTGATTGAATCTTTGCCCAAAAAAGCGGTGCGAGCCTGAATTATTTTCCATGCGCCGATTCTGCTCAATTTTTTGCCATGAAAGTTGAGAATCACGGTATCTGTTTTGGGCTTGAATTCTTGCCGCCACTTATTAATCCAAAGCTTTAAATTTTCCTTAACACTGTTGCCAAGCGGAACCAGTCTTTGCTTATTGCCTTTGCCAACGGGCGTTATCCATCCGTTATCCAGCTTAACATGTTCCAGCTTCAAGGAGATTGCTTCGCTTATTCTAAGCCCTGCGCTGTACAAAAGCTCCATTAAAGCGAGGTCTCGCATTCCGAATTTATCCTCTGTCGGTATATTTTCAAAAACCTGCGTGATCTCGTCTATGCTCAAGCATTGCGGCAAGTATTTTTCCAAGCGTGGCGCGGCGAACAAGTTTTCCGGCGAGAATTCGAGCAATCCTTTTTCTTCCAAATAGCGCAAAAATCCGCGCAAAGAGGATAGATGCCGTGCCAGCGAAGAAGGTTTGTAGCTGAACGTTTTCGCTCTTTCTGCCAGAAACTCGTCTATGCTTTCTATTGTGAGCTCAGTTTGCTCGCAGAGCGGAGCTAAGTCTGTTTTGTAGTTGCTTATAGTTTGCTTTGACAGGTTTTTTTCCAAACCCAAGTATCGCAAGTAGCCTTTTAGCAAAGCGGGGAGGTCCATTTGCTGAGTAAGGTAGAAAAAATAAGGCAATACCTAGGGGCAGGCTGCCCCTAAAACCCTGCTTGCAAAACTTCGTGGCAGAATTTTCTATTTTTGTCATAACAGAGAGGTTTTATGTTTGAGCAAATTTTAGTTCCAAGCAAGGATAATGCGACCATAACGCTTCCTTCGGATTTGTATGGAATGGAAGTGCGAGTAATGGCAGTTCCTTTGAAAAGCACCAAACGGATTAAGAAGAAAATGCTTTTGCCACCTCACATAAACACAAATTTATGGAAATTCAATAGGGAAGAAGCGAATGAGCGATAATGTGTTTGTAGATACGAATATAGTTGTATATGCCTATTCTTCCGGTGACCTTAAAAAACAAGCTATATCTTCGGAAATTTTGTTGAACAAAGAATGTGTAGTTAGTACGCAAGTAATAAATGAGTATTGCAATGTATGCTTCAAAAAGTATCTTATGCAAGTTTCGGAAATATTATTGGATGTGAATAATATTTTGGATAATAGCGAGTTGATTAGAATTGGTGAAGCAACGGTTAAGCAAGCCTTGTTTATCAAAGATCGTTATAAATATTCCTATTATGACAGTCTTATTTTGTCTTCTGCTTTGGAAAGTGGCTGTTCAATTGTGTATGCCGAAGATATGCAGCATGGGCAGGTTATAGAGAATTCGTTAAGAATAGTGAATCCTTTTGAGAAATAATAATCTCAATATTTTTCTACCTTCCTCCCTTATGCACACTTTCACCCTCCAAAGCAACCAACAGCCCCCAGCAACGGATCGCACTGCGTTGCTTGCTACCCCTTCTAGCCCAGGCTTTGTGGCAAAATAAATTTCTATATTAACGCTTATGGAAGCAAGAGAGCCATTTGTAGAATATGTTGCCCAGCCACAGGTGCTGAATATCAGCGTATTGCAAAAGGGCATTGTAGATGTTTTGAAAAACTTCGCTAAGATGAATTTGATTAGGATAA
>Ga0209755_10006778_pt1 | contig 12560 bp, 12 predicted proteins | sample TergutCo191P1_FD_187301 | JGI IMG/M metagenome (GOLD analysis project Ga0209755, IMG submission 187301) | Cornitermes sp. P1 segment gut microbial communities from Petit-Saut dam, French Guiana - Co191P1 (SPAdes) (version 2) | ecosystem: Host-associated > Arthropoda: Insects > Digestive system... | reverse complement strand
CCACCGGAGGGAGCCGTTTTTGAGGAACTTTTTGGGCGAGCAAAAAGTTCCCCGCCGGAGGCAAAACGCCCGGAGGGGAAAAAAGCGTGGGCCGCAGGCCCAGGAAAAAACCCCGCCCGAAGGGCGAAAAGAAACCTTTCAAAAAATAGCCCGGGCCGCAGGCCCAGAGAAAACAACGCCCGGAGGGCGAAAGAAGCCGGGCCGCATGGCCCATAAAAACATTCTCAGTTAAAGAAACCCCGCCCGGAGGGCGAAAAGAAATGTTTCCAAAAATGGCCCGGGCCGCAGGCCCAAAAGAAACATTCTCAGTTAAGGAAACCCCGCCCCAATGGGCCAAAAGAACCCTCTCCAAAAAATGGCCCGGCCCGCAAGCCCACAAAAACGCACCTCAACGTGGAACCTCTCTAAGGTTTTACTCTCCTGTGTTATGGAGTAGAGTGAAGCATAGGGTTTTCCTCCATGGCCAGGTGGGGTTTTTGCGCGAGCGAAGAGAAACGAATGAAAACGACATGTAGACTTGTTTTATGCATAGGGCTTTTGGTGTGGCTGTCGGGGGTGTGGGCGCAGGAGGCGCCGCCTGGGGTTGGGTTTTCAGACGGCAACACTCAGCACGCCAATGACCAGGGAAGGGGCTATATTGACTTGACTTTCAGGACGCGAAACATTCCTGTGGGTTGGCAGTTTGTCCGCTATGAATGCTCCATGCAACGCAACCCCTTTCCGAATGCAGGGGCAAGGCCACTTTTGTGCGAGGAAGAGCCTGTGGTACGCCCCGTGCCTGTTTGGGAGTCCTGCGAGAAGGGGGAGCGCCCTTGCAACAACCAGAGGCCCTGCAATGAGTTAATAGTGAACTCGAATATTGACAACCAGTGCACCTGGCGCATTCACTCGCCGTTGGAGGACCGCTATACTTTTGAGGTACGCGCGGTTTTTAGAAACGCCGGCGGCGAGGTATATGTCAACGCCGAGCGCATTCGAACGATGTTTCTCGACATGAAAACCAACCCTCTCCACATAAAAGGGCCCAGGGAGCGCCGTGTCAGCCGCTGCACGGACGTGCGTGTCCCCGTACTTGCGGAAAGCCAGCCGCGTGTATGGTATACCAGAGAGGGGGAGTTTTCCACTGGGGAGGGGGACCATGCCATTGGAAGCCCCTGCTTCCCTCATAAGGTGGAATTTAATATTCCGTTTTTGAAGACGGATTTTCATGACCCGGACTTTCATGAAACTCAACCCGGGTGGAATGTGGCTTTGGGGCAAATTGTCCAGGAGCAAATTCGCATACGGGACATTTGGGGAGGGCCGAGTGATGGGCACCCCGCCCCCGCTCCCACCGCTTTTAGCATCAGCTGTGAGCCAACCACACCTCCAAATGTCCGCTTCCTCAGCCCTCCGCCTGAAAACAGCCCGGTACCGGTGGCTGTTTTCGCATTTGAATCCGACATTGTGGATGCCACATTTGAGTGCGCGTTGAACGACGCCGCTTTTATGGCTTGTAGCAGCCCACATGCTTTGAGCCGTTTGGCAGAAAGGCAACACACCCTCTCCGTGCGCGCCATAAATGCGGTGGGTGTCCGAGGTGAGACTCAAAGCCAAACGTGGACGCGCATACCCGCCGCCGCAGGACTTGGCGCATTGAGTGGCGTCCGTATGGACAACCCCCGTGCCATAGGCGTCCAACATAGCTCCCTGGTTGCTGCGGATGGGTGGGCCCCAGCAGGTACTCAGCTTTTGGTTTTGGTGTCCGCACCTGCCATCCTCGGCGGAGGCTTTGTTGCCCAATGCCGCCTCTCCATGGAGACGGAAGGGCCGTGGCGTTGCCCTATGTCCAAAGTTTTATATAACGCGGATGACTATACCGCTGAAGTCCACGCCTGGAATTCAAACAACCACCTTTTCAGCCAGTCCATTCGCTTTGCCATACGCGAAGAGACGCCACGTGGCGCCATTGCCGGAGACAGGAGGCCGCGCATGCTTTCGGCGAATGGAGAAAACTCAGCGGGGGGGACTCAGGTTGCTTTTGTGGTGAGTTGGCCCTATGTGGCGCTTCCTGCGGATGCGCACTATTTGGAGTGCAGGGTGGACGGGGGGGCCTATGGTGCTTGCGGCACCTATGACGGACAAGGCGCGCTGGTTTATGAAATTCCCACCCCCCTCTCCCCGGGGCTACACCGCTTTCAGGTGCGTGTGGCCAATGCTGCCATTTCAAGCGATTCACGGCAACAACCGCAAAACGCAACACCCCTGGAATATGTCTGGTTCCAAGAGAGCGGCAATACCACCCGGTTTGCCCCGGAAATTTCTGTGCCCTCCCAAAACGGAAACTGGGTGGGCGGCACAACTTTGGTGTTGCGCGGCAAAGCCATAGAGCCGCGCTTTTTTCCCATAAGCATTTATTTTGACGGGGCCGCAGAGCCTGTTTGTGAGAGGGTTTTGCTGACGCAGGATGGGACGTGGGAATGCGAAGTCCCCAACATTGCAGAAGGCGAGTATGAGGTGACAGCGAGAATTGACATTCTCCCTCAGGACAGCGCGGGCAACTATTGGAGCAGCAGAAAATTCGGCTTCCTCCGAGGCCTCCCCAAAACCTTTATTACCCGAAGGCCCTCCAAATATGAGCAGGACAACAGGGCCGTGTTTGAGTTTGCTTCGCCAAGAAAACAAGTCCGCTTTAAATGTACATGGGACGGAATGGAGGTGGACAACGACGGTGGTGGTTTTTGCAAAAGCCCATTTGAAGCCACCAACCTGATTCAAGGCCCTCACAAATTCCAAGTATACGCCATTGACTTTGCCGGACAGACAGAGCCCTCGCCTGCAACTTGGACTTGGACGGTTGGCAACGCGCCCGCCTCCTCGGGTTGTACCGCAACGGTTTTGGCCCCAGCAGGGCTGCTGGGTTTGTTGGGGCTTGGGTTTTTGCTGCGGCGCAGGAGAAAATAGGGAAGGAGGGGGCAGGACTCAGAGAGAGAAGAGGGAGAGGGAGAGAGAGGGGGGGAGTGCTTTTCGCAACACAGTTGCAATAACTGTTGACCTACGGACAGGGGCCTGGCTATAGCTGGAGCCTTTTGGAGAGGTTTTGGAGTGGGTGGGGCGAACAGGGTTTTGAGGGTTATTGCATGAAGCGGCGAGGGTTTTTCTCTGCCTTTTGGCTATGTCCTACAAGTGTTTGGGCGGCTATGTTTGCCCCCTTGACGGACGTGCGCCATGAGGGTTGGCCCCCCCTACAACCCGTTGCCCAGGAGGAGAGGGAGGCCCCCCCCCCCGAGGGAGAGGGGCCAGCGGAAGGAAACCCAAGCCCGGAGGGGGGTGCAGAGGGCAAGGGGGGGGCAAAGCCCGAGTTAGAGGCAGGGGGGGCAACAGAGGGCAAGGAGGGGGGTGGGGAGGAGGAGGGCGGCGGAATAGAGGCAGAGGGTGAAGAGGAGGAGGCCCCCCCTCCCTCCTCCGCTCCCCCCGTGCTTTCCTCCACGGTTACAGGGCATAGCTTGCCGAAAGCAAAAGTTGCGAGTGACTTTCAAATGGAGGTGGGCCCTTTGGCCCTCATACCGAGGGCTTCGGGCGCGCAAATGTTGAGTTTGGCCCCTGGCATATTGCTGACGAATGAGGGGGGTGCATTGCATGCGGAGAGTATTTTCCTCAGGGGGTTTGACGCGCGGGAGGGGCAGGACATAGCGCTTTGGGTAGGTGGTTTTCCCGTCAACCAAGCTGGCAACATACACGGCAACGGCTATGCCGACTTGCATTTTGTCATTCCCGAGTTGGTGGAGGCCATACGCATATTTGAAGGCCCCTTTGACGCAAGGCAAGGCAACTTTGCGGTTGCAGGCAGTGCTGAATACCGCCTGGGGTTGAGGCAGAAGGGGATGACACTCAAAGGCAGCCTGGGCACGCAGGGGTTGAGGCGTTTGCTGGCGACGTGGCGGCCGGACTCCGGGGACGGGCAAACGTTTGTAGGCGCCCAAGTATACCAGACACAAGGTTTTGGGCAAAACCGGGATGCGCGCAGTGCGACGGCCATGGCGCAGTTATGGTTGCCGATTTCCGAGAGTTTGTCCCTGCGTCTTTTTTCTTTCGCCTATTTTGGCAACTACCACTCCGCCGGCACATTGCGAGAGGATGATTGGAGAGAGGGGCGCAAAGGTTTTTTCGACAGTTATGACTTAGGCCAAGGGGGGGACTCCGGGCAGGTGGGGCTATTGGCAAGCCTGGGGGGGCGGGAGGGGGCATTCAGACATGAGCAGCGTGTGTTTGTGGGTTTTAGGAACATGCGGTTGCGCGAAAATTTTACGGGGTTTGTATTTGACACGCAGCATGCGCAGCAGACGTTGCATGGCCAGCGTGGCGACATGTTGGACAAGACTTCCAAGTCCTTTATAGCGGGGGTGGGGGGCTATGGGAGGAGGAGGACACAGCTATGGGAGGTGCCCTTGGAGTGGGAGTTGGGCTATTTTGCGCGGGTGGATGTGGTGGCCTCGGAGCAGGCCAGGTTGTTTGCGGGCACAGAAATTCCCTACCATGTGGACGAGGACATGGACTCTGTGTTGGGCGACATGGGGCTTTATGCAGACGTGGAAATAAAGCCCTGGCACTTTTTGAGTTTACAGGGAAGCATACGCTGGGAGTTGTTGGCCTACGCCATAACGGACAATTGTTTTGTGAAGGAGGTACGCCGCCCTTCCTCCTCCAACCCTCCTTTGGATGAGAGTTGTCTAAACCAGCGCGACTTTGGTGTTTATAGAGAGCGTTTTCAGAAGTTGAGCGCGGTTGGCAGCATTTTTATTCCAAAGGCCAGTGTGGTGTTGGGGCCTTTTTGGGGCATTCGCTGGACAGGCGCCTATGGGCGAGGGTTTCGCTCCATAGACTCGCAATACATAGGGCAGGATTTGAAGACGCCGTTTGCAGGCCTAAGCGCCTGGGAAGTAGGGGCCCTCTATAACCGGCAGTGGGGTGGGGTGGCATGGGAGGGGCGTGCCATATTGTTTGGGACACACGTAGACAAAGACTTGGTATTCAGCGAGCAAGCCGGGCGTAACATTTTGGGTGGGGGCACCACGCGCCTGGGCACTTTGGTGGCAGCTCGGCTTGTGGGGCGTTTTTTCGACATTTCCGCGAATGCCACCTGGGTACACTCCACCTTTGACGACACGGGCCTGCTTGTGCCCTATGTACCTGAATTTGTGGGGAGGTTGGATGGTGCGGTATGGGGTGCATTGCCCTGGGAGGTTTTGGGCAAGAAGCTTGTGGCGCGTTTTGGCCTTGGCATAAACTGGGTAGGCAAGCGTCCATTGCCCTATGGGCAGCGCAGCGACACTCTTTTTGTGGTGGATGCAAACACAGAGTGGCAGTGGCGTCATTTTACGTTGGGTTTTGCCGTCACCAACCTTTTCAACCGTCGCTACCGCCTTGCCGAATTCAACTATGTTTCCAACTTTCAGGCGACGGGCCTTTCGCCTCCGCCTTTGGTGGCGGCCCGGCATTTTGTTGCGGGGGCGCCGTTGGCGTTTTGGGTTTCACTGGCGGTTAACCTTGGGGGAGAGCATTGAGGAATTCAGCAATAAGGTGGGCCATTGCATGCCTGGCGACAGGGTGGCTGGGGTGTATTTCTAACACAGGGGGAGAGCTGATAGAGTTTGGGATGGTGGCGGAGGGGGACGAGGCCTCGCGTTTTTTTGTTTCCCCGTTGGGCTATGAAATACATTTGGAGAAAGCGCGCATACATATAGGGGCGCTTTATTTGAACCAAAGCATACCCGGGAACCACACACTTGAAACCTCCTGTGTCCTCCCGGGCATTTACTCTGCGGAAGTCCGCAGTGGTTTATGGGTAGACGCGCTTTCAGCGGGGAGGCAAGTTTTTCCGGTGAGGGGGAATGGCACGACGGAGGCATGCAAGGCGGCAGAAATTTGGTTGGGTGAAGGGGACATAGACGCGCTGGAGAATGCAAACATAATATTAGAGGTAACAGGGGAGGCGGCGAGGGGCGGGGAGAGGTGGCCCTTTGAGGGGCGACTCAGCATAGGGCAAAACCGGGTGGAGCCCCCCAAAAACCCGGCGTTGCCCGGCTCCAACCCCATATGCAAGCAGCGCATTATAACGCCCATACCCATAGAGTTTCAGCTGAAAAACCGAGGTTTGCTTGTTTTGAAGGTGGTGCCTTCGGTTTGGTTTGCGAATGTAGAGTTTTCAGAGTTGGGCAAGGCGCCGGGTGCTGCGCGCTATGCGTTTAAAGACGAGGCTGCAGGCCAACCTGACAACGCCCTCTATGCGGGGATGCGTGCGAATTTTGGCCCTTACCATTTTTCTTTTGAAGCGTTTTTGGAATGAGAGACGAGCCATGAGGAGAAGTTTAGAATGGGTTTGTGTGTGGTTTTTTTTGTTGAGTGCTTGCGTTGAGGAGCCGGAAGCGGATTTGAAGAACCCTCCCAAGGAGAGTTTTCGCATATTGGTTTCTGGTGAAGAAATGCTGGCGCATGGTGTTGCATTTCCGCCCCAGGCAGGCGGAGGCCATTCCATTTTTTTCATAGACGGGTGGGAGGTGTCTTTTGAAAGCGCCATAGTGACGCTTGCCAACATACAGCTTGCAGAGAACCCGGACATGTCCTTTGCGGACCCTTCTATGACGGGGCCCGTGGTGGCGGAGTTGGAAGGGGTATTTGCCGTTGAGCTAAAGGGTGAGGGGGGTTTTGGTTTACACGGGCATGAGCATGCTTTGGGGCTTTTGTTGAAGCAGAACAAGAAGAAGGGCTCTCCGGCCTTTAAGACACAAACCCGCTATGCTTTTGGCTACAGCCTGGTTGAGGCGAGGCCCGAGGCTTTGCAGCTGGGTTTCAGCGAGGCTTCCAAAGAGAGTTATGCGCGCATGCAGGGAGAGGGTTGGAGTGTGTTTATACGCGGGAAGGCGAGGTTTAAGGGGCGAGAGTGTAGAGCTTCCGGGAGCTATGACTTTGGCCGTTTGCCGGACGAGTTTGAGTTTGAGTTGGGTTTTAAAATGCCTGTGGACTACAAAAACTGCCTCAACCCTCGTTTAGGGGACGAGGTGAGGGGGGTACAGGTGAAGGAGAATGCCTCGGTGGATGTGGTGGTGACTTTGCATTTTGAGCATTTGTTTTGGGAGGCATTGGAAGAGGACGCCCAGTTGCGTTTGGATGCGTGGGCAGCGCGCAAGTCCCTTGGCCTTGCGGCAGAGGCAACACCCCTGAAGAATGCGGATTTAGAGAATGTGAGCATTCATGAGGTAAGGGACGCCCAGGGGGATAAGCTCCCCTACCGTTATTGTGGAAGCCGGCAAGAGGGAGAGAAGGGGGTGGGGTTGCGCTACGAGTCCCACGGGGTATTTATAAACAACCTCAACGAATTTATTCAATATAACCTGTCTACATTTGGACACCTGAACGAGGATGGCCTTTGCTACCCTCAACGAAAATACCCTTCGCCCCTATGAATGCAGAAGGACTTATTCGAGCCAAAAGAAAAGAAAGCCCCGAAAAAGAGAGGGAAGGCATTTTGCTGTTCGTTGTTTCAAGAAACTTTGGTTAATCTCTGCTGGTGCGAATTAAGCTTTTACCCAGTTCCTATGACGTTGAGGGGCGCATTCTCCCGGTACAGCGTTTGACTTCCTATGTGTTGGACGACTTACTTGCTGTGGATGCGGGCAGCTTGGCTTTGGGTTTGAATGCGTTTCAGCGGGAGCATGTGCGCGACATTGTCATAACGCACTCTCACATAGACCACATTGCAACACTGCCCATTTTGATTGACGAGTTGTTTGTCTCATTGAAGGCGCCCTTGCGCATACATGCCACTGCGGCAGTGATTGAGTTGCTTGAGACTCACATATTCAACAACAAGGCCTACCCGCGGTTTTCTGAGCTTTCAAATAGCCACGGTGCTGTTATGCGCTATTGTCCTTTGGTGTTGGGGCTACCTGTCCGCATTGCCCATTTCCAAATAACGGCGGTTGAGGTGAACCACCCTGTGCCAACGGTGGGGTTGATAATAAGCGATGAGAACTCGACGGTTGTTTTTGGCTCCGACTCTGCCCAAACCTCTGAAGTTTGGGCCCTTGCCAACCAAAGCCCCAACCTCAAGGCTGTTTTGGTTGAAGCCTCCTACCCCAACGAATTGGAGGTATTGGCACAACGCTCCGGCCATTTGACACCGGCCTCATTGAAAGCGGAGTTGCAAAAGCTTCGAGCGGAGAAAGTGCATATTCTCGCCGTAGGCCTCAAGCCCTCCTATAGGGAAACCATTATAAGAGAACTGGGAGAACTTGGGGACATGCGCATTTCCGTCATGGACCCCGGCAGGGAATATGTATTTTAAGGCGTGTATTCAGCTGGTTTTTTTTGAGGTTTGCGGCAGCAGCTGCAGTGTTTGAGGTGTTGGCGGTTTTTGTGGTGGGCCATGAGCATGCACAAGGCCCCCCCTGAGGAGACGAGCATTTCATGGAGGGGCTCCTCATGGAAAAACAGCATGGCTGCGGCCAACAAAGCAATGCCAGTGAGTGCCCATGGCCACGCGCCCCAGCGGCGGTGTTGGCGAGAGCCTGGAACCAGCGCCAGGAGACATGTTGCCAACACGCAGACGAACAACACGGGGTGTCCGCTCTCCATAAACGGGGTTGCCGCAGGCAAGCTTAACAAAACCCAGGGCATGAGTGCGCAATGGACGATGCAGAGCAACGACAGAAGCTGCCCAAAACTGTCGAATCCAACATGCTTGGCTTTAGCGGACACAAACTTCATTCGCGCACAGAAAAGCACAAATGCGACTGAGTTGCAACAGTTGAAAGGGGTTTATGGCTGTTTGGAGAGGGTGAATTCATGGGCTTGGAAGAGGTCCACCTCACCGGCAAAACCTACAAATTGCTCATAATCCCCAGGGGGGATACGTCCTTGGGCCAGTTGAAAATGCTCTTCGAGCGCGAAGAAGTTTTTGTTAGAAGATTCATGGCGCACAAGGCTTCCCCAGGGGGAGAGGACTTGTTTGTTTTCCACGGGCTCTGCAACCTCGAAATTTTCAGGCAGGCGGAGTTTAAGTTGGACTCTAAGGTTTTCCGGGGAGGGGATGAAGAGGGCGGTTTTGCGCAAGCCTGAGGTGGCGTAGCGTTGTCCAAGGTTTTGGAGGGGGGTGAGAGCGGGCAGCAGCCACCTGTTTTTGTCTATGGCCCATGCAAAGGTTTTGGCTTGGAGTTGGTAGCGGAGGATGAAGGATTCACCTGGGGCTTGGGCGGGCAGGATTTGGATATTTTCAATGGTGGCGCCGGCAAACTGTGTACTCAAGCTTTCTTGGATTTTGAATTGTTGTTGCTCCACAGGGAGTTTGGCAAAATTTTCAGTCAACTTAGCAGCCATGAAGCCGGCATAAACTTCTTCTCCCTCGCCGGAGAGGTTTCCCTGAGCATCCAACTGGAGGTTGAATGTAGCGAGGCGGGAGGAGGGGGAGGAGTTGGGCAAGCGAACGACCTCGAGGGGTTTGTCCACCTCAGGCAAGACATAAGCTGTTTGGCCGTCCGCATATTCAGGCAAGGAGGCGAAGGGGAGGAAGCGTGCAGAAGTATCCAACCAGAGGGTGGGGTGGTTTTTAAGGTTGACTCGGAGGCACCAATAGCTGAGGTTATTGGGTGGGGGGAACAGCATGGGTTTGGGGTTTGAGAAGAGGGAGAGGGCCGCGACGACGCGCACGTCCACGCCCAGGGATTTGAGTGCGGCATAGAGGAGCCAGAAGCGACTACCTTTGTCATTGCCCAAGGTAGCCGCCGCGGAGACTTGCATATTGCCGCCGTCGACGACTTGGCTATGTACGGCGTTATAGAGGGCCTCAACAGCGGCGATATTTTTTTTACCTGCGGTTATTTTGCGTGCAAATTGCTCCACCTCGAAGCTGGCCTGTCCCGATTCCATGCTGCTGTCCGCGGCGGCATGGATGAAGTCCTCATAGCCGGGGTTTGTACCCACATTGACAAAGGGCAGCCATTCCATTTGAGAGGGAGGGGGGTTGGTGTCGACTTCGAAGGCGGGGAGGTTTTTTTCTGCATGGGAGAAGACGAGGGTATTGCCGTGGGGTTTAGGAGGGCGGACCGACATACCTTGGGAGTCCACTTGGAGTTTGGAGTTTTCAGGCACAACCACAGTTAGGGTGGACCAGCTATTGGGTTTAAAGGGGATTTGGAAGAAGAAGGCGGGGGAGGAGAACCCGGGGCGCAGCAAGCTATGAGGGGGTTGTGAGTTTAAATATTCCACTTCCACCATGTCACCGGGCTCAACGGAGGGCATGCTGATGGTATTTTTGTACTCAATGGCCTCTGGCTCCAAAATACTACCATCCGCTTTGAGAGTCCGGAGTTTAAGGAGGATGGCGCCGGGAGGAATTTCTATTTCAGCGGCATGGGTGACGCCGCGTTGGGAGAAAGCCTTTTCAATAATATGCGTACGCTCCAGCATGGAGCCGTCCTCGAAGAAGCGCATGGTGCTTGCGTCCAGGACATAGGCTGTGTCGCTGGCTTCAGCCCTCTCGGACTGGGCATAAACTTTCAGTGCTTCCTGTGTAGAGATGGCGAACTCGTCCAACAACTCTTTGCCGGTGAGGCTGCGGTGGACAAGCCTTTGGAGGGCCAAGTCCGCGGGCATAAAGCGGAGGGCTTTTTGCCTTGCCTGCAAAGCTTGTTGGGGTTTTTTCATAGCCTCATAGATGTCTCCCATGAAGTAGTGGAGGCTGGCTTTATAGGGCCAGAGGGGCTCCAAGGTTTGGAGGTATTTCAACGCTTCTTCCAAGCGGTGTTGGGCCAGCAAGACGCGCACATGCTCCTCCAGGAGGAAAGCTGTGTTGCTTTCGTCTTCTTTTTGAAGGCGCTCCAGGATGGGCAGCAATTTTCCCCAATGGCCGCGAAGTTTAAAGAAGGCCATGCGTGTTTCTTCGGCGCCGGGGCAGAGGGAGAAGGCTTCAAGGGAGGTATTGCTTTGCTCCGCGGCGCGGTGTTTGAGGGCCAGTTGGTGCAGGAGGAAGGTGGCGGTACACAAGCCTTTTCCTGAGAGGGAGAGGCGCTCGAGGATTTTTTTTGTCTCTGCGTCCAACCCGAGCTCCAAATAGAGGCGTGCATTTTCAAACTCAAACTCGGGAGGCAACTTGTCGACGTGTTGTTGGGTTTCCTTCAGCAAGCGCTCTGCGTCTGTTGGGCGGTTTTCGTTGAGGCCTAAGCGCAAGGCGAGGAGGGCTGCGCGCAGGAGTTTGGGGTTTTTTCGTTGAGCGTTTTCAAGCTCCAAGGAGATTTTTGCGCGAGCTGGTGCCTCGAGCGTACGCGTGTCTGCAGCTTCTATTTCGGCGCGCAGGAGGTGGAGGGGGGAGGAGGAGATATTTTCAGGCCAGAGGGAGAGGAAGCGTTTGGCCTGGTTGGCGTCCTGGGAGGAATGGGTTTGAGCGGTGACGAAAGCGGCCAAGCCGTCCCCCGCCTCCAGGCGTAGTTTTTCAAACAACATATGGGCAGGGGAGAGGGTTTGGTTTTTAGGGGATAGAGGGGGGCGGGGTGGGGGGCCTTTGGCGGCGCGGAAGCGAGGTGGGGGGCCATTGTGGATGGGGGTAACTCTAAAGTCCAAGTGGGCATTGGGCCGTGTAGAGGGGCTACGCAGCATAAGGCGGTGCCAACCGGCCTCCAGGTGGACGTGAAGGGTTTGGAGGTGGGGTTGGAGGGAGGGGAAGTGGAGGTTAGAGAGGAGGCGTTGTTGGTTGACGGACAGCCCATAATTTTCGTCCCAGAGGATGCGAATGGCATAGGGGCCCGGCTGGACGATTTCGACGTCCACGGCGAGCACATAAATTTCGCCTGCATTGCCTTCGTGGGGGATTTGGTGAAGCCCCTGAGGCGTGTTGAGTATACGCAGTTGTACAGGGCCCAAGGCATTGTTGGGCAATTGGCTCAAGTCTCCTGTGGTTTCCAGCGCCAAGGGTTGAGCGAAACTCAGCAAGCGGGAGGGGAACAGGGGGCCGATGAGACTCCAGACGTGGGGTTTGCCGCTGTTGGCGAGGAAGCGGTTGGAGTTTTCAAAGTCCCCTTGGCGGTAGGCGATTTCGGCGAGGATGTCCGCCTGGAGGGCGGCGGATTCGCCTTTGAGTTGCAGGGGCAGGAGGCGGCCGAAGATAGATGCGTCCAGGGCAGGGGAGAAGCCTTGTATGCGGAAGAGGTTATAGGCGGCGGTTTCAGCCAGGGGGTGGGTTGCCTGGGTTTCGAGGAGTTGGAGGGCGAATTCGGCCTGGTTTTGGTAGTCCACGTTTTCATGGGCCATACGCATGAGGCCATAGAGGGCCCAAGGCTCATGGTTGTGGAGGGAGTGAGCTTTTTCGAAATATGTTTTGGCTTGTTGGGGGTTGTCCTCGGCCAACCAGGCATAGTGTCCTGCGAGGGCCAAGGCGCGAGCGGAGGTTGGTTGACTCGAATAAGCTTTTTCGAGGGTGGCGATACCGGGTTTAGGGGTTTGGGCGCACCCCCAGAGGAGGCCGAGGCAGACGGTAGGCAGGAGGGACAAGCGCATAATAAAACCCCAGGGGGGGGGTGGCAGAGGGGGGA
>Ga0209755_10006777_pt1 | contig 12562 bp, 17 predicted proteins | sample TergutCo191P1_FD_187301 | JGI IMG/M metagenome (GOLD analysis project Ga0209755, IMG submission 187301) | Cornitermes sp. P1 segment gut microbial communities from Petit-Saut dam, French Guiana - Co191P1 (SPAdes) (version 2) | ecosystem: Host-associated > Arthropoda: Insects > Digestive system... | reverse complement strand
AACTTCATCTTGAGTTAAACCCTTGAAATTAATGGTATCAAGAATTTGATCCAGAACATCCTTTTCTTTCTCTTTCTTTTTTCGTGCCATGACCATGTTTTCTCCTCTGGTATTTCTACCATTTTAACGGTCATTTACACATTTTTTAAGACAGGCTCACTTTTACAAATAAAATATTATAGATTACATTCTTTATATTTATATAAAAAATGAAATTTAATAGTATATTAAAATCATTATTTTCAGGTAGTTGTTATACTAATACAAACGGTCTCTTTCTCTTAACCATCTTAGTTTTTTATTGTTTTTAATAAACACTCAAATATTTGTTGAAATCCGTTTTATTTTAGCTTCTTTCTTGTATTTTTTTTATTTTCAATTTTAACAATTTTTTCATTTTGGTTTTCTAAATATTTCTTCATATTTACACAGATTAAGTAATCTATTACATTTTTATTTCTAAAAATGTTTGTTCCAGTTTCTTCATTAATTTCTGATTTTAATTGATCAACATAATCGAATGGCATATCAAATGTTATAATTTTACCTTTTGCCGTTTTTATATCGTTTAATATTTTCTCCATCCCTTCGGTAATATCATTTTTTCTGAGTATTTCAAGATTATCTCCCCAATACTTCTTTTCAAATTTTAGCTCTAAATTATTTAATAACAATCTATTGTTTGTTCTGCTTGTATTCTTATGCAAATACGTAACTTCTTTATTAAATATATTTTGACTGATATTCAAAGTATTTTTTATATCAGATTCATCAAAAACATCTATGCCATTGATTTTTAGCATTTCTATAAAGCAACTATGAAAATAACCAATAAAAAATTTATAAAGCTGTTGAGAATCAATATTACGTGAAGTATTTGTAGGATTACAACAAGTTTCATAAAAGTATTTTACAGGATCATTCAACAATTTTTCTTTATTTTCAATTTGTAAAGATACTGAAGGTTTTAAAATTTTATTATAAAAATAATTTGAAATTCTATCAATTCCTTCAGAAAATAAATCATTTTTATACACTATCAATTCTTCATCAAAATCAGAAATACGTTCACCTTCAGGTATAATGTTTACAAAAGGAATAATTACTCTTCTTTCGATAAATGCTTCGTCATCGTTATTATCTGATTTCATTAAAAAATTACTATCAATAATTATTTTTGATTTTATAATAAATTTTATGCCATTAATTTCCAACAATGATTTACCAGTAATTCGTTTAAGTAAAGAAGTTTTTATACATTTATTACCTGTTTCAGAATACACAAAAACATGTCGTTTTCTCTGTAAAAATAAATCCTTTGAAAAATTAGATTGCTTATCAGATAAAAGACCTTCAGGTAATACCGTTGCATAACTACCTAATACAGAAACTATTAAATTAACAATGGTTGTTTTACATGTTCCTCTCTTACCATAAAATTCAAAAAATTGTCTTTTTCTATTATCGTTAACTAGAAAACTTGAAATAAAATTTAAGAAATAATCAAGCATTTCATTTGCACTTAATAAATGGGAATTTAGTACATCTTTTATTAAAGACAAATCCCTTTCACTAGGTGAAATATAACTTACATCAGAATACATTGTAATAAAATAATCTTTATAATCATTATGCGGCTTAAGCCATAATTCTTTACAAGTTTGTAATTCATTATTATTTTTCAATTCTAATAATGTTTTAATATCAACAATTCCATCTTTTATACAAAATAAATATTCTGTATTTTTATCAGTTTCTTCAATTGAAATTTCTGATAAGAATATTTTTATATATCGTTTCTGTTCAATCTCTTTTTCTATACAATTTTCAACAAGTTTATTTATACAATATGCTTCAATTTTAAGCGGGTTAATTATTTCCCAGTATTTATTATTCCAGATATATAATCCATCAAATAATTTTTGTTTTCTATTTAATGGATCGTTCACTTTAATAATATCAGGATAATCTTCTTTTATCAATTCTTTTAATTTTAACAATATGTACCCTCCTTAAAAAATAAAATATTTTAATAATTTGGGTCTCAACAAAATATTTAAATGTTTATTATAAAAAATCTAAAATCCTTCCCTAAAAACTCATAAAAATGTATAACTGTGTTGAAATATGAAATATCATATTGTTTTATATGTCAAATATCATGTTTACATTTCCAATTTTTACATAAGAAATGTTTACTAATACAGTGTATCATAAAGGATAGAAAAGATCAAGATAATTTTAAAAGATTTTTCAAGTAATGATATCTATTCTTACATAGACTTAAAAGAAGCAAAAAGATAGTATATTTGGCTTAATATCGTCTATCCTCCATTTTTGGAGGCTAGAAGAAATAAATTATTTTTATTTTTAGAATATATAACAAACATTCCAATAGAAGTAAACAAATGTCAAAACTAACCAACATATATCAAGGAGGGTTATTATGGGTCAAGTTCTAACAGTTCCAGAAGTGGCTAAAATGTTACAGATAAGCAATTCTACTGTATATAAATACTCTAATAAAGGAATATTACCTAGTTTTCATATAGGACAAAGGGTGCGTTTCTTGGATAATGAAATTAATGATTATATCAGAGAAAATATTAGAAACGAACGGAATAATAGTAATAGTATGTGGAAGTATTAATAAAATCGTTAAATGCCAAATGATGCTAACAGTTACTGTTAAAAGATAAGAAAGAAGAAATAAAAACAATCTATGTTAAAAAAAAATAATAAAAAATGCTAAAAAACATAAGCTTAAGAGGAAGAATAAATATTTCTATTCTAAACATCTTCAATAACTTTCTACTTTGTATAAATGTATATAATTCTAATTCTAAATATATATTATCTCCTATACCAATTATAACCATATAAATAAGTGGTAATAAAATATAAGGAGGTAATAATATGCCAAGTATGATTTTAGAAAATGATTTTATGTTTTCTGCTAACGGAGCAAAACCATGGCATGGAATAGGAACTGTGTTAGATGGAGTACCAAACTCAACAGAAGCAATCAAAGCCGCCAGACTAGAATGGCTTGTAGAGCAAGTATCTGTTTACTCTCATAATAACTGGGCGGAGCCTATCCCAAGTTATGTGGCGAATGTAAGAAGCGATACAAACGAGGTACTCGGTATAGTGTCTGACAGATATTGCGTTGCACAAAACAAAGATGTGTTCACATTTGCTGATGCTCTAATTAATTCAAACAAAGTTTCATGCACATTTGAAACAGCAGGCTCTCTCTTTAACGGCAGGCGTGTGTTCATGCTTGTAAATATGCCAAAAGGAAGAATAGTCGGTGATGATTATCAGCCTTATTTGTGTCTCAGTAACGCGCATGATGGTTCAGCTAGCTTACAGGTGTTTTTAACTGCAATTCGTGTTGTATGTAACAATACTTTATCAGCAGCGTTAAAGAGCGCAAAAAGAAAAATCTCAATTCGGCATTTATCACTAATGGAACAGAGGAAAGATGAAGCAGTAATGACTATGGGAGCGGCATCAAAATATTTCCATGAATTAGAGGTTTTTGCGGAACAACTCGCAGGAAAGAAAGTAAACATCAGCAAAGTGCTTGATAAACTTTTTCCTGTATCAAGCGAAATGTCTAGCAGACAAGTTAAGACTAACCATGAAACTAAAGACTTTATCAAGAAACTGTTCAAAAAGAAAGATGATTTACAGAACCTCAAAGGAACAGGTTGGGGAGCTTACTCGGCTATAGCAGATTATAGAAGCAATGCAGAACCAAAACGAAAAACATCAACTTACGCTGACCACAAGATGGCGAGATTTATTGATGGCGACCCAATAATGCAACAAGCACAAGACATCATTTTTGAGCTCGCTGCTTAAAACAAGAAGGAAAAAGAAAATGAAAAAAATATCACAGGGGAAAGGTATGATGAAGTCTTGTTATATTAACAGCAACAGGACATCATCAATGTTACCTAAAAGAAGAAAAGATTATTTCTTTGATGATTTTTTAAATCAAATAATTAGCATGAAAGAACGTGGCGATGTCAGTGTTTGTGGTAAACGCATCTGTTAGTAAATTAAAAAGCCGTCCAGACAGGGCGGCTAATTTTTATCAAATTAAGGAAGAAAAATTATGAAAAATATTATTATAAAAGACGAACGAAATTATCAAGTTATTTCTGGGAACGCAATTACAATAATTGACAAACTGCCTGCTTCTATTTATGAATTAAGTTATATACCAGATGAAGGATTTAGTCTTAACGAAGTAAATAATTATTTTAACGTTTCTGAAAAACTCTACGGACAAGTTGAGATAATAACAAACCGCATTATTAATACTTATGAAACTGTTAAAGGAAATCTTGGGGTTTTATTTTCAGGTCCTAAAGGTTTGGGGAAAAGTCTTACTTTGCGAAATATATGCAAAGAGGCTGTAAAAAGAGGTCAACCTATTATTTTAATTAATAAACACTTTGATAATATCAGTTCATTCATTGACACAATACAACAATCAATCGTTGTTGTATTTGACGAGTTTGAAAAACTTTATCTTGACAGAAACAAGGCAGATAAAGAGGATTTGGAAGGACAAGACAGCCTTTTAAATCTCTTTGATTCTACCCTTGCAGGAAAAAAACTATTTCTTTTGACATGTAACGATATTAATAATTTAAGCGAATATCTTCTTAATCGTCCGGGAAGACTGCATTATCATTTCAGAATGCGCAGATTATCTATTGATGAAATTAATGAGTATTGTATTGATAATCTTAAAAATGAAAATCATCAATTGATAAATGATATTTGTTCTCTTGGTGCGCTTGTACCTGATTTCTCTTACGACATGCTTAGAGCAATTATATTTGAATTGAATACATATAATTGCGATTTACAGGAAGCACGAAGAATGTTGAATATCGAAACACAAGTAAAATCACCTTTTAATTATATAATTTATTTTGAGTCAGGAGAGACAGAAACTGGATTTGATTATATTGATATAGTAAACAGACATTATCGTTTAGATTGGTATGAGAAAGCAGACGGAAGCCGTAATGATGTGATGGTTAATTTAACTAAGTTACAATGGACAGGAAATAATAATGGTTCGTTGATTCTAGATAAAAAATTTATATGTCAGTCACAAAAAGAAGGAAATGAAAAAACCATTATTGAGAAGATTATTTTTATCCCTGCAAAGGAAGGGTATCTTGACACAAGCAATGGTTGGGATTAATTAAAAATATCCTATGTTCCTGAAAAAATACTGATTAGGAGGTTATTAAAATTTATTATGATAAAACGATTCCCAAAAAAGTTTTTTATAGACAATATTATTCTAAAAAAGGTATCTATCCAAAATGATGAGAAGATACTTAATGAACTTCTTAGTCTTTACAAGAAAAATAGAAAACATCTATTCTATTGGCATCATCGAATGGAACAATTATTATTCGAAAATATTGATGATATAACAGACCACATTAAAAAATGTCAATTAATTTGTTATGCTATCTATAATATGAATAAAATTATTGGCTGTATTGAAATTAATAAATTAAATAAAGATGAAGAAAGTAAAACATATCGAACTATATCATATTGGGTAGACAGGGATAATGCAAGAAAAGGGATAATGTATAATTGTTTAAAAATACTAGAAAAATATTTTGTTTCTCAGGGGATTAATATATTATGTGCTGATGTCAATATGGAAAATATTCCTTCAATTAACTTGCTGGAAAAATCGGGTTTTAAAAAATATAAATCACGCTTTATTGCACTAAAAAAAGGAAAAGCGTTATGCAGAATATACTCATTCCAAAAAATAATAAAGAGAAAAATAGCTTAATATTTGCTATATTAACATTCTTATAAAATAATCACTTGTCATCAAGCTGCCTATAATGGGCAGCTTGATTTATTTCCATATTCTAAATAAAAACTGTCTTCATTAAATATTAAACAAGGAGAGTTTATGAAAATAACAAACAAATTAGGACTGCCATTCGGTCTTGTTAAAGCTGTAACAACAGAGAAGCATAATGCGGAAAACTGTATTTCCGCTACCACATTATTGCAGGGAATAAAACAAATCCTGTTAACAGAGAGACACTGGGAGGAACTGGAAGACGATGTATCAGACCGTGTTTGGGCTATATGGGGACAGGCTGTACATTTATTAATGATAAACGAAGGCGAACATGATTTTACCGAACAAAAAATGACTTTTAAAATCAAAGGTATTACTGTAACCGGAACTATTGACAACTATGATATGAAACATGGAATTATTTTTGATTATAAAACCGCTTCCGTAAATAAAATCAGGTTCAAAGATTTTAAAGACTGGTATTTGCAGGGAATGATTTATGCATGGCTATTGAACAAGAACGGCTTTAATGTTAAAAAATGCCGTTTTATAGCTTTACTTAAAGACCACAGTAAAACTGAAATGATGAGAGACAGCCAATATCCAAAGAAACCTGTTCATGTATACGAGTTTCCAGTAACGCTTACAGAACTAATGAAAATCGACAGTTTTATAAAAGAAAGAGTAATTGAATATCAAACTTACCACTCTTTACATGACGATAAAATACCGTCGTGTAAACCTGAAGAACGATGGGACAAAGCGACTACATATGCCGTAATGAAACAGGGAAATAAGAAAGCCGTTAAACTTTTTGACAATACCCAAGATGCAAACGAAAGGGTGGGGAAATTGGGAAGCGCGTATTTTGTGGAAACCAGAAAGGGAGAGTCCACCAAATGCCGCCACTATTGTTTATGCCGCAAGTTTTGTAATTACTATCATTCAATGATGCCTGTTACTGAAATAAGTAATGTAACAGAAGAAAGGAAGGCAGTTTAATCACCTAATAAATAATTCCGGAAAGGAATAATCAAAATTAATTTATCCATGAAGTATGGAAAGGAGAAAAAACATGGCTTTCAAGAAAGCGGAACGCACAAAATTATACCTGCGTTGTGCATTATTTGGACCAAGCGGAAGCGGTAAGACAATGACCGCACTTCGGATAGCGAAAGGTATATCTGAGAGGATGGGAGTACCTTACGCCGTTATCGACACTGAGGCAAGGTCAGCGTCTAAGTATGCAGACCGTTTCCAATTCGAAGTTGATGATTTGGAAAAGAAGTCTGTCGATAATTACATCGCTTCAATGAATGAAGCGGCGAAAGCAGGTTACAAGGTTCTCGTCATTGACAGCCTTTCACACGGTTGGCGCGAGTTAACAGAAGAGGTTGACCGTATAACACAAGCGAGTACTAGTAAGAACAGCGTGTTATCATGGGCTAAGGTAAATCCAAAACAGAAACGTTTTATAGACGCAATCCTTAATTACCCCGGTCATATCATTGTTACAATGAGAAGCAAAACTGAATGGGTTATAGGTGAGGGGAAAGACGGAAAAACCGCTCCGAAAATGATAGGGCTTGCGCCAGAGCAAGGAAAAGGAATCGAGTTTGAGTTCGATATTCTGTTATGTGTCAATCAAGGACACCAAGCGACGGTAACAAAGGACAGGACAGGCAAATTTCAGGATGAAACAATCGACCTTCCCGGTGAAGATTTTGGTATCGCTCTTTATGATTGGCTTACATCAGGAAAAGAAGTAATACAGGAACCTGCAGAACCGTCAGGCGTGATTACTGTTTCAAGTATTGTTCAAACAGAACAAAAAACTGACCCAAAGAGTTCTGCATCAGAAAAGAACGATTTAACTTTGAAAGACAAAAGTTCTGCGCTGATACAAGAAATTGGTGAAATTGTTACCGCCAATGATAACGGCAAAGGCTATTTCACTGAAGATGAAAAAGCTGAAGCGCGAAAAATAATTAAAAGTATTAAGCTGAGCGAAAAAGGCGTTGACGATTTAAATACCTTAAAAGAATTACTCAGTGACCAGCTCAATCAGCGGTGTAAAAAAGCGGCATAAAGTATAAAAATTAATTTAACTATGGAGGATTTATGAACAATTTGAACAGCATCTTAATAGAAGGTACATTGACGAGAGACCCAGTTCTAAAAAATACCGCAAAAGGAACCGCTCTTTGTAATCTTTGTCTTGCGAGTAACCGTTATTTTAAACAAGAAAACGGTTATGAAAAGGAAGTATCATTTTTTGACGTTGAAGCGTGGTCAAAACTTGCTGAAGCCTGTTACGCCAGAGGAAAGAAAGGGCGTGGGGTGCGTGTGGTAGGTCGTTTAAAACAGAGCCGATGGAATGACACTGAAGGGAAAAACCATTCAAGAATCTCAATAGTGGCAGAACACATTGAGTTCCGTCCTGATTTTAAAAAGAAAAACGCAGAAAATGTGAATGAAGCACAGGAAGAAACAGCCTTGGTGGCTAATTTCTAGTAATTGCTTCCTTACCCAAATTGATAAAGGTTGTCTTTGCAGGCAGCCTTATTATTTTTATGGAGGTATAAATGAAAAACGATATAACGGAGGTTACTATTGAACCTGAATTAATGGAAGCATTAACCCCTAATACGTATCTTTCTTCGCTTGGCATTGACCGTGAACAGCGAGAAGAAAAAATAAAACAACTTGCGTATGCAGTATTAAAACCCGATACACCGGATAATTTTCAAGCTCAGATTCCATTTATGGTAACTAAAGGTCCGTTAATAAAAGAAGAGTTTCTTACTGTAAATGTCAAATGTAAAAATGTTAATGAAAAAACCGTCGTTGTTCTTAGTTTAGCGAAAGAATTAAATGAGCCTGAACAGCCCGAGATTTCAAGTTAAAAACAATCTGTTTATAAAGGAGGTAAGATATGTTGCAGGTCAATTCTTTTACTAACAAAAAATTAATTAGAGAAAAAGCGGTGTCTTTATTAAGGTATCCTCTTTTTACAATTACACTACCATTTCCGGTACAAAGAAAATATCAGGCTAAAAAGAAACCTGAATCATCAAAACAGATAAAGACAGTAAAGCAAAAACGTACCGTAGCGAATAATATACCGTACAGAAGCATTCTTAAAAAAAGAAAAGTGTCAGGCAGAAGAGCCATACCGTTAGTTTTCACGCCAATACGAAATAAAGAAGAGTATGACAAACTTCTTTTTGTTTTAAGGGCTTGTGATAAAAGTAATAACACAATGTTTACAAATGTATTACGTATTGAAAAAATAAAAAATGGCTCACGTCTTGTTGCAACAGATGGAAAGCGTTTGCATGTAACGGATATAAAATCAAGAATTAAACCGGGAAATTACAAACCTATTGTCAATAAAGATATTATCAGATTGAATATCGCTTCTCCCAAAATTAATTTCCCAAATTGGGAACGAGTAGTTCCTGTAAATGTAACACAGCGCGGATACATCAATATGAAAAATATAACCGCTGATGAAACAAACAGTACTTACTATGCATTTACAAAAATGTCAGGAGAAAAGGTAAACCCGAAATATCTGGCAGACCTGTCAAAAACAATATGGACGATTCACTGTCAAAGTGAGAAGAAAAAAGCGGTATTGCTAAAACAATACGGCGTAAAAGAAACATATGCGGTGATAATGCCGCTGTCTTAAAATACATTATCAATCTGTTTCTGTATGGAATCAGAGATATATATAATTGGAGGATAATATGATTTTCTTATTACCGTTTGCGGCTGCTAAAGCAGCTGCGGCAACAATTACATTAGGCGAAATGATAGCGATAACCGCTACCACTGTCGGTATTGGAGCCGGAATTAAAGGAGCAATCGACTATAACAAAGCAAAAAAACTAAAGGAAGAAGCTGCTGCGGAATATGTCCAAATGACAAAAAAAATTAGACGCCGTTCTGCAAAATTAAAAAAAAGCTCCATGCGTTTGGCAGCTTAAAACTGGAAGCATATACGGTAGTAATCAGGAATGCGGTTAAAGTATTGTCGAAATATAAATCCATAGATTTATCAGCGTATAAAACAATCACTGTCGAAAGTATACGTTTTATCGGCGCTGAACTTGGTAATCTGGAAGAAACCTGTATACAGGCAAGCGACGTTCTTAATTGCATTTCTATTGCTATCAATACAGAATTAAACGATCGTATTCCTTATAAAAATACTCCTGCTATACTGGAAATAATCGGAGCGCTAGGCGGAAGAAAAACTTTTAAAGGTTTGCCTGCTATTCCATATGCAGGGATAACTATGGCTGGTGTTAACTGGGGTATAGCAGGAAGCCATGCGAAAACCAAAGCTGAAAAAGAATCTGTAGAAGTAAAAATAGAAACTGAAAGAATGTCAAACGTTCTTTCAGGGCTTAGAGCGATAGAAAACCGTGTAAATGAAGGGAAAGCACTGTTATATGCTTTGTCAGTCAAACTAAAAAAATCGCTTGATAAGCTACAAGAATTGGCTAGTGATTCTACAGAACTTTCAGATGAAGCAGCGAAAGAGCTTGATATTTCCGTAAAATTAATCAAATCAATTAAACAGGTTATTGAAACCGACATCTGTAACGCTGACGGTTTTATAACCAAAAAATCAGGCGTTATATTTCATAAAATAGAAAAGGAGATAAAAGATGAATGACGATGAAGAGGATTACGATTATGAGGAAGATGATTATGATATGGTTCCTTTTGAAGAAGAGAATTATTACAGAAATCAACAAGAGACGAGAAAGGAATACCAAACCAGAAGAATGGTAGGTGAGACTATCGGCGGTGTTCTAAACGCAGTTACTGAATATGCTAAAACTCTGGAACATGAAAAAACAAATCGTAAAAATGTTGAGCGAAAACGAAAAACGGCATTAACAGTTATTCGGTCGGAACGTCAGGTAATGTTGGAATATTTAAAATCACGCTTTGGAGAAAGAAGCGAGCTTTATAATAAATGGTTCCAGCTGATAGAGACTGCAATGCAATTAAAAAATGAGGAAATACTGCGTATCGCTCTTGAGAGTATCCAGTCTATTTATCAGGACAGTCCTGGTAATGGAATTGATGAGTTTAAACAACAATTTGATTCAATGAGCGAGGTAATTCGTATATGAGGAAAAAATCATATATTAAAAAACCAAGATGGAATGAACGAAGAAAGCTTGTTTGCTTACGATGTGGCTATAGATTTATGGGGAAAAAGTTTTTACTTATTTCAAAATGTCCGCGATGCCACAGCCGGAGAGTTAAAGAAGATATCTGTGTATGTTATTAAAAGTTTTTAATACAGCTTGCATATGCAGGCTTATTATATTGGAGGTATAAATGATAATAAATGATTTTAATATTTTTAGCGGAGAACCAATTAGCCCGCCTGAAATATTATGGGAAAAAGAAGACAGATATGCGTTAATCGCATTCTTGCTTCTTTCTGTTGACAGAAAAATAAATATTGATGAGTTTAAAAAGTTTAATTCATTCATGGATATTCCTGAAAATTATCAATTAAATGATAATGAAGAAAATGAATCTAATAAAAAACTTTTGAAGCTCTGTTCTGTAAGAGATACGATTATTAATGAAGGTAATTCGTTTCTTGATAAAATTAGTGATGATGAAGACCGTTATGACTTAATTGTTGATGAAGTTGATAAAGTTATCCATGGAGATGAAAAATGTGAAATTGGTAATGGTTATGCGTTATTGGGTAAAAACTCTAAATATACAAAACTTCCCGGAGCTGTATATTGGTTGTTTGATTATGTTAAACTAGTTGATGATATAAAATCACACTCACCCGAAGAAATGCATACTTACAGTAAAGATAAGAAACGACTATTAAAACATCTTGCGCATAAATGGAGTATTGATTATTCAATTTTATCATCTTTAGAAACATCTGTAGAAGCTCTTGAAGCTATAAACCAGAAACGAAGAAAAACCCAAGTTAATGATATGCCGTACCGTGAAGCCATAATCATCATTGCTGAACTTGATGCTGAAGAAAAAGCAATATGGAAAGAATTAAATAAACTAAATATCGCCAAAAATCGTTCATTGTCTGCATATGTTACAAATAATAATGCTATTGCAGACTGTATTGAAAAGCTTGGTGGTAATCCTAAAAGGCTTAGAATAAGAAGCGAAGATGAGCCCATTGATGAAGATGATGAAGACGAAGAAGAAACATTGACTGATAAAATCGGTGATGTTATTGTTGAAGGCATACACAAAATTGGGGATATTATTTCTGCGCCTTTTGATTGGTTAACAGAAAAAATAATGGACAGGTGGTAATATGTTTGGAATTGTTCTTCCATTACCTAACCCTTCCTTGGTTTACCGATGTCAAAAATGTGGACAAAAAATCAAATTATTATGTGGGATTATTCATAAGAAAAAATGTCCATGTTGCGGTTGCAAAAAACTTAAACTAGCTATAGGTACTATAGAAGAAATATCGAGCCTGTCCGATTTAATGTGTAAATGACAGAATATCATCAGAACGGAACCCGTTCTTTTCCAAATTCGATGGCGAGTTGATTTAACGCTCGCCCCCAATCTCTTATCGGCATCGTCCATTTTTCAGAAGCGTTTCTGATCGCCAAATAAAGTATTTTAAATATAGCATCATCTGTCGGGAATGACGAG
>Ga0209755_10006776_pt1 | contig 12565 bp, 5 predicted proteins | sample TergutCo191P1_FD_187301 | JGI IMG/M metagenome (GOLD analysis project Ga0209755, IMG submission 187301) | Cornitermes sp. P1 segment gut microbial communities from Petit-Saut dam, French Guiana - Co191P1 (SPAdes) (version 2) | ecosystem: Host-associated > Arthropoda: Insects > Digestive system >... | reverse complement strand
CCCTTTTTTAAATTTGACAAGAGGTGTCTTTAAACACGCATTGTCCGGAACGTTTGTCCGCTTTGTCAATCCGGGAAGCAACAAAAACTCCCCAAAAGTCCTTGATAGTTCATTAATAAATTCTGCCATATTAATGTTTACAAGGCTTGTCACATTTTGTCAAGCAAATTTACTTCCAAAGTGGTGACGGATAGATTTTCTTTTTAATCATTTTACGGATTTTTTTGGTAACATCTTGTTTATCCGGCGGATAGGTAAATCCCATCCATTTGTCTTTTGTTTCAAGAACGTTCATTGTGATTTTACCCTCTTGGATAAGTCGTGCAACGTTTTCAGGTAAGAAGCATTCCGCACTTTGATTATCGCCGAGGTTTTTCAAAAAGTCCTTGTAGATTTTTTCAAGCATCGGGAAAATCTTTGGCGTGAATCCAAAGAAATTCATACTTACATTTGCGTTTGGTTCGCCCATAATGAACGCCCCATTTTGCATATAGATGATTTTGCCGTTGCGTTCGATTACAATTTGTTCTTTGATGTCTTTTACGTTTCGCTTTTCGTCTGTGCCAACAACTCCGCGTGACACAGTTCCAAAATCCGAAATCGTATTCTTCAATTTGTACGCAACCATGACCGCACTTGATTCGGGGTTGTTTTTAAAGTATTCGGCAATTTTCACAAACGCGTCGCGACCGTAATAGTCGTCGGCGTTAATAACGCAAAAAGGTCCGTCGATTGAATCTTTTGCCGCCAATACCGCCGAGGTTGTGCCCAAGGGTTTCTTTCGCCATTCCGGCGTGTCTTGGAAAACGTACGAGGCGTTGATTTTTTCTTTTATACGATTGAAAAACTTTTCGCAAAAGACCTGCTCGATGTCACGCCTTATGATGAAAACCACCTTTGTAAAACCGGCTTTCAAAGCATCAAATACCGAGTAATCAATCACAACTTCCCCGTGTTCGCCGATAGGGTCAATCTGTTTCAACCCGCCATAGCGAGAGCCCATTCCCGCCGCCATAATAAGTAATGTCATACTTTCATTTTACGGAGTTTTGCAATTTTTGTCAACTATGTGGCAGAGTCTGTTGAAACTGCAGGCTTTGGTTTTGGCGTTGTTGCCCTTTTTCGTATTGGTTTTTCTTCGCTTGGTGTGGTCGGTTTGACTTCTTGTTTTACCGCGACTACTTCGTCTTCATCATCTTCGTCGTCGTCATCGTCGCCGCTGAATCTTTGATATACTTTGTTACCGATAAAGATTGCAACCGCAAGCAACACAACACCACCGATGATAATCCAACTCAAGTTCTCGCGTCGAAAGAAGCCTCCGCCGTTTGGCTCGCCACCGCCATTATCACCCGGCCAAGTTGATTCGGTATCGCCGGGCCAAGGGTCGCCTTGTGTCCAGCCCGCTGGTGGTTCATATCGGAAGTCTTCAGGCCAATCCATACCGCGAGTCCAGTTTTCCGGACGTGGCGGCAATGGCACTCTGTCTTCAGGCCATGGCGGACGAACTGCGACACATTCGCAATCATCGACTACTTCACCACAAATACCGCAACGCTCGGTCGAATCCAAAAGTCCGATTGTCAAGTTTTGGGCAACGATGTGGTCTACGCCCGAGAATCGTTGACCTTCCGGCGTCACGACCATGCTTGTGGCATAATTCGGCAAGTGACCGTCTTGAATTTGAACCGTCATTTGAGTTGTGTAGGTTTGGAGCGGAGAGGTATCAAGCATGTCTTCAAGGTCGTATTTAATATCCGGGTTGATTGAAAAAACGATATAGCCCAATAGATGTTGACCGGCGTCGATTTGAGGGCTTGAAACATTTCTTACCATGCCAATAGCCATCAAGCCATTTTCTGCGTCGATGTAATCGTACACATAGGTAACCCTTGCGTGCATTCCTTCGTTTCTTTCAAAAGATTCATACACGAATATGCTTGGGTTAAAGTGGATTTGCAACTGTGCCATTTCGATAGCCCAAGGCGAATTCAAGATTACTTCGACACGAATTTGGTCGGTTTCAACGCAGTGAAACTGAAAGTCGATAGGGTGACCAGTTTGCCCATTGATTTGGAGGCGGAACGTGACACGGTCAACCGATGTTGCCACCGCATTTGCATTGACATACAAAGCGGCAGAATTCCCTAGGGAAGCAAACATAAAGGCAAGAGCGATAATAATTCCCAATGATGCGATTTTAATTAGTTTAGCCATTTGCACCGCCAATTCTGTACCCGGCGTGCAAATCGATTATCCTTTCAATGTGCCAAACAAGCATTATCACGTCGAACAAGTCAACTACTCCGTCGCCAGATATATCTGCGGCAAGTAGGAACGCATCTTGAAGGTGTCCGGTTTCTACGTGCAATATAAGTTCGCTTATTTGCAAGTAGACGTTTCGACCTTGCTGGACAATGTATTCGTTCAAGTTTCCGCTTCCGGTGACATCGCCGGCGACAACGATTGTTACTTCGTCAAGTATATTGCCTGCTTCATTGCGGAGTCGTAGAATTTGTCCAGTAGCGACGGTGGTGTCCGGATTCTCGCCAAGATTAATTCTTGTTTCACCACAACTTTGGTAAACGTAAACGATAGTCGGACAAGCATCGAATTGCTCTATCACAGTCGTCAACAATTCCCCGGCGGCAATGTTACGCAAGAATACTCGGGCACTTGGGTCAAATTCGTGGTCGTCTTCGCAACGGTAAAGTTCGTTGTTATTTGCGTCTACGAAAAGAATATTTCCTTGTGCATATGGATTCAAGACAAACATACCTGTATAGCCAACCCAAACCCAATCTGCAGTTATTGTTTGGTCTTGTTCAATCACAACATTATTCATAAGATAGTTGCGTCCGATTCGTGTCCCGTCTTCAAGTTCCCAATATAATCTCCAGCCATTTCTTGTCCAATGCGGAGGTGTTACACGCCAACTTGAAGCAAAGCCGGCTGTAGCCGTAGAATAATCAAACGGAGATTCAACGTCGTTACAAACAAACGTGACTTGCCAAAGGATAAGTTCCCAATTTGAATCAAATATCATGCCGTGTCCAAATTCAAACGGTACAAAGTTCGCTCCGTCCATATATCCAAAGACTCCGCCGGCGTTAAGGTTAAACAATCTGTTGCTTGTATCGCCGTAAAGTGTCCAACCTGTAAATCTGTATGCCGGACCTTGGTTGAACTCTGGGATTTCAAGTTGGAAATCGTATTGACCGTATCCACGTCGGACTGCTGTCCAATCGCCGTGTCGGAAACTTACAATGCGGACGTTGTCCCAAACCGCTTCAAGAGTAATTGGATTAATAACACCTATGTCAAAGTTAAATCGTTCACCGTCAAGAGCCCAATGTCGGAAGATATATCCAGGACGAATTCCGGGGCAAATTGGTGTCAAGTGGAATCCGCTTTCGATTGTTACATTTAATATTCGGGTTTCTGTTCCATTTATTCCTTGGAACGTTACCGCGTGTTGAACTTGTTCCCAATTTGCTTGGAACCAAGTTATCGGGTGCGGTGTTCCAAAATCACGAACATTACGGTTTGCAAAGTCGTTCGCATTCCAAAATACTCCGTTGTTATCACTCCAAACAAGTTCATAGCCAAATCGTCCCATGCCCGGAGGGAAGACTCTCCAATTATTCTGTTCATCAGTTCTTACATAGGCTACCGGTGTTCCCCAATGGTCACGGAAATTTATGATACGGAAATCAATGGCGGTATTCATCGGCACAGGCCGCACAGTCATATCCCAAGTAATCGCCATGTCAGGTCGGAAGATTCGCCCTGCCATTGAATATGGGTAAACAATTCTCCATTCAAGTGTATATCCAGTTGGCATGCTGTTTGCCAAGTCGAATATAGGACCGCTTTGGAAATACGAATGAATCGTGTTGCGGTTGTTTATTGGGTCCCAACGGTTTTCTGCCGTCAAGATATGGGCATCGTTAAGAGCAAGGAATCGTACTGTGTACTCGGTAATTTCCCATGAGGCATATACGTAACCTCTTGTAACATCTGGGTCAGTAAAGTGCAATGTTACTTGTTGATGGTCGAATATTGCTCCGCCTACAGAACCAAAGTTCCATAGAGTTCGAAAACCGCCACGGTCCCAGTTTGGAAGATTTAATTGCCAGCCACGATACGCATTTGTAAATCGGGTTTCGCGTCTGTTTGTTGCAGGGTCAATAAAGATAATTTCAAGTTCATGACGTTCCCAGATTGCAAGGAATCTGTCTTCATGTTCGACTTGACGATTTTCAAAGTCAAAGATTCTTGGTCGTTCTTGACCGGCAATAATTTCAATCTCGAATTCGCCGTCACGAATAAGTTGCCAGCCCAAAGGCAGATAACCGCTCTTTGTTCCCATGTCAGGCATATACGCCCCAAGCCTTTCAATATATGTAAGGTAGGCCATTGGAATTAAATAGTTCCAGCCTCGGTTGTGGAAAGCCCATTTGACTTCTTTATCCCAGAACTGCAATGGGTCGGCGATGTTATGGAAAGAAATAAAGTTTATTTCGTCCCATTGTGATTCAATTGCCGTAATGTAACCTTGAGCAACCCAGATTTGATTACCAAGATGAGTTTGTCTTTGGACGTTCGGAGCCCCACCACTTAATGGAGTATTGAAATTAAACGCAACAGCATTATTTTCGCCTCGAACAAACCAATGACGGAAAGTCCAATCGCGTCCGCCAAAGTTGTTTTGTCGTCCACCATAGTTGCCTTGGTCTGGGATACGGAATTCGTTAAAGTCTGACCAATTAATGAAAAGCGTTTCCATACGATTGCCGCGATTCCAAATTTCTACAATGTGGTAAATAGCATCCCAGATTGCAACAATATGCCTTGGAGTATCCGCAACGATAGGCGTGTCAAAATCAAACGGAAGATATTGCCCATAGTAATCACAGAAGAATGCCCAATATCTAAAGATATAACCGTCACGACTTGGAGTTCGGATAACAGATTCAGTCACAGTATATCCGGTTTCGACACGGTAAGATTGGAAATATGGTTCGCCGGCACTTGCTTGGTCTGGGGCAAAGACTGCTCCGTTCATGTGGTGGAATTCAACCCAATAATATCTGTTGTCAATAAGGATTTCAGTCGACCAAGGACTTGTAATCCACGGAGATATACCGATTGTACGAACTTCGATTCGGTGTACACCATAATCAAGCGGAGGAAGATTTCGATGTACGGCAAGGCTTATTGGCAATGTGACAACTTCGTCGGTTGTGGTGTTTGTGATTCGCACTTCGTAATTACTTGCATTCAATACCGCCGCCCAGCGTACAGAATTTGTCGCCCCTTCAATCAATTCAACAACAGGTGCCGCCAAAGTTGCCTCAACAGGATGATTCGCCGAAGCCACGATGGTACTGTATCCGCTTGAAACAACCGGGTGGGCACCAATAGCCCGGATTTGGATTTGGTTCATGCCCGGCAAAAGTCCAATCGAATTGATGTAAACTTCGCGTGTCGGAGAAGCAATCGTTATACCGGTGAATCTTCTTGTGCCGCCGGTAAGTGTGGTATAGACTCGGTAACTTAAAACTCGGTTTACGTGGTTATTGTTATTATTCCAACGAAGCATATTGTCTTCGACGCGAACGTTGTTTGGTGCGTTAAGAGTAATAATCATGTTATGGGCATGAACGGCGGACGTCGAAGGGGTAAATCCAGTTGCTTCGGCACGCACGGTAAGTATCCGTTGACCTGGGTTAAGGTTATGCTCGTGGAGTGGAAAAGTAACTACGGCGGCAGAAGCCTGCGACCCAGGCACAGTTCCAAGTCTTACACCGTCGGCGTAAATAAAGTACGTCAAAGCCGTAGCCCCAGCATTTGTCGGACGATTCCAAACAAGTTGAAATTGCGTATTATTCCCCTCAACCACAGGGGCAACATTTAGGTTGCCCGGTGCCAAAAGTCGTGTTCCTTGACCTTGTGTAACAGTAAGTGCATGTTCGGCACTTGGTGCAGAATTAAGCAAAACTCCATGCAACGAGATTGCCCTTAATTGAATTTGGTAAGGATTCCCCGCCCGGGCGGCAAGTCCCAACTGTCCAAGGTTAAGCGTATTCCCTGGAACATAGCCGATACTTGTGCCGTCGATATAAACTCTTGTCGTGTGTTCGCGACCGTCCGGAACCCATGTCAAAGTGGTTCCACTTGCGGAAAGATTTGTCGGTGCGTTCATTCTTTCGTTTGGAACAATGTAAACCCGAACAGTCGACCAAGCACTTGTGTTAAACGTTGCACCCCGACGTTGGTTGTTATAAGCACTTGTATGTACGGTGTTCGATGTCCCGCCGTGGTTTAATGTTGTAAATGACCGACCGACTGCACGAACCTCGACATTCCATGTTCGCGTTCCCAAAGGTCCATGACAAATCGTTGCCAAATCAAATTGCGTAACCGTTCCCGGAACTCTTGCCCGCACTACTTGATTGATTCGGATTTCATATTCGACGATACTATCCGTCGGAGCAGATGCCGCCCACCCTGCAACCGATGAATTTGTGCCGGGTCGCGTCCAAGTAAGAAGACTGTTCCATGGCAATCCGCCAATGTTGCTTAATACAGGTTGTGCCGGGGCGTTGATAATGATATTCGACCACGCAACCCATCGGGCAAACAATGTATGATTTGCGGAACGTGTGCCCGTGCTTGGAATTGTCATTAAACGCGTGACTTGGTAACCGCCGGTTGCCGCAGTCGTATACCAGCCCAAAAACGTAAATCCATTTCGTTGTGGGTCATCGCCAAATACTTGATTGTAATTGTCACCATGTTGCCAAGTTCTTACCACGGTCGTTGGCGTTCCGCCATAGTTATGATTAAGCGTAATTGTTACGGGATTTCTTACCCAGTGTGCAAAAAGAGTGACTTCAGAGTTTGCATTCCAAATCGGAGCATGAGCCAAAAACCAAGTATCGGAAAGTTGGACGCCGGTTTGGTCGGCGGTTGTCCACCAGCCACCGAAACTGTAACCGCCGGTTGGCGTTCGGCTTGGGTTGCTTGTAATTGCATCGCCCGGTCGTCGATTACGGAGAATATTGGTAAGTGTCGCGGTTCCGCTTGCCTGACCTCCGGGGAAATTATAGTTCCGATGGAATCGCACACTTAACGGCGTCCATCGTGCAAAAAGCGTACTTGTATTGGTGGAAGAACCCGAGCCGAAATTGTTAACGGTAGGCGTTCCGTGAACTGCTCCGGCCGCGGTTCCGATTTGCGTTCCGCCCGTCGCAGCAGTCGTCCACCAACCATTAAACGCATACCCGGCCGGAGTTTGATTTGTTGCAACCGCACCCGTCGCGGCAGGCACGCCAACAACAGCGTTAAAGTTTCCCAGTGCGGTTTGCGTTTGATTCGCCGGTTGACCTGCCGTCAAATGCGGCCAGTTAAAGTTTCGCGTCACATTCCAATGGTTGGTCGCCGTCGTCGTAATTGTCATTTGAAATTGCATATTTTGAATTTGTAAACTTACTCTTTGTTGTGTATTCGGGTCTTCCCATACCGCAATGAAAGTTGTACCTCCATGGGATTGCGTGCCTGCGGCAACCGTGTTGCCAACCGTAAGATTCACATTTACCGCCGGGGTTCCTGATGCTCGAACTATATTTACCGTACTTATTCGATTACCTGCACCGGCGTCAAGTCGTAAAAATCGGTTTGACCCTTGCACGAAATTGAAACTGTGACTTCTTAGTGGTGTGGTAAGTGTCGTACCCTGAACAATTCCCGTAGTTGCATGTGCCGCCGAAAATTCACTTATCACCGTATTATTGGAAGAAGCATTCGCAATCGTCATCGTGGATACCGGAACATGTGCCGACGTTGCCCGGATTTCAAGTACCGCCTGTATATTTGTGACACGCAATAAAACGGTTTGCCTTGTCTGGGCATCTTCAAACATGGCTTCAAAGCCTGTATTTCCAAATGCGGTGGAAACCGTGCCCCACGAATTCGCAAGCCTGCCATTGGCGACGGTAAGGTCATGAGTACCCGAATGTGTAGCCGATGTAATTCTTATTTGCGTGATTTGGTTATTTGCACTCGCGTTAAATCTGAACCATGTATTTGTGTTTCGGGCGAAATTCCATCGTACCGACGCACCTGGACCTGCAACTCGACCTGTAAATGCCGCGTTATTGTATTGACTTATTTGTAATGCATTTCGTTGTGCCGCCGGAAATTGTGCCGTTAGAGCCGCACGACCTGCATACGAACTTAAAATAATTGGCGTAATTCGCAAATGACCACTTCCGTGGTTTCCCGTTTGCAATACATTCGTTCCCGCACCTGGCAATCCGGTTGCAGCCGCAATTCCTCGGTCAGTCCAAATATGCGAGCCGCCACCCACGCCACCTCGATTTCGCGTTCCGCGATGACCGCCTGCAATCCCGCCGCCGCCGCCGCCACCACCATTTCGTACATCAGCACTATGTGAATTATTTCCACCTGCATCACCGACACTGCCCGCACCTGGAGTCCAACTATTTGCTAAACGATATGTTCTTCCATTTCCTGCACTATATTGAAAGTGCCCACTTGGAGTATGACCGCCGCCGCCGCCTGCCATTGCGACAACGTTTTCGTTACTTAAATTTGTGGTTGTATTTGATACAAATCCAATCGCCGTTCCGCCGCCGCCGCCGGCACCGCCTCGTCCAGCCGCAAAGCCTTCACGGGTTATCGTTGTTACACCATAACTTGTCGTCGATTGTTGAGTTTGACCATTTCCGCCTCGTCCGCCCGCACCGCCAGATGGAAATCCCGTTCCGCCGCCGCCGCCATTTGTTCCCGTGGTTCCAGTTGGCACTGCACCCATATTGCCGCCGTTACTTCCGACCGTGAAAACGACATGTTGGGCATTGCCGTTCATTGTACTGTGATAAAATCGTACATATGCACCAAAGCCGCCACTACTTCCACCGCGTGCACCCCAAAGTTCAATTCGGTATACGCGATTAGCCAATAGTTGATGACGAGAATTCGTCGTTGCATTCCAAGTTAACGCATTTTGGTCAGCCCCGCCCGGAGCACCATAGCCAGTTTCGGGTTGCGTCGCGTCACGCAACAATAATGCAAGACCGCCACCAATCAAACCCAAAACCAAAACACAGCAAACGATAATTTTCCCAAAGCGTGCAAAAAAGTTTGGCTTTGTTTCACCATCGTAATCATGGTGGTCAACAGCCGTAATCTTTTGCGTTGTTTGGGTGGACTGCATTTTCTTCTTTTGTTCTCCTCGTCCTGCTTTTAATGTATTTATATCTATTTATAATGTCAAACAATTTTATACACTTTTCCAAAATCATGTGCTAGACTTTTTTTGTGCAGACCTTTGTCGATATCTTTAATATGGTGGTTTTTGTATATTTTTCTATACTTATTTATACGACAGGGTTTACAATTATAGGGTTTATTTTACCGCCAAAAAAATTCAAGAACACCAAGAACAAATACAAGTATGCTTTTTTAATACCTGCACGTAACGAGGAACAAACCATTGGTCAATTAATTCAAAGCATAAAAGCCCAAGATTATCCGGGCGAGTTAATCTCGATTTTCGTGGTGGCACATAATTGCACGGACGACACGGCAAAGATTGCACTTGAAGCCGGGGCGACCGTTTACGAGTGGAACAATCCCAAAAAGGCAAGAAAAGGTTACGCGTTAAACGCACTTTTGCTACAGATTAAAAAGGACTTTGCCACCCAAGAACAACCAAACGGCATTTTGAACTTTGACGGGTACTTTGTTTTTGATGCGGACAATTTGTTAACGCAAGATTATGTCACCGAAATGAACAAGGCTTTTAATAACAAAAAGTATGCCGGCTTTACGTCTTATTCAATTTCAAAAAACTTGAACAATGTTTTTGCAACCCTTACCGGAATCCAACGACATTCTTCTCTTATAAATCAACGGCGGGCAAAGAGTCATTTGCTTCTTGCAACATCTATGGACGGACCGGGGTATCTTGTCCGAAGTCACATATTTTCAAAGGGTTTTCAATGCACAAGCCTGACCGAGGATTTCGAGTTGCTTCATGTACTTACCGCCAACGGACACCGCGTCACATATTGCGAAGCCGGCAAATTTTACGAAGAACACCCTTTGTCATTGCGAATTGTCACACGCCAAAGACTTCGCTGGTCGCGAGGTGCGGCGATTGCGTATTTTAAAACTTTTCCATTTTTGCTTTTGGGAATCATTGCCCCATATCATAATCTTCCAAAGGGCGTTAAAAAACCGCGACGGACTTTTTTACAAACATGCGAAAATGAAATCATGAAACGTATAAGTTCCGCGGAACTTGTAATCTCGCACTTGCCTATATGGATTTTAACATTTATAACAAGCACACTTTATCCAATTTTGTTCTTTGCGATTAATGCTTTTACCGGCAACGCACACGACATTTGGGAAGTTTTGTTCCCATTAATATTGTTGTATTCTTCGATGTATGTAAATCTTTTTATTACGTACGCACTTGTAATTATCCGCGAACACCGCAAAATAAAAGTCCACCCGTTGAAACTTGTCTGGCAATCTTTATTTTTGCCGCTTCTTACCATTGCAACAATGTGGATAAGTTTCTTTGCAATCCTGTGGCCGGTTAAATGGAAGCCTATTCCCCACGTCATTGACAAGACAATAAATGATTGCGAAAAAGAAAAAACTTTGGCACAATACATATACGAAAAAAAGGGGGATACTTAAATAATGGATACGTTCATGCACATAATGTGGGCACTTATCGCATTTACAATGTCGATTACTATTTATACGACGGCGTATTCCATTATCGGGTTTATTTTACCTCCAAAGAAATTCAAGAAAACCAAGAACAAATACAAGTACGCATTCCTTATTGCCGCCCGTAACGAAGAACCAACCATTGGTAAACTTGTTGCAAGTATCAAAGCCCAAGATTATCCTAGCGAGTTAATCTCGATATTTGTCCTTGCCCATAATTGTACCGATAATACTGCAAAGGTTGCACTTGAAGCCGGGGCAACCGTTTACGAATGGAACAACAAGAAAAAAGCCATGAAAGGTTATGCATTGGATACCCTTTTGAAACAGATTAAACAAGACTATGCAACCCAAGACCAGCCCAACGGCATTTTGAACTTTGACGGGTACTTTATCTTTGACGCGGACAACGTGGCTTCGACCAACTTTACCACAGAGATGAACAAGGCATTCAACAACCCAAAATATGACGCGTTTTTGTCTTACTCTGTTCCTAAAAACATGAACAATGTTTTCTCGGCTTTTGTGGGCATTGGGCATGCTTCTATAATGATGCACTCTCGACGACCAAAAAGCCATTTGCAACTTGCACCCAATATTGCCGGTCCGGGATATCTTGTCCGCAGCCATACACTTATGAACGGATATCACTGTTATACAAGGAGCGATGATTTTGAAATGACTTTGCTTCTTGCGTCCCGAGGTCACAGAATAACCTATAACGAAGCCGCAACTTTTTACGAAGAACACCCGATAACATTACGGATTATGCTACGCCAACGTATGGCTTGGGCAAAGGGAACAGTAAACGCGTATTTAAAATGGTTTCCGCATGCACTTTGGGGAATTATCGCTCCATACCATAAACGACCAAAAGGTATGGAAAAACCGAAACGAAACTTTTTTCAAAAATGTGAAAACGAAATCATGAAACGTGTAAGTTCCGCCGAGATTCTCGTTTCATATTTTCCTATATGGGTTATTTCAACTACAGCAGGTTTTATCTATCCAATCGTTTTCATTATCATCAATGCGGCTTCGGGTGGGTACTATGATGCCAGGTATATGTTGTTTTCTTTGCTTGTTCTGTATGGGACAATTTATTTAAGTCATGTCATAAGATTCGGTGTTACGATTATCCGTGAACATCGCAAGATAAAAGTCCACCCTTTGAAAATTCTTTCGTTCTTTATTTTCTTGCCATTGTTTGAAGTCATTGTCGCTTACTTTTCTGTGTTTGCTGTTGTAATGCCTGCAAAGACTAAATGGAAACCGATACCTCATACCATAGAAAAGACAATAGATGATTGCGAAAAGGAAAAAACTTTGGCACAATATATATATGACAAAGACAGCAATGAAAAAAACAGCAACAATAATTGACGGACGTGCGTTGGCGGAAAAGATAAAAACCGACCTTCGCGAACATGGTGGAAAGAACTGCGGACTTGCCGTAATTTTGGTAGGACAAGACCCGGCAAGCCAAATCTATGTCCGCAACAAAATCAAGGCATGCGAATTCGTAGGCATTTCAAGTTACGTCCACAGATTTGACGAAACCACGACCCAAGCCCAAATTTTAAAGTTAATCAAAAAACTTAATACCGACAAAAAGGTAAGCGGAATTCTTGTGCAACTGCCGTTACCCAAACACCTTGACGAATCAAAAATTATAAACGCAATATCCGTGGACAAAGACGTCGACGGATTCGTACCCGGCAGTAAATTTGTCCCCTGCACCGCCCTTGGCTGTTTGGAATTAATCAAATCGACGGGCGTGAAACTTGCC
>Ga0209755_10006775_pt1 | contig 12568 bp, 9 predicted proteins | sample TergutCo191P1_FD_187301 | JGI IMG/M metagenome (GOLD analysis project Ga0209755, IMG submission 187301) | Cornitermes sp. P1 segment gut microbial communities from Petit-Saut dam, French Guiana - Co191P1 (SPAdes) (version 2) | ecosystem: Host-associated > Arthropoda: Insects > Digestive system >... | reverse complement strand
ATGTACTCGTTTAAAATAAGTGGCTGATATTGAGTAAGTACGCCAACAGTATCTATACCGCTATTAGCACAGTTGCTAAGCGGAAAATCTATAATCCTATATTTAGAGCCAAATGACACAGCGGGCTTTGCTACTCTACTTGTAAGAGCATAAAGCCTAGTCCCCTGACCGCCTGCTAACAGCATAGCTATACAACGCTTTTTTTTCATAAAGTTGTACTCCTCAAAACAAAAATATCTAGTATTATCTTATATATAACACATTTTATAATATATGTCAATAGGTTTTGAAAATTTTTTTTCTAGCCATCTCTAAAGCCTATTTGTAGGAAATTTAGGCAATATTTTTGAGATAAAATCGCCGATTTTTTAAGAACGAAGGTAGCAAACGCTACCTCGATGAATTAAAAAAACAGCGATTTTAACCAAAAAGATGGCTAAATTTGCACAAATAGGTTTTAGAGATGGCTTTTAGTTGTTTTATGTTTTTTTGCTATGTATAATACAAATATGAGTAATAATTTGACTAATAATTTAGATACCTTAGATAAAAATGCGCTGGCTAGCACCCTTATTGACTTTAACGCAACGCACGCTAGCGGACAAGAATTTGGTAAAGACACCCTGCATTTGTTTGTGTCACCACTTTTTATAAAGCCCATGCAAATGCTTTTTGATAAAAACATAAAAACAACTTCTTGCGGCTCTGGCAAAGAAAGAGGCATACTCCCAGGAATAACAGGCAAGCTTGAGTTTTTAAGTAGCGAAAACAAAGCGGTAGCCAGTAGCTTAATGATTAGCGACACCGAATTTAGAATAGGCAGTGAGATTGGTGATAAAACCACCTTTAGCGAATTTGAAAGTAAATTGGTAGCAATTGTAGAGTTATTTAAGGCACAATAATTTTTTAATTTTACTATGTGCTTACGGCAAAACCAAGTTGGCAACCACCCCCGTCCCCTGTGCCATCCCCTGTGCCACCTGTGCCATAATATAAACATCCAAAAGGTGAGTTTGACCATAATCACCATCACGACCAAAACAAAATTCATTTGTTTCTTTACTTTTTTTAGTGCTCTTGCCTTTCACAATACAATTATCTTCTGTCCCAACATAAATAAATTTGGTGTTATATGGAACAAATTTACTGTCAAAGTGTTCCATTTTGGCTAGTCCTCTTTGCAACACACTAATCAAGCAATTTTTTTCTAAATCATTCATAGATATTTTATTCCTTTAAAAAGTTATGATACAGGGGACGGAGGTGTCTAGTGTCTAGGGGACGGAGGTGGTTGCCAAGGGCTTTTAAAAATGTCGGGTAAATCTATGATGAATTTATCCGACATATTTATGTTTTTGTTTTTACTTTGTCTTATGAATAAGATAATCCCCTGCTCTGTCGTATTGCTCTGGTTTAAAGGATTTTTGCAGGTCGGCGATTTTATTTTTTTGGTCTTTAGTTAGATGCTTTGGCATTTCTATGTCTACTGTTATAAGTAGGTCCCCAGCGATGCCTTTTTTAGGGTTTTCTACGCCCCTACCTTTTAGTTTAAAGATTGTACCGCTTTGAGTATTTTCTGGTAAGGGGAAAGCAACCTTATTGCCTTTTAATACTGGCACCATAATTTTATCGCCTAGAATTGCTTGAGTAAAGGTAATGGGGACTTCGGTTAAAAGGTCTAAACCTTTTCGTTTAAACAACTTATGTGGCATTACATTTATAACTAAAACTAAATTGCCACTCCTAGCACCGCTCCTACCCTTTTCGCCCTCGCCTGGGATTGTCATAATTTGGCCATGCTCTATTGCCGCTGGAAAACTTATTCTTAAATTAGTGTTTTTACGCACCGATGCCCTACCGCCACAAGCTGTGCAAGGCTCTTTAATAATTTTACCGCTACCGCTACAAGTGCTACATGCACGCATGCTAACTACCCTACCAAATGGAGTCTCTTGGGCAAACCTAACTTTACCAGCACCCGCACAAGTACCGCACTTTGCAAACTGCGTACCGCTTTTTGCACCCGTACCATTACATGACTTGCATGGCTCTAACCTATTTACACTAACTTCTTTTTGAGTGCCGTAGGCGGCTTCGTCAAAGGTTAGAGTTACATTAAGTGAAATGTCGCCGCCACCGCTAGAGGGCTGTGCGCTACTAGCGTCACCGCTAAACATATTGACAAAGTCATCAAAAAAGGAGCCTGCACCTGCGCCACCTGCGCCTGCACCTGCACCTCCTTGTCTTGTAAAGCCGCCGCCTGCTGCACCAAAAGGGCTTGCTAGAGTTTGGTCATAAGCCTTTTTTTGAGCAGAATCGCTTAAAATTTCGTATGCCTCGGTGGCATCTTTAAACATTTTAGCGGCTTTTTCGTCATTTGGGTTAAGGTCTGGGTGATACTTTTTGGCTAGCACACGATACGCTTTTTTAATCTCGTCATCGGTAGCCTTTTTAGCAACACCTAATGTGTCATAATGAGTTTTTGCTGGCATCTATATATTGTCCTGTTTTAAACTAATGAACCTTTTAGGTATTTAATAAGGCAAATGAGAAATAAGGCGAATAAGGCGAATTGTTGTTTTTTTATGGCTTAGCGTGTCGCAATAGACTTGTTTCAAAAGTAATGTGGTTGGATAGTGTACAGATTTTTTAGACCAAAAACGAACACTGGAAGGCGGCAAATCTAGCGGATTTGACAACTGAAAGTGGAGTTTTTTGGCAAAAAAGATGTGCTCTAAACATGCCGCAGAACTTGTGAAACAAGTCTAATGGGGACAGACCCTTAAAAAAGTCGATTTTCGTGTTGTGTGATTTGTGGAGGTAGTGCTTTTTTAAGCGTCAGTCCCCGTTTGCTACGCACAAATTTTTAACTTAGTAACTGTTCAAAGTTACTCCACAACAATTTACCTTATTTACCTTATTTCTCATTTGCCTTATTCTAATTATTTAAAGCCCAAAGGCTTTAAATAATTAGTCAACGACTTCTACATCGTCTACTATAACATCGTCACTGTCGTCTGGTGGAGGGGCTGAACCGCCTGACTCGTACAGCTTAGTGAATATGCGGTTAGATGCTTTTTGCAATACATCCATAGCGTCACGGATAACCTCTAGGTCTTCTGTGTTCATAACCGCTTTAACATTTTTCATTTCGCCTTCTAGCTCTGACTTGTCTTCTGCTGTTACTAGTTCGCCGTTTTCTGTTAGGAATTTTTCTATGCTAAAGATTAACATATCAGCTTTGTTGCGAGTTTCGATTAAGTCTTTACGCACTGTATCTTCGTCTGCAAACTCTTCTGCCTCACGGATAGCTTTTTGGATTTGAGCTTCTGTAAGGTTAGTAGATGCTGTAATTGTAACTTTATGCTCTTTGCCTGTGCCTTTATCTTTTGCACTAACATTAACAATACCGTTAGCGTCAATGTCGAAAGTAACTTCGATTTGTGGAACGCCACGAGGAGCAGGTGCAATACCGCCAAGTTCAAACCTAGCTAGAGTTTTATTGTGAGCGGCAATTTCTCTTTCGCCTTGAAGAACATGAATATCAACCGATGGTTGGCCGTCTGCTGCGGTAGAGAATACTTGGCTCTTTTTAGTTGGGATAGTAGTGTTACGCATAATTAGCTTTGTAAACACGCCTCCAACTGTTTCGATACCTAAAGATAGTGGTGTAACATCTAGTAGTAAAACATCTTTAACTTCACCAGCTAAAACACCGCCTTGAATTGCAGCACCTAAACCAACGCACTCGTCTGGGTTGATACCTTTAAATGGGTCTTTGCCTGTAAGTTTTTTAATAGCTTCTACAACCGCAGGTATACGAGTAGAACCACCAACTAAAATAACTTTATCAATGTCACCCGCTTTAAAGTTAGCGTCTTTCATCGCTTGTTGGGTTAGCTTTAAAGATTTTTCTACTAGTGAAGAAGTTAAATCGTCAAATTTAGCACGAGTAATTTCGTACTCCATATGAAGTGGACCATTAGCGTTAGATGTGATAAACGGCAAGCTAACGGTTGACTTTAAGTTAGCAGATAATTCTATTTTTGTTTTTTCTGCGGCTTCTTTAAGTCTTTGCATTGCCATTTTGTCTTTAGATAAATCTATGCTGTTATCGTTTTTAAATTGAACAACTAGATAGTCAATGATTTTTTGGTCAAAATCGTCACCACCTAGGCGGTTATCACCAGCTGTTGCCACAACCTCAAAAACACCATCGCCAATTTCTAAGATAGAAATATCGAATGTGCCGCCACCTAAGTCGTAGATAAAAATCTTTTGATTTTTAGTGTCTTTGCTTTTGTCTAGTCCATAAGCTAGAGCTGCTGCTGTTGGCTCGTTTATAATACGCAGAACTTCTAAGCCTGCAATACGGCCAGCATCTTTAGTTGCTTGTCTTTGGCTATCGCTAAAGTAAGCAGGTACTGTAATAACTGCTTTAGATACTTTTTCGCCAAGATAAGCTTCTGCATCTGTTTTAAGCTTAGTTAAAATCATAGCAGACAACTCTTGCGGAGTATAATTTTTGTTGTCGATTTTAACCTTGCGGTCTGTACCCATATCTCTTTTAATAGAGATTATTGTACGGTCGGGGTTGGCTACTGCTTGTCTTTTAGCAACCTGACCAACTAAACGCTCGCCATCTTTAGCAAAACCTATAACGGAAGGAGTTGTTCTTGCACCCTCGGCATTAGGTATAACTACCGGCTCGCCGCCTTCTAAGACTGATACACATGAATTTGTTGTACCTAAGTCTATTCCTATTACTTTACTCATTGTTTGTGTTCCTCCAAGAACCTTTTTTTCAATGCATAATGCACTAATAGCACAATGCACAATTGTTGTTTTTTATTTTTGTGGGATTTGACTCCCAATTGTTAACTTTTTTTATAATGCACAATTGCTGTTTTTTTATGAATTATATTATAACATTCATTGTGCATTGTGAATTTGTGCATTGCCTTTAGCGTCCTACTCTTACATCGCTATAACGAATAACCCTATCACCCAACTTGTAGCCTTTTGTAAATACTTCTACAATTATGTTTTGGTCTTCTGGGTTTTTAACCTTAACATCGCTTACAGCGTTGTGAAGATTTGGGTCAAAAGTTTCACCAAGGGCTGGTATTTCTGTTACGCCCATGCCTTCTAGTGTGTGCATAAATTGCTTTAGCACAAGCTTTAAGCCTTCTTGGACTTTCTCGTCTTTTACAAGGGTAACAGCTTGACGCAAGGTATCAGATATAGGAATAATTTTTTCTATAGCATCTGCTTTGCCGTCTTCTTTTAGCTTTTTAGCCATTTCGTCCGTACGCTTGCGGTGATTGGTAAAGTCCGCTTGCAACCTTTCTGCTAGGTTTTTAAGCTCTTCCGCTCTGTTTTTTTCTTTAGTAGATACGGTTTGAGCAATACTTAGCTGTTGGGTTAGGTTTGTGATTTGTGCCTGAATAATCTTAAATTCTTCGCTATTAAGTTCTATCGACTTTTTAGCATCAGAGCTTCTAAGGTCACCCGTTGGGCGATAATCGCCAGTTTTTCTATCCAATTTATTGGCCTCCTTGGGAGTTTTAAATAATGGAAAGTGGAAAGTGGAAAGTGGAAAATTATTGGTTTTTAATACAACGCTATGCCGTTGCTGCAATTTTTAAACAATAATTTTCAACTTTCAATTTTCAACTTTCAACTAGATTTAATGTTTGTTTTTTTATAGCTATCACACTAGCCTAGCCTTCTACTACTTCGCTCTCTACAACTATCTCATTAGCGGCTTCGTTTAGTAGATTTTTGCCGCCTTCTTCTAGTTCTCGCTCGGCTCTAGTGTCGGGGTAGATTTCGTCATCTGACTCGTCACCTCGTTTCATGGGCTCTGGCAGTAGATTTATGGTTTTTGTTATATAGTCTAGTACACTTATAACTTTTGGGTAGTCCATTCTAATTGGACCAACAACACCCGCCTTACCTACTGTTGTGCCGTTTACTGCGTAGTTTGCAGTAACTATAGCACACTCTGGTAAGCCTGGTTTAATCTCGTCATCTTTAGAGATTAAAATATTAAGGCTCATATCGTCATTGTTTTGCAGTACGGGGATAAGCTCTTCTTTAGCATCTAATAATTCTAACATTGCCTTGGCTTTAGTTAGGTTAGCATACTCTGGCTGTTCTAGGATTTTTGCACTGCCTTCTAAAACAATATCAGATACCATTTCTTCGTGCGAGTGATTTTTTAGAATTTTTAGAGTTGCGTTAAAGATTTGTTCGTACTCTCGGCGAATCTCTCTAAAGATTTTTTTGCCTCTAGTTACTTGATTTATTGCATAGCCTTGCAGTACATCTGTTACAAATTCGCTAGCACGGGTAAAATATTCTTCTGTTACGCTACTAGCTACACTTGCCACCGCATCTTTAATTATCCCACGGTTTGTAACTATAATAAATAATGCCGTTGTGTCTGTTAGTTTAACTATTTTTATATTTTCTATTAAGGCATCTTCTAAGTTAGAGGTAAAGGCTACGCTTGTTAGGTTTGTGATTTCGCTAATAACCTTTGCCGTGCTTTTTAATATGTCATCTAATTCTGTGATTTTGCGATTAAAATACCTTTTTACTATTTTTACTTCTGCCCTAGATAATTTGCGGCGAGGCATAAGTTTTTCTACATATAATCTATAAGCCTCTGCTGTTGGAACCCTACCACTAGATGCGTGCGGTTGAGCTAAAAAACCTAACTCTTCTAGGCTTGCTAATTCATTACGGATTGTAGCACTACTAACACTAGGAAGATGGCTTTTTTGAATGTCGCTAGAAGACACTGGCTCGCAACTACTTATATAGGAGTTGACAACAGCTTCTATTATTTTTTCTTTTCTAGAAGATAAACGCATTTTTACAATTCACAATGCATAATTCATAATGCACAATTGTTGGTTTTAATGTTTTTGGGTAGCCTTGGGTTGGTTTTATGGCTACTTTTTTTGTAAAAAACAGAGTTTTTTAGCAGTCTTAGGTGGTTACTTGCTAAAATTATTATACCCAATTGGGTTGAAAAGTTAGCAATCACTACCCCTTGTCTGCTAAGAATATCATGGTAAAAAAAAGTAGTCAAGCGTTTTTGGCTACTTTTTTTAAAAATTTAATAGTTTTTTAATATTTATTACATGTGTTGTTCATGCATTTTAGTGGAAAATGGAAAGTGGAAAGTGGAAAATTAAAGTCTTATAAAGTAACTTAATCAAAAAGCTAGCAGTAATAAAACACTAATTTTCAACTTTCCACTTTCAACTTTCAACTAATAATAAAACCGACATTCTCAATTATCAATTTTTAGCAAAATCACTGCACTAAGGGGTTGTATGTCTAAACTCAAGCTATCTGCCATGTCGTGGCTTGCGATAGCCTTTGTTTTAAAAAGCTTTTCTTTTGCGTTCCAAGATTTAGTGTCACTATATAATAGCGTTTTATACTCGCCTTTTTGTACGCCTATTTTGTAGCCTTTGTACTCGCAGTTAGAAAAATTAAATACGCAAAGTAGGCGGTTGCCCTGTTTATCCATTCTTTCAAACGCTACAACATTTTGGCTATTGTCGTCTACTACTCGCCAGCAAAAGCCGTCAAAGCTATCCTCTATTTGATAAAGTGCGGGAGTATTTTTATATAAATTAGATAAAGTCTTAAAGTATTTTTGGGCATCTAGGTGCTTTGGGTAATCTAGTAGCATCCAGTCTAATTCTTTACTAAAAGCCCATTCAGAGAACTGGGCAAACTCTGTGCCCATCATGGTCAGTTTTTTGCCTGGGTGGCAAAACATATAGGCTAAATAATTTCTCCAGCCTGCAAACTTTTCGTCATAGCCTAGTGGCATTTTGTTTATAAGTGAGCCTTTTCCATGCACAACTTCGTCATGGCTTATTGGCAAAACATAATTTTCGCTAAAGGCATAAGTTAGGCTAAATGTTAATTTGTCGTGTAAGCCGCCCCTAAAAACAGGGTCAGTTTTGGCATAGCTTAGAGTGTCGTTCATCCAGCCCATGTTCCATTTAAAATTAAAACCTAGCCCGCCTACATCTACAGGCTTAGTGACAAGCGGCCATGCGGTGGACTCTTCTGCTATTAAAAGTGCATTAGGGTAAACTTTAAAAACCGCCGTGCTTAAGCGTTTTAAAAAGTCTATAACTTCTAAATTTTCGTTGCCGCCGTAATTGTTTGGGCGGTATTCTGTTCTGCCATAGTCGTGGTATAGCATGCTTGCAACGGCATCTACCCTTAATCCGTCTATATGGAAAATGTCCATCCAATAAAGGGCGTTAGAAATCATAAAGCTTTTAACTTCGCCTCTGCCGTAGTCAAAGCAATGAGTTCCCCACTCTTTATGCTCTTTTCTTAAATAATCTTCTGGCTCGTATAAAGGGTGGCCGTCAAATTCGTATAGGCCATTTGCATCTTTTGGGAAATGCCCTGGCACCCAGTCTAAAATTACGCCAATATTGTTTTTGTGTAGCTTGTTTACTAAATAGGCAAAATCTTCTGGCAAGCCATAGCGACTTGTGGGCGCATAATAATTAGTGACTTGATACCCCCAACTGCCGTCAAATGGGTATTCGGCTATTCCCATAAGTTCTATATGTGTGTAGCCCATCTTTTTTAAATATGGGCAAATCTCGTCTGCGAATTTTTTATAACTAAAAAAATTGCCGTCTGCGTATTGTCGCCAAGAACCGATATGTGCTTCATAAATATTTACAGGCTTATCGTAGCTTGTAGTGCGTTTTTTTATATAATCACCATCTGTGAATTTAATTTTAGATAAATCGTAAACCTTAGAATTTTTTTCGCCTAGGTCAGAATGAATAGCAAAAGGGTCAGACTTATATAATGCCCTACCGTCATTTGTTGCAATGTAGAATTTATAACTCTCTAACGGTTCAATTCCGCTAACTTCAACTGACCAAATGCCGCCATCACACTTGCAAACATTTTTAGAAATATCCCAATTGTTAAAGTCGCCAACAACGCTAACGGCAACGGCCCTTGGGGCAAAAACCCTAAAAGTTGCCGTTTTGGTTTTTTGATTGTAATTGCAACCAAAATAACGATACGCATCGTGCATATTGCCATGATAAAATTTATCTTTTAAACTTTGGGATAAGTGCATAATGTGTAGTATAACACGGCATGTGCGGTTTTGTCAATAGATATTTGGACAATGAATATTGAATATTCACTGTACCGCCTTTGGCGGCACACGGCACACTCTAGTTTTGCATAAAATTCTCTAGTTTTATAATGTCTCTTGCTTTGCCGTATTTTTCGGATAATTCTTTTGTGTATTTAGTGCCATGCACACCATGCTTTGCTTGTTGGTTGTAGCCAAATATTATATGGTCAGAATTTGCGGCAATGTATTTAGTAAAGTCCATAAATTTAATTTCGCTTTCTTCTACGCCTTCTAAAACGGTTGTAAGTTGTGGTAGTTGTATAACAGTTTTATTGCTATAACCTTTCAGCTTTTTCATAACGGGGCGATTACTCTCTAATGGATTTGATAACCCAAACGGGATTACAACCTTAATTTTTAGTCCTAAATCCATCGCTACGCTTGTAGCTAGCGTATCAAAACCTTCTGCGCAGCCTGTCATTATTACAGTATCGTAATCTTTATTAGATGCATGCTTTTGCAAGATTCTTTTAATCTCTGCTTCTATTTTGTTTTCGTCTATTCTAGTTAAAGAACTATGACCCTTAATGCCAATATGCTTAACTGGTTTTTGCGTTCTTTTTTGGCTTGTGTTATAAACACAAAAACCTTCGCTTATAAGGTTTGGAATTATATACCTTATAACATTTCTGTCTTTGTCTTTATCGTTTTCGCTTAAATCATTATACGGGACTAGACAATTATGTTTTCTCTCTAGTCGCTTAGACTTTCTCAGAGTTTCGTTGTTGGCGTCATAATCTTCGTACACCCAACCAGTGTCACGGCGTTCTTGCTCCCACCTGTCGTGTTCTAAAATGGCTAGCTCTTCTATTTGCTCCTCCGTTAACTCTTCTACTTTTTCTAGCAGCAAATCTCTATCGTCATAAAAATAGCCTATTTTATTTAGCTTGCCCGCATAGGATTTTGCGGGCGATATATTCCACATTTTTTGCTCTAGCGTCAAAGCGTTCCAACTTGCTTCTAGCTTGTTATAAGTGTCGCTGTTAGAATACTTTTTGTGAATGTTTCTTGCTAGACATAAAATGCTTTTATAAAAACATGTAGAAGTGTGATGAACCTCTAACGGATATTTTTTGCGAATTTCTGGGTAAATTGTAATGGCACCAAAATCGCTTAGGTCTAGTCTTTCTATTTGGCACTTTACCCCTTTGACTACTTTTTCTTTTCTTTCGCCGTCTTTTTCGGTTATTTCTGTGCCGCCAAATAATTTTTTTGTAATAAAAGTGCCTTCTTTATTGCCGTTTTCTTTATCGAACTCTAAAGAGTCAACGCTAAAGGCATATGCTACTTCTAATCCGTTTTTGTCGTCTAAATAACATCTAAGTGGCAGTGGCTCTTTTTTGCTTTTTGCACCATAGCCGATTCTATCAAAAATTTGCAATTCGTCACATAGGTTAATTAAAAATACTAGCGGTGTATCTAGGCCTAATTTTTGTTGAGAATCCTTGTTTTTAAGCATAGATAAACTCCTAAACCAAAAGCCCGTGTGTAGCATAATGGCGGCACATGTGTCTAAGTAGGTGTCTAAATAATCTTCCGTTAGCTTATCGCCTTCTAATAATTTTTTTAGCATTATAATGCCGCTAAAATAGCCGTGGTCTGTAAAGGCTTTAGAATTTTTTACTCTATTAGACAATTCATTAAAAACTGCATTATAGCTTAAGCCCATCATTTGAGATATTTTATACGCCAGTAGCGTGTGAGCATTTTTTTTGTATCTATTGTCAAATTTTAATACTGATAGAACTTTCTTTTCCTCTGTGCTAAAATCTATAAACTTATCAATGTCTTCAAAGGTCACTCTTGGCACAAAAATATTTCTGCCGATATCGTCCTTATAAACTAAATCTGGCAGAACCGCTTTTGAGTATGCGGCAATGCTTTCGAAGGCTATTTCAAACGGGTAACCAATGTCGTGGAATAACGACACCATGCCCCATCTATACAAAAATTCATCGTCTGCGGTTTTTGTGCTAGATAACTTAAGACTATTTTTAAAAGCGGTGCTAAAATTATTGTTTAAATTATATATGGCTAGCCCTAAGCTAAACACATACACAGAGTGAGAGTAATGGTCTCTAAAGCTATCTTTAAAACTTCCCGCTTTAACTTCGTGGTCGCCTAAAATGTTTAGTAGGCCTTTAGTGTTACATTCATAACCTTTGCCAAAAAGAGAGTAAATCTCGCTAAAGCAAAAGTAAACATCAAAGGCATCGTCTTTTAGGCCAGAACTTAAAAATCTAGCAATTGCCGTTTTAAGACATAATATATCTATGCGGCGTTGCTTTATAGCACCAGTATCTTTTTCTATTAGATTATCAAACTTAGTTTCTTTATCTTGCGTGTCAAAAAACTTATTTGTTAAATACTTTATTTTCATTACGATTAGCCTGCCTCTTTTGTGAATTTTTGTTAATGTTATTGTAACAGATTAAGGAAATATGTACAAGTGATTTTTGTTTATTGAATATTTAATATTAAATAATTTTAAAAAAACCATGCATTGGTTTTTTAACCCTTACATGGTTTTTAAAGAAAAGACTTTTATACAAACTAAGGTTTTAATTTTTAACCGAATTTGTAGTTTGTTTAATTTATTTGTTTTAATTTAAAATAAATAAATTAAACATTATGTCTATGGCGTCTTGCAGAAACTACTGCGTTGGCGATAAAGAATATAAAACCTAATCCAACAGCAATTCCGCCTAGCGCAAATAAAGCAGTTATACCGCCTGTCATAACAGATGCTGCAATAAAATAGCTAATTGCACCTGCAGATATTAAGATTGCGCCAATTATAGTTAAGGCTAGTGCTAAGTGTCTCATAGTAATCCTCCTTGTGTATCTAATATGTGTACCTATTAGGTTTTTTATACAAGGATTTTTTTCATTTAATATTGAATAATGAATAATGAAGGTTAAGATAATTGAATAAAGAATATTCTTTTACTACTAAATCCAACAATCATTATTCATTATTCAATATTCATTATTCATTGTTTCCGCACTAGTTAAAATAATACTTGACAGCCCTTAATAAAAATACCATAATAGTATTATGAATTGTAATAATTGTGGTTTCAACTTAAACGATGGTGCAAATTTTTGCCCAGCGTGCGGCTCTAATACAATGGCCAGTAACGAAGCAAATACAAACCTTGACCCTTTTGCTAATCCGACTAATACTAACCTAGACCCTTTTAGTGGCAACCCTTCTTCTTCTTCGCAAAACGGCTTTAATGGCTCTTCTTCTACTGACCCTTTTGGTGGCCATAATAATAACTCCTTTAATAATGGTCAAAATGGTTTTAGTGGCCAAGGCTTTAATGGTAGTCAACATTTCAACTCGCATAATCC
>Ga0209755_10006774_pt1 | contig 12569 bp, 9 predicted proteins | sample TergutCo191P1_FD_187301 | JGI IMG/M metagenome (GOLD analysis project Ga0209755, IMG submission 187301) | Cornitermes sp. P1 segment gut microbial communities from Petit-Saut dam, French Guiana - Co191P1 (SPAdes) (version 2) | ecosystem: Host-associated > Arthropoda: Insects > Digestive system >... | reverse complement strand
AATCGCCGTTAGTTGAAACAAGGGCGTTTTTACATTCCATCGGACCTGCTCCGGTTTTATCACGGAGTTTTTTTACATCGCTTGCGCTAATATCAGCCATTACTTTCTCCTATTCTTTATAAATTTTATCTACGTCAACCTTGATCTGAGTGCTGTCGTCATCGTCGTCTTCGTCATAAACTTCTTCATCCGCTTTTGCGGCTCTGATCGCTTCCTCGGTTGTGTATTTTTCGATATCGATTTCTTTGTCTTCTTCTTTTTTTGAAGCGTCGTTCATGAAGCTTTCCATGTCTTCATCATCTTCGCCGAGGGTTTCGATAATTTTTAAGCCCACTTCGTTATCGGCTTCAATTACGGCGTTAGCGATAATTTGAGTGAAAAGGGTAATCGCTCTGATTGCGTCGTCATTGCCGGGAATGGGGTAGTCAATACCTTCAGGGTTACAGTTTGTGTCTACAACGGCGACAATCGGAATACCCTGTCTCTGCGCTTCGGCGACGGCGATTCCTTCTTTGCGCGTGTCAATGATGAAAAGAATACCGGGCAGTTCTTTCATTTCTTTGATACCGCCAAGGTTCTTTTGCAGCTTGATGCGCTCCTTTCCTATGCCTGATATTTCTTTCTTGGTAAGATTTTCGAATGTTCCGTCAATTTCCATCTTTTCAAGTTTTTTAAGACGCAATAAGGATTTTTTAATAGTGACAAAATTGGTAAGCATACCGCCGAGCCAGCGGTTGTTTATGTAAAACATACCGCAGCGTTCCGCTTCTTTCTGAACAGCCTGTTGCGCTTGTTTTTTTGTTCCTACAAAAAGAACAGTTTTTCCCGCGGCTACGGTTTTGCGCACCGCTTCGTACGCGTCCTTGATAGACTGAATCGTCTTTTGCAAATCGATGATGTGAATGCCGTTCCTCTCCGCGAAGATATACTTCTTCATACGCGGATCCCAGCGTTTCACCTGATGTCCGAAATGTACTCCCGATTCCAGGAGATTCTTCATAGTTACAACAGCCAAAGCTTCCTCCTAACACTTGAGGGTTTTATAGAATAAAAACCCTTCTGTTACTTGTATCTCACTGAAGAAATATAAAGAAATTCATTCTTACCACAAACCACACGAACCAACACAAACAAAAGAAAAAATGTTGAACAGCAAGTTCGTGGTGTTAGTGTGGCTTGTGGTTAATAAATTTCTATTCTTCCTCAGAGGAAATTCGTCCATCCACGATCCGCTTAAACTAAACGACCGGCTCCCCTGTAGGAGTGGAGCCGTATGGATAGCCGTTGCTTCTCAGCATGGCATAAAACTCGCGTATTGGCAAGCCCGCTACGGTGCTCGGAGAGCCGTTTATTTTTGTGATGAAACAGCTTGCGAGTTCCTGAATTCTGTAAGCGCCCGCTACTCCCTGCCATTCGTTGGTGTCAAGATACCATTCGATTTCTTCCCCGGAGAGGGGAGCGAATGTAACAGTGCATGAAGTGTTACGGCAGTCGATTTTTTTATCGTTACCGTTGTAAAGCGCCATGGACGTGAATACCTTATGCTGTCTGCCTGAAAGCGCCCCTAACATTGAGGCGGCTTCCTCGCGGTTTGCGGGTTTTCCGAATATTTTTCCGTCAAGAGCGATAACCGTGTCGGCGCCTAAAATCCATTTTGGAAGGCGTCCTGTCATCACTTCGATTACTTTTTCAACTTTCTTTACAGACAGCTCTGTTGTAAATTTTACCGGGTTAGTTTGATTTAGAAGGCTTTCGTCAATTTCGGCGGGAAAGATAGTGAATGGTAAACCTAACATCTTAAAAAATTCCTGCCGGCGCAAAGAGCCCGATGCGAGTATTATTGCTTCCATTGACGCTATTTTAACATAAATTCGTATAACTGTACAAGACTTATTGAGAGGCATTTTCTAAAAAGGTTTTTAAAGACTGCTCTATTGCCGTGTCCAGATAAAATCATCGCCATCCGCTTTTACATAAAGTCCGGCGCGTCTTTGCTGGCTGATGTAAAAATTTCTGAGGCTTACGTGAAAACCATTCAGGTTTCTGTCCTGCACATTCTGAGGAAGAGTAATACGCACAACAGTCGGCGGGAAGGACGGAATATTAGGACCGTACTGTTCATGATCTACTCCGATACACGGAAAATTCTGGAAGAGCCCCGATAATGACGCCGGAAGAACAACGGCGATCATCGGGTTTTTCGTAAACGCGTCGTCCCAAATTTGCTGCACTCCCTGCGGAATATTGATGCTTTCAATGTTATTTGAGTTAAACGCGTAACGGTGAATTCTTCTGACAGAAGCGGGAATTGTAATATGCGCTATCTTATTGTTTCTGAACGCGCTCTCTCCGATAATCTGGACAACCTTCCCGAGGACTAAAGTTGTTATGCCGCAGTCTTTAAAAGCCCTTGCTCCTATTTCCATAAGCGTATCGGGGATAGCTACGTTTGTCAGTTTCGGGTTGCCTTCAAAAGCGCCCGGCTGCACTACTTCCGCGCGCCCTACAGGCACGCCGCCTTTGATAGCTTTTAAGGCGTTTCCAAGGATGACCTTTTCAAGATTATTACCGGAGAACGCGCTTATTCCGACTTCCAGCACAGTGTTCGGAATAATTACGCTTGTGAGTCCCATGTCACGAAACGCGTCAGCCGCTATCATCGTTACTCTCTGTCCGTGAAGAGTTGAAGGGATAGTTAAATCAAGTATACCGAAATGGAATGTATGGTTAGTTCCGCCTATGTTAACGGTTTTATTTTCCGACGCTCTGTACTTCATAATTGTGATAGAGCCGTCTGTATTTTGCAGCGGCTGAAAATCAGCGTCTCTTACAACACGTTTATAAGATTCTATTTTCGCCTGAATTTCTTTTGCTTCCGCGAGAAGACGGTTCACATCGGCAACTTCGGTATCGCTTAAACCGCCGAAATTGACAGCGTAATCGTAAGAATTTATCGCGTCTTCAAACCGCGATTCAATAAAATGTTCATGCGCTCTTTGGACATATTGTCTGGACTGCGCGGTTCGTTCCCGCTCGGATTGTTCACGTTCCTGAGCCGCTTGTTCTTCTCTTGCTTTCTGCGCCTGAGCCAATTGTTCTTCAAGCGATTTCTGCGCCTCCACTAAACGACCTTGTATCGTGCGAAGATTATTGTACCCGGGAGGAGCGTTTCGAACAGCGGCATTGTAGTTTTCTATCGCTTCCAGATAATTTTCCTGAATGTGATGATTCTGTCCCTGATTGAAAAGCTGCTGAGTTCTTCCTGTTCTGGCGTCCCTAAGTCCGTTCGCCGCATTCCTGTTATTAGGTTCCAGTCTGAGAGCGGCTTCAAATGATACAATCGCGTCGGCATAATTTTGGGCGCTCATGTACTGTTGTCCCTGTTTAACATGCTCTCTCGCGTTCTGAGCGTATATCGTTCCAAAAATCAAACAGACAAATAAAACCGAAACAATTATTCGTTTAAACATAATAACTCTCCTCAGTATAAATATTGCCATTCAACACAATTACAATAATTTTCCTTATTGTTGGTTACAATGTCAATAAGTCTCTCGTCTTAATTATATATTTCCGTGAGCAAATAATCAGCATTTTTCGAACAAATTATTCAATTTTTAGCAAAATAATATCAATAATAAATAACGCCATAAAATCATAATACAATTCATTGATATAGATTTTTTTTTTTTATAAAATGGAATAAATTTAAAAGAGAGGGTTTTAATGCTGGACATCGGTCGAATTCATCGGAATGAGTATGAACTGGATAATAACCGATCGACTCCCGTTGTTATAGCCGAAGCGCCGGGAAGGATACACTTTATGGGTGATCAAGGGGAAGCCGATGAAGGTTTTTTTCTTTCCGCAGCGATTGACAAATCGATTCATGTAGCGGTTAACATGCGTAAAGATAATTCAATACGTTTTTTTGCAGCTGATCTCGGAGAGAGAAAGAGAAGTACCATATCAAATATAAAATACAGGCGCGAGGACAGGTGGGCGAATTACATAAAACCCGCGATCGCGCTTTTTATCGAACTAGGTTACCCCTTAAAAGGATTGAATTTCTCTTTTTGCGGCGATATTCCCCAGCATATTTCGCTGGCGTCTTCTACGGCGATAGAAGTAGCGGCGGCTACGGCGCTGCGAAGTCTTCTTAAAGCGCAGATTACCGACATTGATTTCGCGGAAAGATTAAAAGCAATGCATGAAACAATGTTTGGAAGTCAGGTTTCTCTTGCGGATTATCTTGTATGTCTTTTCGCGCGAAAAGATCAATTTTTATATATTGATATTTCAACTAACGAAGTGAAATTGGTTAAAGCGCCGTTCGCGCGTTTTAAATTTATAATTGTTGATTCCCGCGTTCCGAGAATGGGCGTTGAAAGCGAAATTGCTTTGCGGAGAGGCGACATTTTAAAGGGACTTACGTTTCTTTCAAAAAAGAGAGAGGGAGCCGGGTTCAAAGATTTTGCACCTAACGATCTTATTGAAGCGCTCGGGCATTTTCCCGAACAGATCAGGCGCAGAACAATGCACATAGTCGAAGAAATATACAGAATTAATGACGCTGTAGCGGCTTTGGAAAGAAACGATCTCGCTTCCTTCGCGAAAATCATTTATCATTCCCACGAAAGTTTAAGGGATCTTTACGAAGTCAGCTGTCCTGAAATTGACTGGCTTGTAAAACGGGCGCAGGAATTCGAGGGAGCCGCGGGAGCGAGAATGACAGGGCAGGGATTCGGCGGGTGCACTTATACGATAATAAGGCGCGAGCTTGCAGAAGATTACAAAAGCCGTATGGAAGAGTATGAACGTATATTCGGTTTTCATCCGAGTGTTTATGAAGTAAAATTAGCTACAAGAGCAAGAGTTATTTCCAAGTAGATCAGGAATGATGAATGAAGAATTTGCGCGTAACAGAAAACATTTTACGGCTGACATATTGGGAGGTTGTGTGAAGATTTTACTTACGAATGACGACGGGATTTCCTCGCCGGGAATACGGCTGCTCGCAAGGGAGCTGCGTATCGCGGGGCACAGGGTTTTTATTGTCGCCCCCGACACAAATCGATCCGGAAGTTCTCATTCAATTTTGTTTTTAAATAATCCGCTTAAATTATCGGAGATTGAAGAAGATACATGGGTTTGTACGGGAACTCCAGTTGACTGCGTTGTAACGGCGCTTTTAGGAGGAATTCCCGAAATCTGTATCGCGACCGAAGGCACTGATTTAAATATGGAAAGAGCGCCGGATCTGATACTTTCGGGGATCAATTCAGGTGCTAATTTAGGAACCGATATTGTCTATTCGGGCACGGCATCGGCAGCGCGTCAGGGAAGTTTTTTCGGAATCCCCTCTGTGGCTTTATCTCTGGTAGAAAGCGATCTTTCATGGCAGTGGGAAATTGTTATCCCGTACATCAAGGAAAAACTAATATCGATCATGGGGTACTGGAAAGCGGAAACCTTTGTAAATGTAAATTTTCCGAATATCGAAAAAAAACCGTCTGCCCTTGTTCCAGCTTTTCCTTCAATGCGCTATTATAATGATCGTATTGTAACTTTTACGGCTCCCGAAGGCGGCGTATATTGTTTCGCGAAGCCGGGAAAAGTTGATAATATTCCGGAAGACGGCTCGGATTGGGCTGAAGTATTAAAAGGCAACGCGGCGCTCAGCGTTGTATTGTCGCAGCCGTCTGTTAGCAATTAACAATGGGGAATTAACAATCGGAAATCAGGAATAAAAGGATGGCGGCTGTTCGAAAAGGTGATATTGACGATTCTCAAAACGGTAACGGGAATGAATATCGCGCTGATATGAAAATTCAGGAAGGTGTTAAGCTTTACCGCTCTAAAGAGTGGGAAGGCGCGCTGGGAGAATTCCTGACAACAGACACGTCGAATTTTAACAGTGATGAAAAAATAGAACTCGCGTATTATCTTGGGTTATGTTACACGAAACTTAAAAAGTATGAAGAGGCGCTCACTTTTCTTGAACAGGTTGTTACGTCAGGAAATGACGTTTTCCGCGTTTTTCAGTGCCGCATGACATTAGCTTACATTTACGTTGTAACAAGGCGCGTCAGGATGGCGGAATACGAGCTTAAAAGACTTCAATCAAGCGGTTTTGAATCGCCTCTGCTTTACAATACGCTCGCTTATGCAGCGTACATTCAAAAACAAAATAAAAACGCGATCGATTTGTATGAGAAAACTCTTGAAATAGACGCGAATAACGCGACGGCAATGAACTCAATGGGTTACATACTTGCCGATACCGGACTTGACGTAATGCGCGCTCTTCGTCTTTGCAGAAAAGCGGTAGACAAAAAACCGCAAAGCGCCGCGTATCTTGATTCGCTTGGCTGGGCATATTACAAAAGCGGAGAAGTGGTAGAAGCGCGCACATGGCTTCGAAGAGCGCTCGAATTAGCTCCTCACGAGGATATGATTAAGAGGCATTTCAAAATAGTCACAGGAGAGCCGCTGTGAGGAGTATAAAAGTATTTTATAGTTTTATTATTTATTTTTTTATACCTTCGCTCATGTTCGCGCAAACGGAGACTGTGCCTCCTGTTACAGGCGGGGACGGCGGCTCCGCTTCTGTTTCCGCGGCTGAGGAATTCCGTCTCGGCGTACAGGCGTATAACAGGTTTGCGTATAACGAAGCGATCCTGTCTTTTGAAAGATCGCTTTCTTTTCGTCAGGGAGAAGCGCTTATTCTTGACTGGCTTGGCAGGGCGTACTACCGATCGGGTTTTGAAGAAACCGCTTTACGTCAGTGGCGCGCGGCTCTTAATGCTTACGGAAGAAATTCCGGAATCGGAATGTTACTCGCCATGCGAATCGAAACCGTTGCGAACAGGAGGTTTTTGCCGCCTGTAGCGAACGACGGAATGCGTTATGTCGAATCAGGACGTTTCCCGGGAAAAAACGAAAATGTAATTATATATAGAAATCCGACGTCAATATTGGCGAATAACGACGGCTCTGTCTGGGTGGTAGCTTACGGCAGCAATGAAATCATCAGGATTGACGTTAACGGAATCGTCAGGGACAGAAAGCGCGGATCTTTTAACGGTTTTGATCGTCCGTATGATATAGCGCGCGGACTTGACGGACGAATGTATCTTTCCGAATACCGCGGAGGAAGAGTCAGTATTCTTAACAGTAACGGGGAATGGCTTTCGTACATCGGCTCAAAAGGTTTAGGAAACGGTCAATTTGTCGGACCTCAGCATCTTACTATTGACGAAGACGGATATTTATTTGTTGTTGATTACGGAAACAGGCGCGTATCAAAATTTGATCCTGACGGAACATTTATTTTATCGTTTGGATACAGAAGTTCGATCTTTCCGGGGCTATTGTCTCCAACGGGGATTGCGGCGGTAAACAGCAGAATTTATGTCGCGGATAACGCGGCGAAAGTTATTTATATGTTCGATCCGAACGGTAATTATCTCGGTCGTTTAGCGGCGGAGGGTTTATCCGGAATCGAAGCGATACGATTGCTTTCCGACGGAACGTTCCTTGCCTCGGACAATAATAAAATAGTGCAGATTGATCCCGCCTCGGCGATAGTCCGCGAGTTGGGGCTTGCGGGCGGGAATTTGTTGCGCGTAACGTGCGCCGATATGGATAGAAACGGAAGCATAGTTGTTTCCAATTTCGCCGGCAGTGAAATAAGCGTAATGACGCGCTTTGACGATATGGCTTCGGGTTTTTTTGTGCAGATACGAAATATTTCCGCGCAGCGTTTCCCGCTTGTAACAGTAGAGCTGACGGTAGAAGACAGACTTCGCCGCCCGATACAAGGGTTAGACAACAGTAATTTTCTGTTATCTGAAAACAGCGTTCCCGTAAAAGATCAGACGTTAGCCGCGGCGGGTTTTCGCGAACGGGGAGCGAATATCTCGCTTCTTGTTGAAAGATCCGAGAATACCACTGTGTTACGCGACGATCTGACAGCAGCTTCTCGCGATATCAGCCGCGCTCTGAGCGATATGAAAGATTCCAAAATAATTTCGGTAGTTTCAGCCGCCGCTCAGCCGCAAAGAGAACGCCATGAAAATTCTTTAGAAAACGCTGTACGCGGAGCTGCAAATATCAACACACCACGCTGGCGTTTCGATCTTGGACTGCGCCTGGCGGCGACAGATCTTCTTTCCGCCTCCGCAAAACGATCCGTCGTTTACATAGGTTCCGGTAATTTGGGAGAGCTTGCCTTTGAGCAGTACAGCCTTTCTGAAATGGCAAGTTATCTTGCGAATAACGGAATTGTGTTTAACGCGATTATTATCGGAAGAGACACCGCAGCCGCCGGAGCGGAAGTCGAATATTTATGCAGAGAAACAGGCGGGAAGGCGCAGCATCTCTTCCGTCCTCGCGGTATAGGGGAGCTTATCAAAAGCGCTGCCGATAACCCTTCAGGTTTGTACAGTTTTACTTTTAATTCGCGCCTCAATACGGACTTCGGAAGAGCGTTTCTCCCTCTCGAAGTTGAAGTTTATCTTATGGACAGATCAGGGCGGGACAATACGGGATATTTCGCGCCGCTGGAGTAACAGAGGAAACAATTTTAACTAACCGCCTCATATTCTCTTAGCGCTTCATCAATTAGCTCTTCAAGTTCAAGCGATTCATATAGCGTATTAGCTTCTTTTACATCTCCGTGAAGGACGGGGTGGGGCGGACTGAATAATGTGCAGCAGTCGGCAAAAGGTTCGATTGAAACGTCATAAGTGCCGATTCTCTTAGCTTCATTGATGATGCTGTGTTTGTCAAAACCAATAAGAGGACGCAGAACAGGCAGTTTCATTCTGCTTTGAGTGCAGTTTAAATTTTCGATCGTTTGACTTGCGACCTGCGATAAACTTTCGCCTGTGATAAGACATTTGCATTTTATTTTGAGAGCCGCTTTTTCGGCTGCTTCCATCATCGCCATGCGAAGAAGAACTGTTGTCCACGGATAAGGAGCGCGCTCTTTTATCCGCATCTGCACCTTTGTAAAATTTAAAATATAAAGTTTTATTCCCAAACAGAAAGATCCTGTAATTTGCGCAAGGCGTATTACTTTTTGTTTTGCTTCAAGCGATGTGTACGGATAAGCGTGAAAATGGATCGCGTCTATGCTCATTCCGCGGCAAGCCATTAAAAAACCCGCGACAGGAGAATCGATTCCTCCCGATAACAATAACATTCCCCTTCCGGCGGAGCCGACCGGAAGTCCGCCAAGACCTTGAACGCCGCCTGAGTAAATAAACGCTTTCTCTCTTATTTCTACGCGGATTATATCGTCAGGATTGTGAATATCAACTTTCATTTCAGGTAAAGCGGTTAAAACCGCTTCTCCTCCTTCGCAGCATAATTCGTAAGAAGAAAGTGGAAAACTTTTGTCGGTTCTTCGCGCGTCGATTTTAAAAGTTTTTTTGTTATTTGCAAAAAGTTTTTTTCCTTCCTCTGCGCAAGCCGCAAGTACCGCTTCAGGAGTTTTTTCGCAGACGGCGGTTCTCGCCCACCCGGAAATTCCGATTAATTTTGACAAAGCATTTTCAATCAAATTAATTTTCTCTAATCCGGAAAGTTCATGGTTATCATTGTTAATTGTTTTGTTAATCGAAAGTTCGAGTTCTTTATTCTCTGTTATCTGCTCTATGTTATCTGCTATCTGTAAATAATATCTTCCCTGAGTAGTTCTGATTTTTATTTTGTTGTCAATCTTAGAAAATATTTTTTGCATATTTTGAAATAGTAATTTTTCAAAACTTTTACGGTTTCCTCCCTTTAAAATAAGTTCTGCCGGTTTTAAAAGCCAAATCATAAGAATTTTAAAATCTCCGTAATCGCGACAATCAACTGATCTATATCGTCATCGGTCGTAGAGTAGCCTTGAGAAATACGAATCCCCTCGATTCTCAATTTTTCTTCGACGCCCATTGAGGCTAACACAGGACGTTCAGGCGATGATGACGAACAGGCGGAACCTGTTGAAACCGCGAACCCGAGATCGTCAAGCGCGCGCGCCATTACTTCGCCCGGAATATCTTTGAAGGCGGCTTGCAGGATGTAGGGAGAGAAGAGGGGACCGGTGACCGGAGACTGATGGCCGGGGATTTGGGAATCTAACATGGAACGTTCTTTTGGTATTAATGCGCAGCGATCAATCTTTAAAAGAGCTGACATCAGTTTGTTCATGCGTTTTTCCGCTTGGAAAAAATTTATCAGTGTTGTTTTCGATTTATCTTCAACTCCCGACTCCCGGCATCCAACTCCCTGTTGATTTACGGTAAATTCTTCCGTTATCTGTTCAAGACAGTTCGCGAGGGCGGCGGCTCCATAGGTATTTTCGGTTCCGCCCCTGATTCCTCTTTCCTGCCCTCCGCCCGAATAAAAAACATCGAGCGGTTTACGCAGATACAAAAGACCGATACCGCGCGGTCCTCCGATTTTATGCGCGCTTATCGAAGCGGAATCAATTTCCCATCCTTGAATGTCAACAGGAATTTTTCCGACAGCCTGAACCAGATCGCAGTGAAAATGAATAGGAGCGCCTTTTTTGTTTCGTATAACATCCTTTAATGAAGCGATGCCGGTGACGGCTCCTGTCTCGTTATTAACCGACATAATCGAAACAAAGCGAGTATCGTCGTATTTTTCAAATGCTTTTTTGAGTGTTTCGATTGTAACTCTTCCCGAGGAATCGACTGCGATATTTCCGGTTGGTTTCCCGACTTTTTCAAGAGCTTGCATTCCCTCCCTGATAGAAGCGTGTTCCGCCATTGAAGAAAGAATTCTGCCGTTTCCTATTCTCATTAAATTAGAAAAAAGAGCGATACCGTTGCTTTCTGTTCCGCCTGATGTAAAATACAATGTTTCAGGCGGTACTTTTAAAACCGCTGCGCAGCGTTCTCTCGCTTCTTCAATGGCGGTTTTTGCGGCTTTTCCTTCGCTGTGCAAAGAAGAGGGGTTTCCGTATGGGACATCAATAAAAGTATTGATTAGAGGGGCAGAGGCAGCCCAGTCGAAATATATTCGCCTGTTTTCCGTTTTGATTGAGGATAGGGGTTTTTCTTTAGAATTATTTTTTTCCATGTTTTTCGCTTTAACTACTATAAAATTATAAAAAAATTCTGTAATATTCAATGGGAGTTAAAACAATGTTAATACTAAAGTTTGGAAGCTCATCTGTAGGAAGCCGGCAGAGAATTGAGCAAATTATCGGCATTTTAAATGATAATGAACACGCGGGAAATGTGCCCGCTGTGATAGTTTCCGCATTTTCAGGGGTGACGTATACCCTGAAAATTTTAGCGAAAAAAGCGGCGGAAGGAGAAGCGTATTCAGAGCTTCTTGACGAAATTAAATCAAAGCACACCGGCTGTATCGAGAGTTTATTAAAAGCCTCCGATCGAAAGAACGCGCTAAAAGAAATAGAAATGATTATTAACCAATTATCTCAGGTTCTTGACGGAGTTACCCTTCTTGGGGAAACATCGGTGCGAAGCATGGATCTCATAATGAGCTTCGGCGAAAGGTTATGCGCAACTCTTCTTGCATTAATATTTTCAAAAAATGGGATTGACGCGGAATGTCTTGACGCGCGTGATCTTGTTATGACTGACGCTAATTTCGGCAAAGCGCAAATTTTAAGAAAAGAAACCGATGAAAAAATAAAGAAACAATTTAAAAATAATAAAAAAACAATACAGATTGTTACAGGTTTTATCGGATCAACTGCCGAGGGACAAACAACAACGCTCGGTCGTGACGGCTCTGATTTAACAGCCGCTGTTTTTGCCGCTGCGTTAGGTGCAAAAAAACTTGAAATATACACCGATGCTGACGGAATACACACGGCGGATCCGGCGTATGTAAAAAATTCTCTGTGCATAAACGAAATCTCGTATACAGAAGCGATGGAAATTTCACATTTCGGCGCGAAAATTTTATTTCCTCCCGCTATAAAACCTGCTATTGAAAAAGGCATACAAGTTTGTATACGGAATACTTTTAACCCTTCATGCGAAGGGACTATAATTTCCGCTAACGCAAAGCCCGGAAAATTCCCTGTTCGCGGAATTAGTTCCATAAGTAAAGCCGCTCTTGTGCGTATTCAGGGCGGCGGTATGGTGGGCGTGGCGGGTTTTTCCGCGCGCGTATTCGGTTCCCTTGCCCGTAAGGGAATAAGCGTTATGCTGATAACGCAAAGCTCAAGCGAATATTCGATATGTTTCGCGGTTCTGCCGGAAGACGCGCAAAACGCTGAAACCGCGATCAAAGAAGAATTCGCGAACGAAATAAAGAGCGGAGTAATTGATAAACCGGTGATAGAAAAAGATCTTTCGATTATCGCCGTTGTGGGTTCGGCGATGAAAAGCACTTCGGGAATTTCAGGTAAATTCTTTCACGCGCTTGGGCGTAACGGTATAAATATAGTCGCTATCGCGCAAGGATCGTCAGAGACAAATATTTCCGCCGTTATTTCTTCTGCAGATGAAGGGAAGGCGCTTAACGCTGTTCATAACGCTTTCTTCTTTGCACATCAGCGTTCTGTCAATTTG